>Ga0114922_10001807_pt1 | contig 20264 bp, 18 predicted proteins | sample AartaG_FD_100975 | JGI IMG/M metagenome (GOLD analysis project Ga0114922, IMG submission 100975) | Deep subsurface microbial communities from Aarhus Bay to uncover new lineages of life (NeLLi) - Aarhus_00045 metaG | ecosystem: Environmental > Aquatic > Marine > Oceanic > Sediment | place...
CGAAAAAGACCTGGCTTGAGGGAAGTTCTCCGACTATCAGATACTCATCCCCATTGATAGTCCCGTCGTACTGGGCAATCGTGGCGTCCTTTAATGCCCTGCGCTCGAGCAGGCTCTGAGTGGTCCCACCGCTCAGCTTGTAAATCAGATCAAGTCGCGAGGCCACGGGCTGGGTCGGGATCGACTCCCTGGCGATAAGGCCCAGGTAGGAATTCTGATTGTCGGCCAGGACAATAAGCGGCAGTTCTATCACGCCGGTGGAGAGGTAATCGTTCAAGGCCTCCTTGTCCAGCTCCACGACGAGGGTATCGATCATGTTGCCCTGGAAAGAGGCTTGACCGATCGGATCGCTGCTGAAATCACCGCCTGGAGTGCTCCAGGACTGGCCATCCGAAGCGCGTTGGTATGTCACCTCGGTTTCTTCGAAATTCTCCTCCAACAGGTGCACCGAGAGATTTATCGGCAACTCTCCACTCACGCCCAAAACGTAAAGGTGAAGGATTCCGGAGACAATTTCTGCATCCTCCGGCAGGTCTACCAGGAAATCGAGCACGGACCGCATCAGAAAATCACCCCTGCCGCCTACGAAAATACGGATCATACTGCCTTGATTGCGCGGCGCGCTGGCTACCTCTGTTATTTCAAGAGCCTGGTGGAATTCTTTCTCTTCCGGCAGTCCGCCGACAATATTCTCGGGGAGCAGAACGAACCCTGAGGTGTTCCGGGTCGTTTCCGTGCAACCGGATAATAAGGAGAGAATAAATACCGCCAAGTATATGGATTTAATGAAGTTATGCACTCTGTAGTTCTTTTTGAATTTCAATTCAGACAAGAATCTTACCCTGCAAGGAAGATTAAAAAAATTCCTCCTCAAATGGAAAGGAGGAACCGTAACAGAACAAGATATCTGTAAAACAAATATTAATATAATAAAGAAATCTAAAATAGAAAAGATTAAGCAGTTATTATCAATGAACCTTTCCTGTTACGGGAGAGACTTGAGTATATCACCCTGTGGCTTTCACGTAAAGCAATCGTAAATCGGCCAGGGATTTCTGGAGCACCTGGTTTTCTTCCTCGCTCAGGTTGCCCTTGGTTTTGGTTTCGAGCACGCCGAGAAGGTCAATCGTGAAGCGGGCCAATTCGAGGTTTTCAGTCCTTTTGTCCTCTAACTCCTCGTTTCCGGCTGCCTCAAGATAGCCCGCCGCACTGCCGCTTAACATCATTACAACAGTCAGGAAAGAAGGTTCCATCGGCACGTGATTATTTTTATCTTTGTCGGCCATTATTGTATCATCCCGGTCACTTAATCGAAAAGCCTGCGAAACCCAGGAAAGCGATCGACATCAACCCCGCACATACCAGGGCAATCGGCACCCCGCGCAAGCTTTCGGGGACCTGTCCCAGTTCCAGCCGTTCCCTGATCCCGGCCATCAAAACCAGGGCCAGGGTAAAGCCGATCCCGGCTGAGAGACCCTGCACCAGGGACTCGATCAATGTCAGTTCATCCTCGATATTGAGCACCGCCACACCCAGAATGGCGCAGTTGGTGGTGATCAGCGGCAGAAATATGCCGAGCGCCTGGTAGAGCGCCGGAGCAGTTTTGTTCATCACCATCTCGACAAACTGCACCAGGCTGGCGATGACAAGGATAAAGACTATCGTGCGAAGGTAGGTAATGCCGTAGGGAACGAGTACCAACTGGTAGATCGGCCAGGTGACAAAGGAAGCGATGGTCATCACGAAAATCACCGCCATGCCCATGCCGAAAGCGCTGTTGAGGTTCCGGCTCACCCCCAGAAACGGGCAGAGACCCAGAAAGCGTGAGAGCACGAAATTATTAACAAAAATCGTACTGATTACTATCACAAACAGCGAATCGATATTCATCTCCCGCCTCTTTTCGAATCCAGAAGATTAAACCATGCAATCAACAGGCCGTAGACGATAAAACCTCCGGGCGGCAGGATAAGGAGCAGAACGGGGCGATAGCTTTCAGGAGTTAGAACAAACCCGCCGATTGTACCAGAGCCGAGAATCTCGCGCACGGAGCCGAGAATGCAGAGCGCCAGGGTGAAGCCAAGTCCCATGCCTGCGGCATCCAGAAGCGATCTACCGAGGCTGTTCTTGCTGGCAAAAGCCTCCACCCTTCCCAGAATAAGGCAATTTACCACGATAAGCGGGATAAAAATTCCCAGCGCCTTGTGCAACTCAGGGGTAAAACCATGCATCACCAGGTCCACAATAGTAACAAAACTGGCGATAACCACGATAAAAGAGGGGATGCGGATCTTTGCCGGTATAGCTTTGCGAACCAGGGAAACCACGAAGTTGGAGCCCAGAAGAACGCTCATGGTGGCCAGGCCCATCCCCAACCCGTTTCTCAGAGAAGTCGTCACTGCCAGCGCCGGGCACAGGCCGAGTACCAGCCTGAACAGCGGGACATCCTCCCATAAACCGCGAACAAATATTTTCCAGGCCGACAAGATAGAGCTCCCTGCTGGTTTATTGGATAACTTTCTGAAGTTTTTCGACTGCTTCGCGCACCGAGTTTGTCACTGCTTCCGAACTGATCGTGGCACCGGTAATCGCCTCGATCCTCTCTGGGTCGGCTGTGCGGACGACCTCGAGATATTCCAGGATCTTGCCTCTGAACTGCTCCTGGAACCAGGGGGCGTCATCCCCTTTCCTCACCTCTTCGATCCGGGTGCCCAGACCCGGGGTTTCCTGCTGAAAAGCGATCTTGATACCGGTTATATTCATCTCGCTGTCCACACCGACCATCGTGCGGATCCTGCTCGAATACCCCTTGCCGAGAGCCAGGGCGATATAGCCTACCGGTTCTCCGCTGGCGGAACTGTCCGCCCAGCCATGGTAGAAAACGAATCCGTCTGCAGTGGTATCGGCTGTAAAAACGACCGCTTCCGGCAGGGCGGTACGTCTGGCCGCTGCCTCCAGTGCGCTCTCCACCTGGGCGATCCTGTCACGAGTGAGCATGTAGACATTGGAAAGCGCTGTAGCCGCAATCCCGGTAATCAGGGTGAGCATTCCTGCCAGTTTGAAAATCTCGCTCACAGTCAGCTTCCTCCGTAAATCTTCGGCTTGGTGTAGATATCGATCAGAGGCGTGGCGGTGTTCATCAGCAGGATCGCGTATGACACTCCCTCAGGATAGCCTCCCTTGAGCCGAATCAACATGGTAAAAACCCCGCAGCCCACTGCGAAAATCCATTTCCCCTTGCATGTAATCGGTGAGGTGACCATGTCAGTGGCCATGAAAAATGCGCCAAGCAGTAGGCCGCCGCTTAAAATGTGAAAGCCCACGTTACCGGTAAAATAGCCCTCCGGCCCACCGAAAACCCACGCCAGCACTGCCACGGTACCGATATAGCCCACCGGCACCCGCCAGTCGATATAACCCCTGGCCAGCAGGAAAATTCCGCCGAGGATCAGCAGCGCAGCCGAAGTTTCACCGATCACCCCGCCGACCCTGCCCCAAAAAAGCGCTCCGTAATAATCGGCGCTCGCCATCTGTTCGAGCACGCGGCGGGTATTTTCCACCTGGGCCGCCGAAACCGACTCCGCCCTTTCGAATATGGGGGTGATGGTATTCTTGATAAGCTGAAGTGGGGTAGCCTGGGTGATACCCTCAAGCTCCACGCCGCTCAAGCTTCCTCCACGAGGCGCGGGAAATTCTGTGCTCGAGATCATTGTCGTGGGCCAGGAAGCAAGCAGAAAGGCCCGGGCGGCAAGTGCCGGGTTCCAGATATTGTAACCGATCCCGCCGAAAAGCTCCTTGACAATGGCAATGGCGAAGGCGCTGCCCAGAACGGCCATCCACCAGGGAGCATTCGCCGGGAGGTTGAAAGCCAGCAGGATCCCGGTCACAAAGGCCGAACAGTTGTTTACTGTAACCGGGATACCTCTCAATTTCTGGCATAATGCCTCGGTTCCCACTGCTGAGGCCACTGCCAGAACGATCAAAACAAGCGCGTGAGCTCCGAAAAAATAAACCGCGCCGACAGCGGCCGGAACCAGTGAAATCACCACTGCCAGCATAATCTTTGGGATAGATTCGCTGGTGAAAATATGCGGCGAACTGGAAACTTTTAATATCATCGCCTTTAAATCAGGCTGAAGTTAAAGCAGAGCGGGGCATTCCCTGTTCCTTCAATTATCTTAAATCTTATATTTTAAGCAAACGCAGGAAAAAAATTGCTGGATCATTTATTTTTCTTTTGATCCTCACTGATCACCGTATACTTGCCATATCTTATCAATTGTACAAGGTTGCGCCCAGCCGGACAGGTATATCCGCAGGCGCCGCACTCGATACAATCCTTGATAAAGTACTCACGGCATTTATCCCAGCGTTCGTTTTCGGCAAAAAGAGCCAGTTCGCATGGTATCAACCGCACCGGGCAGGTATCCACACAGCTGCCGCAACGGATGCAGGGCTGGTGAAGGGCCACCGGAACCGGATCGGATAACAGCACCAGGCCGTTCGTTCCTTTAATGATGGGGACATCCAGCGAGGGCAGCGCAATGCCCATCATCGGGCCTCCCATAATCGCCTTACCCAGGTTCCCGGACACCTCCCCCTCGACCTGTTTGATCACCTCCTCTACCAGGGTGCCCACCCGAACCTTGTAGTTGCCGGGATTGGTTACCGCGGAACCGGTGAGTGTAACCACCTTTTCAATCAGCGGCCTTCCTTCTATGACTGCTTCGTAAACAGCAAGCACTGTGGAAACGTTCTGCACCAGGCAGCCTACATCCATGGGCAGGCCCCCGCTTGGCACCTCCCTGCCGGTGAGGACCTCGATAAGCTGTTTTTCGCCGCCCTGGGGATATTTGGTTTTCAGCCCGACCACTTCGAAATTGCCCTCCTTGCGGCAGAACTCCTCGAGAACCTCTATTGCGTCAGGCTTGTTGCGCTCGATCGCGATAATCGTCCTTTCGTTGCCCAATATCCGCACGATCATCTTGACACCCTCGATCAGTTCTTTTTTTCGCTCGAGCATCTGTCGGTGGTCTGCGGTGAGATAGGGCTCGCACTCGGCGCCGTTAAGAATAAAAGTATCGATTGGCTTTCCAGCCGGAGGGGAAAGCTTGACATGAGTGGGAAAGGCAGCTCCACCCAGGCCCACGATACCTGCATCCTGGATTCTCTGCTTGAGTTCGTCAACAGACAGTTCGTAATGCGTCCGGCTATCAATCTTCAGCTCTTCCCAGGCGTCCTCTCCGTCGCTTTCGATTGTGACAGCTTGCATTCTGACACCGGTTGGATGCATCTGATCGGAGATCGATTTGACCTCGCCGGAAACAGATGAATGAAGGGGGACGCTGACAAACCCGGTAGGTTTTGCGATCACTGAGCCAACCTTAACCTTGTCTCCGGGTTCGATGGCGACTTCCAGCGGAGCACCGATATGCTGCTGAAGGGGAAGGATTACGTTGTCAGGTAATCCCAGGGTTTTGATCGGCTTATCAGAAGTTGCTGCTTTGGACTCGGGCGGATACACTCCGCCCTTGAAAGTTGCTTCTTTAAACATTCGATCCTGCTTCTACTTTTTATCCTCTTCCGGAACCAGTTCTTTTATTTTTTTCTCGAACTCAGAGACAGCTTCAAACCGGTAATAAACGGAGGCGAAACGCACATAGGCAACCGGGTCAAGTTCTTTGAGGTGTTTGACTACCTCTTCGCCCAGAAACTTGCTGGGTATCTCGTTTGCATTCAAGCTGTCGATTGCCTTTTCAACCGAAAGAATCAAACTGTCAATATCATCCATCCGAACGGGACGTTTTTTGCAGGCGGTAATCAAGCCCATCTTGAGCTTTTCCCGGTTGTACGGTTCCCGGCGCCCGTCGTTCTTGACCACCATGAGGGGGGTTTTTTCCACGTATTCGTAGGTGGTGAACCGCCTTTTGCAGCTTGCGCACTCCCGCCGGCGCCGGATCAGCAAACCATCTTTCACCGAGCGTGAGTCAACAACTCTACTATCAAGACGACTACAGTATGGACATATCATCTTTACGGGTTCAATCTGGCGCGGGCATGAGAGGCGGCATCAGAATCGGGAAACCTTTGAATCACCGACTCGTAGTAAAACTCTGCTCTGGATTTTTCACCGAGCTTTATCAAGCAGTCTCCGATCCTGACCAGTGCATCAGGGTGCTGCTGTAAATCCGGAAACCTTTCGGCTATTGTCTTATAACTTTCTATCGCCTTCTCGTACTTTTTCAGCGCCTGATAGCTGCTGCCGATATAAAAGTAAGCTTCCGCGGCCATGGGGTTATCGGGAAAACGCTCGATAAAATCGCTGAATCCCTCGATAGCCAACTGGTGTTTGGAGGAGTTAAAGTCCTTATAGGCGATGTCAAATATTTCCGTGGCGCTGATTTTTTGCGGCTGAGCCTTTTCGGGCTGAGTCTGCCCACCGCCCGGGGGCGCCAGAGTTGCCGCAGACACCCTGCCTTGTAAACGTAAGAGAAGTCCCTCTGTATCAGCCAATCGCTGCTCGATCACTGACAGGCGCTGGCTCAATGAGCGCACATCCGTGCCAAAATCGGCGCTGAAATTGTCCAGCGCCTGGACTTTCTGGCCAATCAGGCTGTCGAGCACGATAATCTGGTGTTTTAGCTGGCGCTGGTCCTGCTTGAGGGAGAAAACCTCGGCACGCAGAAGTTCTATCTGTTCGGCTGAGGCTCCTCCGCAGCCGGAAATGGAGACTGCCAGGCCGAAAAGCAACACAGGCGCGCAAAGGCCCACGCAAAAATTAATTCCCCTGAGCCAACCCGGCTTTTTAATGATTGGCTTTTGCATGGATATCCAGCCCTAATAGAAGTATTGGGCGCCAATGTTCCGGCGCCCAATCGAGGCTGAAACGGATGGTGGATTACACGGCTAAACCCACCGTAGAGAGGAAACAGCGAAAGAGGCATCGGATACTAGAGCTGCCTCTTTCGCCGAGGTTCTCTTCTGGAGCAAGAAACTAAATCAAACCCGACCCGGAGCTAATTCGTAACGATAAACTCGTCTCTTCTGTTCTTTGACCAGGCTTCCTCGTTATGCGCCATGGCCGCAGGCCTTACCTCGCCCCAGCTCTTGGTATCAACCCGGTCTCCGGATATACCCGAATCGATCAGGAACTGCCTGGCCGAATTCGACCGGCGTTCACCGAGAGCCATGTTATAAGCTTCGGTGCCCCTTTCGTCGCAATGTCCCTCGATTCTGATTCTGATTTCGGAAAATTCTTTCATCGTGCTGGTGATTTCCATCAGAACCGAACGGAATTCGAGTTTGATATTGCTTTTATCGAAATCGAAATGGATCCTCTTAGCTTCAATTTCACTCTTGGCTTTTGCAAGTTTCTCAGCACGCTGCCGTGCCCAGATCGCCGTGCTGTCGACCTTGGGCGGCTCCGGTTTCTTTTCCACAACAGGGGGTGGAGGCGGCGGAGGGGGCGGTGCTTCCTTTTTGTGACAACCAAGGGCAATTATCACCAGAACAAATACTGCAAGCGGAAAAACCATAAAGTTCTTCTTCACAGAACACCCCCATAAATTAGAGGTTTGGCAGAAACGGTAAACGGAAAATTATTCCAGAATTAATTACCCATGCTGGAACTGTTGAATTAAAAGGAAATGTCCGTGAAACGTACATATGATTATACACTAATATCAGCTTTTGTCAAGATACAATGGCCTTTAAAAAAAATCAAACACTTTTTTACAAAAGAATTTATGCATTGATCCATCTTAAGGTGGACTGTGGCTGATCACCTGTTGAGAAAAGGCGACCAGGAAGGTTCTTTTCCGTGACGAAATATTTGGCTCAGCGGCCTTTGAGAATTGCCGTCCCAGTCCATTGTATAGATTTCGAAATTCCCGTAGCCGCCGCGCCGGTTGGAGGCGAACACAATATGCAATCCGTCCGGGCTCCAGCAAGTGTGGCGGTTCTCACCTTCAGTGGTGAGCTGAATAAAGTTGTCGCCGTTGGTATCGATAATGGCGATCTGGAACACCCCCATGATCTCGCTGGTCATCAGGATTTTGTCCCCGTAAGGCAGGGGCCTCCAGCGTGGGGTAGTATTGCGGCTTTCAAAAGTGAGCCTTCGCACGTTGAGGCCGTCGGCGCCCATGACAAATACGTGGGGGTTGCCTGCCCGGTCGCTCCAGAAGGCGATTTCCTCGCCGTTAGGGGACCATGAGGGTTCCGTGTCGGTGGCATAGCTGAAAGTGAGCCGCTGAAGTTTGGCCTCGCCGGGGCGCAGAAAATATATCTCCTGGTTGCCGCTGAAACCGCTTGAAAAAGCCAGAAACCCGTTGCGCCGGCACCAGCTCGCTGCCATGTCCACACCCCGGGCGGCCTGGAGAGCCCGGGTTAATCCGGTTTCCAGCTCCACGGTATAAAGATCCACGTTCCCTTTATAGGAAGTATAGGCGATTTTAGTGCCGTCCGGGTTCCAGGAGGGCAGCTTGGTTACAGAACTATCGTTAGTCACCTGGACCATATTGTACCCGTCGTAATCGAAGACAAAAACTTCGCTCGTCTGGCTGGAAGTTTTCCTGGTAAAGGAGATAAGGGTAGAGGCGACTCCCATGTCTCCGGTGACATTGAGAACGATATCGTCCGAGATGCCGTGAGCCACCCGGCGGTAATGGTTTAAATCAACGTTATAGTTCTTCAAAAATACCAGATCTTCCAAACCCAAATCGTAAACCCGGATCTCGGCGTTAAAATTCCTGTCCAGCGCGAAAAAAGAGCCGGCTACCAGATACTCCGCTCCCGTGGCCTGCCAGCCGGTGAAATCCACCACACCCTTGGCCGAACTCAGGGCGGCGATACTCAGTTCGTCGATACGCCGGTTGAGCATGTCAAAGCGCAGGCTGAAATCAAGGTCAGCGATCACCACATCCCTGATCCGCTGCAGATCAGCAATACTGTCTGCAAGGCCGATACCCTCGACCGGCATGATAGAGACCACGGTTTTGTACTTGTGAATCCGGCTTGTGGTAATCCGGGTATAGACCTCGCCCGCAGGAAGATCACTGGGTGGGGCCTGAGCGAAAAGAGGGAGATCCAAGATGTAACAGCAGAGCAGAATAGTGAAAAGTGAGCATCCTGGAAGCGATTTACCAGTCATTTTTTCCTGTATTCAAAGTCCAGGTGAACTGTAAGATGCGATTCAGTGTAATCCGGCGGCAGATGGGGCAAAGGGCTCGAACTTATCACGGCGCGCAGGGCCGCGCGGTCGTAAGCGGAGATGCCGCTTGATTTTTCCAGTCTCGGCCCGGATACCGTACCATCACGCAAAATCCTGAAATAGATCGTGCACAGTACGGATTCTTCCTCTCCCCGGTAGGGGTTGCGCCAGTTGCGGCTGATTTTATCAGTCATCAGCCGGAGATACCAGGGAAACTCGAAAAGTTCGTCTGAGCGCACAGTGGCAGTGGATTGCTGTATTTTTGGTTTAGGCTTTACCTGTTTCTTTTTAGGCTTGATCTTTTTCTTCTCATCAGGCGGCGGTGGTATGGTCTCCACGTCCACTTCAGGCACCGGCTCCTCAGGCGGCGGCTCCTGGAGTTGCGGCATGGCGATCAGCTCCACATCATAGATCGGCGGTATTTCGATGTAACGCACCTTTTTCCCGCAGGAAACCCAGAGCATAAACAGAAGCAGTGTATGCCCTGACAGCGATATGATAAAAGCTTTCCGCATCATCCTCTACTCAAACCTTTCCCCTGGAGAACGCGTGAGCTAACGCCTGAGCGTACCGTCCCCTGCAGGCTCGGTAACCAGACCCAATGATTCGAATCCAGCCTGATGAATTAGTGAAACCACCATGGTTATATTCCGATAAGCAATATCACCATCCGCACGTAAATAGGCCCCTTTTATTCTGCTGTTCTGGTAGTACTCGGCCAGCTTATCGGGGAGTTCTTGCTCTGTGACATGCTCATCGTTGAGGAAAATGCCTTTATCCTTACTTACTGTCACCACAAGCCGTTCTGTATCGAAAGTTTGTCTGACCTGGGTTTTAGGCAAGGAAACCTCGAGGCCTCCCTGGAAAAGCGGGGTGGAGATCATGAACATGATCAACAGGGTGATCATCACATCGACAAGCGAGGTTACGTTGATTTCACTAATCAGCGAGTCTTCAGAATTTTTACTGAATCTTGGCATTGGCAAACCCCAATTGACCAGAGTGGAGCCAGTTAGATGTTAAAACTCCATCTGTCTATTATCAATAACCGTAAGCTGGTTCAAAGGTTCAAACTGCTTTTGTAGATTATTCCTGTCAGTTCGAGCGAGAAGTTGTTGCATTTGTCCATGATCCGCCGGATGCGGTTGGAGAAATAGTTGTAACCGGCTACTGCAGGAATCGCCACTGCCAGACCGACGATAGTGGTTATCAGCGCATCGGCGATCCCGGGCGCCACGACCGAGATATTGGCCGAGCCCCTGGCCGCGATATCCAGAAAGGCGATCATGATACCCCAGACCGTGCCCAGAAGGCCGAGAAAGGGGCTCACCATGGTTGTAATTGCCAGAAACACGAGATAGCTGCGAAGCTGTTCTCCCTGTTCGGCAACGGTACGCTCCATGGCCATCAGAAGACTGTCGCGCATCATAAGCGTGGAGTCGAATGAGAGCTTGCTTCCCTGCTGCTTGCTAATCAGCCTGCGAAGCTGCCTGACCTCTTGCACGGCCACAGTAACAAGAGCGGCTATCGGGGATTTGACCATGTCCTTGCCGGCTTCATGGATCTGCTCCAGGTCGCGTGCTTTGCGAAAGCGGGCTAAAAAATTCACCACCTCGCGTTCGGCCCTGCGCACTATGAAATATTTCACACCCATTATCATCCAACTCAATACAGAGAGCAAACCCAGAATCAGCAGAATGAACTGGGCTTCCGGGCTGGCGGTAAGAATCTTTTCGATAAAATTGTGGCCCAATTATCCTCCCTTTCTGGCGTACTTTTCTCAGAGTTGAATTATTTTATCCGATTTAAGACCGCGTGAACCGAACGCATTCCTGGTATCGACAATCATCGTGGCGTTTTCAAGAACCATCCTGTAATCGAAGGCTGTATGGTCGGTGGTGACAACGAGACAATGTATGCTCCTGACAAGATCAGGGGTCAGTTGGTGGCTGGTGAGAATCTTGCCGTTCATCTTTAATTCCTGGACGAAAGGATCGGAGAAAAGTATCTCGCCGCCTTTGAGCTGGAGGAGCTTCACCACGTCCAGTGCCGGGGATTCACGTACATCATCGATATCTTTCTTGTAAGCGACACCCATCACGAGAATCCTGGAGCCTTTCACACTGCGCTGGATGCTGTTGAGCGCATCGGTAACTTTCCGTACCACGTAGGCTGGCATGCTGGAGTTGATCTCACCGGCCAGTTCGATAAAGCGGGCGTAGTAATTGAGGCTTTTCAGCTTCCAGGACAGGTAATGCGGATCGATAGGGATGCAGTGACCGCCGAGACCCGGGCCAGGCTTGAACGGCATATATCCGAACGGTTTGCTGGCTGCGGCCTCGATAACCTCCCAGACATTGATACCCAGGACATCGCACATCAGGGTAACCTCGTTGACCAGGGCGATATTCACCGCGCGGAAAGTGTTTTCCAGCAGCTTGACCATTTCGGCGGTGTCGCTGCTTGAGACCGGGACTACTTTCTCGACGATCTGGGAATAATAGGCTGCGGCGTGCTTAAGACACTCCGGCGTGCAGGCTCCGATCACCTTTGGGGTGTTGCGAATCGTGTAGAGTTTATTGCCGGGATCGACCCGCTCAGGGCTGAAAGCGAGGTAGAAATCCTTTCCGACCTTGAGGCCTGTTTCCTCCATCATCGGCCGGATAAGCTCCTCGGTCGTACCGGGATAAGTGGTGCTCTCAAGCACTAAGAGCTGTCCCGGGTGCAGGCGTTTTTTAATTTCCTCGCTTGCGGAGAGGATAAAAGAGACATCTGGATTTTTCGTTTTATTCAGCGGCGTGGGAACACAGACCGACATTGCGTCCATATCCGACAAAACGTTAAAATCCGTGGTCGCTCTCAGTTTGCCTTCCTTGACAAGCGGGGAGACATCCTCCGGATCGACATCAGGGATGTAGCTGCCGCAGTGGTTGATAACCTTAACCTTTACCTCATCTATATCGATTCCGGTAACGGAAAACCCCTTTGAGGCAAACTCCACAGCCAGCGGAAAACCCACATAGCCCATACCGATAATGGCTATTTCAGCCCTGCGGTTTTCGATCTTTTTGATTAAATCCAAGATCAACCTTTATTCACAAATTAAGAAAAAATGATTATATTTTCGGCCTAACTTACTGGTATTTAAGCTTAAAAATTTAATTTTCCCGCGCTTTCAAGTCAATTAAAAACTACCTTGGATTACCAGCTTTCAAGGGAATATATAAAGATATTGCAAGAATAAGAAAAATTTAATATATTTTCAGGTTTGAAAATTATATGGAGGAAAAATGTCCAGAGTCTGTCAAGTGTGTGGGAAAAAGCCCGCATCGGGTAACAATGTTTCTCATGCCCATAATAAAACCAAACGCCGTTTCATGCCAAACCTTCAGCGGATCAAGGTCAACTACGGGGGTGTAAACCGCCGGATGCGGGTCTGCACCCGTTGTATTCGCAGCGGCCGGGTGGCTAAAGCTGTCTGAATCGTTATTTTATTTCGCCGCACAGTACGCAGGCCAGGCTGAATCTGTTGGTTAGGCTGATAGCCTGGCGCAATATCAGTCTTGCAGGTGCTCACATTCAAGCACGCTCCAGGGATGCTCGATTGTGGGCTTTTTTCTTTTGAACAAAACCGGTTCCAGCTCGATTCCTTCCAGAGCCAAACAGTCCAGAAAGCGTCCGCCGGTGGTTGCTGTGCGCACCACTGCCTGGGCCATTGTTCTGTCACCCAGCGAAAGCGCTGCCTGGGCCAGGAATTCAGCAACCGATCCTGCTTGAAGTTGCACTTTCGCCCCGAGCCCGGTCAGTCCACGCCTGATCTGGCGGACCGCCTGCTTAATCTGCACAGCGTGAAACATCGACTCGTCCTGCCAAGCGGTCTGAGGCTTGGGGATAAACGTGTTCAAGCTTATTTTCAGCCGCATCCGTGGGCCGACCAAGCCGGCGAGTTCTTTAATCTGAGAGATGAGTTCCTGCCTGTGCTGGCTCTGTTCGCCAGGCAAGCCTGCCATATAATAGAGTTTGAGACTGTCGAACCCGGTTTTTGCAATCAGTTCCACCACCTCAAATAAGCGCCCGGGAATATAGCGTTTGCCGATTCGGGCAAGTAACTTTTGGCTTGCTGTCTCCGGGGCAAGAGTCAGGCTTTTCACCTTGCAGGCTTTGAACAGCTCCAGCAGCCCCTCACTAACCGTATCCACCCGCAGGGAAGAAACTCCCAGGCGAAGATCTCTGCGGGCAATTTCTTCGATTATCATTTCCAGTTCGGGGTGGTCGCAGAGATTGGCTCCCACCAGTCCGATCGCCCGGGCCTCTGGCGGAACTTCATCCAGCACTTCTATAACGCGCTTCGCCTCCACGTAGCGGTACGGGCGGTTTACCTGAGAGACAAGGCAGAATCGGCACCTCCAGCGGCAGCCGCGGGCGACCTCGACCAGGAACATTCCCTTGAAATGGGTGGCATTTGACACAATCCCGCTGTGGACCGGTGTGCAGTCAAGAGAGGCGGCCACCCGCTGGACTTTGCGGGGAGCCTCTTTGCGTTCCGGTGCAGGCACAGCGGGATATTCACCCTCGACAGTCTTTATTTTGTACAAGGCTGGTATATAAAATCCTGGCCTTTCGGCCAGCTCCCCAAGCAGCCGTTCCCGGTTCCAGCCCTGTTCCAGGGCTGCAAGCCAGAGCTCGGCAAACTCTGGCACGAGCCTTTCGGAATCTCCGATTCCGCAAACATCGATAAAGGCGGCTGCCGGTTCCGGATTGGCCGTGATTACCGGCCCGCCGCAAAACACGATCGGAGAGTTATCGGCGCGTTCTGCAGTATAAAGGGGAATTCGTGCATCTTGAAGGATGGTGGGCAGCCTGAGTAGCTCTTGTTCGTAAGAGATCGAGGAGGCAAGAACCGGGAAATCCCGGGGTTTCCTCCCTGATTCCAGGGAAAGCCATTCGCCATTTTCTTCGCCCACTCTCCGGTTCAGGAAAAAAATCCTTTCACACCGGACCTCCGGATGCTGGTTGAAAAGGCGATAAACAGTTTGAAAACCGAGACTGTCCATCACAACTGCATAGGGAGACAGAGCCACAATCCCTACCTCGAGTGGACAGTAGCCAGTTTTGACGATCGTGCCTGTTTCTCCAGCCAGGATTTTCTTTCGTAACCTTTCCAGGGCAGCAAAGCGGGGCAAATTCTTTTTCCTCTGTTTAAAATTGACCGTTCATACAAATAAATATTTAATATGGGTTAAAACATGCCGCACTTAAAGGATTTTTTGTTCTATGAACTACCCCGCGGCAAGCTGCGGAGTATCACAATGATGAATTTGATCGATATTATTCCCCCTGAGGGTGAACACATCAAGACAACCCCCTGTCTCCCCCTTTGGTAAGGGGGATTGTAGGGATGAATAAAAAAGCCGTCCCCTGACAGGAAGGCCTCGAAGCGGAAGGGGATAGGTAATTATCAAGGGGAAACTTGATTAAGCCTAAAATGCGGTATAAGAGTCATTTTTCATTAGCGGGTGTGCCTTTGGCGGTCGGGCAGGCTTGGTTTGACCCTTGTCCGTCCGCCGAAAATCTTGCCCTTGAACAGAAACGAGTCTGCCAGATTGAGGGCGAATATGCATAGCGCGGCATCAATCATGTAACCGCCATATTTAAAGCGTGTTTGTCCCAGGTCCACCCGGTCGAGGTAGTATTCCTTGCTGATCGCGGTGGTGGCCTGATCGTAGGCGTCCTGTCCTGCGCTGCGAAGGAAATAGCCGCCCAGCATCAACCCGGCAGTAGCGCCCAGGATAGCGTATCCGGTCCACATCGTCCTGCGTTCCGCGGTCTGGATCAGACGCCAGCCCGGGATTAGCGACCCGATAAAAACACCTTCCTTTTCTTCCTGGATCTGGCGAAAACTCGCCAGTACGGTTTCCTCTTTCTGGCGCAGGGCTTCCAGCTCGAATGTTTGTTCACGCTGTTTCGCCTCGCTCAGCCGCACCAGGTTTTCCGCCTTGGCCAGCTCGGGGTTCATCTGCAGGGCTTTTTCTGCGGCAATCCGGGCCTGTTCGTACTGGTGGTTGTCGTAATATGAGAGGCTTATCAGATACTGGATATCCACATTGTTGGGCTGATTATTGAGCACGATCTGATAATTCCCGATAGCCTTTTCGTACATCTCTTTTTTGCGGTAGACATCACCGAGTCCCTTCCGAGCCTTACTGTTTGCGTAGTCGAGAGCAACAGCTTTCCAGTACACCTGTTCAGCCTCGTCCCAGAGGTTTATCGCCATATACTGATCCCCGCGCGCCGCGTGTTCCTTGGCCAGAAAAAGGTTCTCCACGCTCTGGGGTGCTGCGGCCAGGCCTAAGGGCGACAGAAAAACTGCAAGAAGCAAAAAGCATGTGAGATTTCTCTCTTTCAATCGATCACTCTCCTTCCCGGCTGAGCATAATCAGCAAATTAATTTTGGTCAGCAATTCAGTTTGGTAAGAAGCGGATTGTGGATCGAGCAGGCTGTCAGGGTCTGCGATTGCAGCCGCCTCCTCGTACTGGGAGAGGTTGAAATAAGCCCCGGCAAGCACGGCCCGGAGGTCATCCGCATTGATCGACTGTTTGTATTCGAAAACAAAGTTGGGATCTTTTTCCAGAACAGCGAGAGCATTATCCCTGACCAGGGTGAAATTCGGCGGAGTTACATCACGATAGGCCAGGCTCATCCCTGCGAAAATAGAGAGACTGTCCTGTGCGCTCAAAGGCTGCCTTGAAAGCGCTGTGTTGAAATTATTGATCGACTTTGTCAGGGAATCCTGCATGGCCAGGCTCCAGCCAAGCCCGATATGGGCTTCCGGCCAAATTCTCTGCTCGTCCGCCTCTATGGCAATCCGGAAGCTTGTGGAAGCCAGCCCGTAGTTGCCGTCACTGAAAAACGCCCATCCTCTGGAGACCTCGTTCAAATAGCTCGGCCTGAGGTCGAATTCCGGAGCGGCCGGTGTAGTGCAGGCAATCAAAGTCAGGTTAATCATGAGTATATAAACTGCTGTTTTCATCCCCGCGTCTCCGTAGCGAAAACCTTGCCTGCTAACGTAAAAGCACCATTTTCCGTGTGATAGACGTACCTGGCGCATTCATTCGATAGAAATAAACCCCGCTCGGCAGGTCCTTGCCGTCATCCGATCTACCGTTCCACTGAACCGCATAGGTTCCCGGCTGCCTTGAACAATCGACCAGTGTGCGGACCAGTTGGCCGCGCAGGCTGTAAATCTTTATCGTGAGCCTTGTGACCGGATCAGGACCCGGTACTGAATAAGTAATAAAAGTCGTCGGGTTAAAGGGGTTGGGACTGTTCTGCGCCAGCCAGAAGGAGCCTGCTTTGGGCAAGACTGCGCTGCCTGCACCGGTCGGACGGAGGGCAAAAGTACCCAGTTGGCCGGTCCTGGCGCTGTAAGTCCCGGTAGCCGGGTCGAAATAGGTTTGAAGCGGCTGCCACTGTGCTGATTTCAGCAGGCAAACCGCCAGCCCCTGATCAGGCTCTTTCCCTGAGGCTTTGATCGAGATCAGGGCGCTGCCCTGAAGGCTCCCTTGAATAGCGCTGAAAGTATAGCTTTCGCCCTCGAGTAATGCCTCGAGGTTCTCAGGCTGGATTCCGGCGAGACCGCTCAGCCGTGCCAATTTGGCCTTGATTTTTTCATTGTGCACCGGCTGGTTAGCCTGGGCCAGCACAAGCAATCCTCCACCTGCCGAGGCTGCATCAACACTCAGCCAGGCTTTGCCCTCAGGGGTGGAAAGTACAAAACCAAGGCCTGCGGAAGCAAGCACAGAGGAATAGGCGTTGGTGAACTCGCCGAGCCTGCCTGCAGCATTCTCGCCGGTAACGGTAAGCAGAAACGAGGAGCGCGTGGTATATTGCGCCCGCCAGATGTCGTTCTGGCCCACGCGGGTTACCGGAACGTTCTCCAGGTTGACTTTCACTGTAGGGTCGGCCCGCAGGGTTTCGGAGGAAATGATATAGAAAGTGATATGCCCGATAAAAACGGGGTTTCTGCTTACCAGCACCATAAATTCCGGCCCCTGGCCCTGATGGGATTCGAGCAGAAGAAAACCGTTTGTCTGCCGGCTGCTCACCGTGAAGCCCGATTTTCCCCGCACGAGCACTTTCCACCAGTAGCGAGTATTGTCGGTCAGGTTCGGCACCGTGACCGTGGTGTCGCTCAAATCCGGGATCTGGCTGATTATATTGTTTATGGTAAACAGGCTGTCGAGTGAAAGCCAGAACTCGTAGCACAGAATGTCTGTGGAGTCCGTGGAGGTGCTCGAGCCCCAGATAAAGGTCGTTGTCGGGGTATTGATCGTATCACCGCCTGCAGGGGCCACCAGATCGAATTCGGAGGGCCTTGCGCCATCATCAGGAGAGAAGTAGCGGCTGTGGATGAGAGTGTTCCTCCAGCTTTCCTCACAGAGATAAAGATCCACCCGGTTGTCCTGGTTGAAATCGGTGACTGCCAGGGCGCGGGAGGTGCTGCTCCAGGCAGGTATCATTCCGGCAGGAGCCTCGTAGAAAAAACCCTGGCCGTTATTGAGCAGAAGGGGATTCGGTTCGCCGTAGTTGATATAATAGAGGTCAATGTAACCGTCGGCGTTTGCGTCGAAAAATTTCACCCCAACAGTGTTGCTGCTTTCCGGCGGCAGCCTGCCTTCGGTATCTTTGGCAAATCCTCCGTTGCCGTTGTTAAGGAACAGCTCGTTCTGCTGGGTTTCATTCTGGGCCACCACCAGATCCAGGTCACCGTCACCATCCACGTCCGCCAGGTCTCCGCCTGTGGCCTGGGCAGCGGATTCAGAGGTGAGTTGGTTGTACTGGAAAACCCCGGCGCCGTGGTTACGCAGCCAGGCATGATCCTGTGCCCGGTTGATAATCACGATATCCGTGGCTCCATCGCCGTTTAAATCGCCGGCCACAGCCCAGACGCTCTGGTCTGCTGGATGGCTGATCATTTTCAGATCGGTCACGTCGCAGAATACCCCGAGGCTGTCATTATAGAACAGCCTGTTCTTCTCTCCGCCCGTTACACTGGAGTTGGCGAAAAAAAGATCGATTGCGCCGTCGCCGTTAAAGTCATTCGCCACAACACATCTCGAACCCCATTCGCCCTCGGGAAGGTAGGTCATGCCCGTAGGGGCGAACAGCTTAAGAGAAACATCCTCGAACCGGCCGTGGCCATTGTTCATAAACAGCCGATTCTGGCCGCCGTCATTGGCAAAGACTATATCGAGATTGTCATCCGCGTTGAAATCTGCCACTGCGACGCAGGTAGAGTTATCAGGCTGCTGGATTCCGACGAAACTTTCGAAAGTCTTGTCTTCGAGGCCCAGGACGTGGTTGTAGTGATAGATGTTGTTCGGCTCGCCGTAGTTGGCGACCACCACATCGACCACCCCGTCATTGTTAAGATCCGCCAGGCTTGCAAACCTGCTCTTACGCACATCGCTGGTGCCGAGAATATTGGTCGTATCGGCGAAACTCACCGTGCCTAGCGATGCCAGAGTGAGTATTTCGTAATTGTACAGGCCGTAGTTTGGAGCAAGCCGCCCGTCTTTTTCCACCTGACCGAGAGAATCCGTGACCTGGATAAAATACTCGATACTGCTGCCTAGCGGCTGAGATTGGAGCTCTCCCCAGTAGTGCGCGCCGTAATGCTGCATCGGGACATCAAAGAAAGTGAGTCCTTTCAGCAGGTTTCGCCACTTGATAACAGCCGATTTCACCCCCATGGTCGAGGTGATCCAAGTGTGGATTCTTACCGGCAGATTGGAGTTTAGCGTACTCAGGGCATCCGTGGTCAGAGTGATTCCCATTTTCGGGGCTGCCACTGCGGTATCCGAAAGCACATCGAAGCGGTAGGCCGGAATAAACGGGTTGACATGTATGCTGTCCGGCTTGGAACTTTTCAAGCCCATCGAATCCTCGGCAATGACCAGATACTGAACAACCGAATTAAACGGCTGTCCTGGAATGTCGCCGGTATAGTCGTTCGTGCCGAGTGTGTTGGTCATCTCGACCGTATCAGCGAAAATACTGCTTTTGGTGGTCCAGATCAGCTTGACCCTGACCATGAAATTATCCACCACGCTGCTTGTGATCCGGTACGGCCCGGCGACGTTCTGGGTGTTCGGGTGCTCGGTGGTGAAATAAATGAAAGGCGGCGTGTTATCCAGAGTATAATCGGCAGTGGCTGCGGAAAGGAAAGATACCAGGGCGAAGGTATCCAGTTCGGTGCTGTCCGGGCTGGAGACATTTATCGCCCGAACCGTCTTGGTCTCGGCAACTTCAGAAAAGAGCAGGCCCCAGGTCTGCCCGTTGACATCAGTGGGCTGCTGGGGCTGAAGGTATTTTACTCCGCGATCCGGCGTGGCACGCAGCTGGAGCTCGACATTCGGGACCGGCTGATCCAGTTCGTCCAGCACGGTGACCTGCACCACCGAGGCGCTTGTGCCGTTTGAGAGAACCGGGCTTGAGGCGTTGATAATCCCGCGGCTGGCTTTCTTTGCAATATCAATAATTTCGTAAGTTCCCAAATCCTGGAAATTACCCGCTCTCCGGACGACTGTCAGCAGAATGCTGTCGCGCTCGATTCCCTGGCTTGCGCTGAGAATTTCAAGAAACAGCCAGGTCTGGCTCGGGATATACTCCGGCAGGCCCAATATGCCATTTTCGTAAGTCCGGTAATTGGCGATATCGAAGTTGAAATTACCTTCCTGGTTAGTTAAAACAGCAAACCACATGGTGCTGTCGTATTTCACCGTGTCACCGACATTTCTGAACCACTTGTAAAAAGAGCGTACCAGTACGTTTTCCATCGGATCGCCTGTAATCTGATCTATCACATTTCCAATGAGGTTGGTACTCCACCCGGGCTGCACCTGCTCACCGGTAATTACAGAATCGATCCCCGTAGGGCTGACAGATTTTTCCAGTCCGTCTGAGCGCACCTTATAGAAATAGGCCACATTGATGTCGAGAAAGATCACCTGCGCGTAATGCACTTGGCTCGGCCCCTCGATTGAGCTGTTTACC
>Ga0114922_10001808_pt1 | contig 20259 bp, 19 predicted proteins | sample AartaG_FD_100975 | JGI IMG/M metagenome (GOLD analysis project Ga0114922, IMG submission 100975) | Deep subsurface microbial communities from Aarhus Bay to uncover new lineages of life (NeLLi) - Aarhus_00045 metaG | ecosystem: Environmental > Aquatic > Marine > Oceanic > Sediment | place...
CCCCGGAATAAGGCTGCATCGGCATTGACTGCATAAATATCTGCTTCCCACTTTTGATTGTTTTTATCAACCAGATAAGATAGCTTGTTTTCAGAAGATGCAAAGTCAACAATCTCAGTGTCATAAATAATAGTTACTTTTTCTTTCTTCAACTCATTCACAATCCCTTCAACAATCCGATACATTCCTCCTTCAACATTATAATAACCGTCGTGCTGAAATTCTGTATAAGATAATAAAGAGTAGATTGCTGAAGTTTCAAAAGGACTCCTGCCCAGGAAAAAGGCTACCAGGGAAATGATTTGGCGGGCTTCGTCCGAAGAGAAATAACGTGAGACATGACGGTAAAAAGAGCGGAACAATACCGGCAAATGTCCCGGATTAACCTTTGAGAGTTTCATGGCATAATCAGCAACAGAATCGAAATTGTTTTTAATCACGATATCGATGGTATCATCAAACATCTTTTTGCTTTTTTCAAGATAGAGATGCATCTTCTTTTCAAAATCCTGTTCAATACCATTGAACTCCTTGGCAAGCTTTGAAATATCTTTATGAAGTAAAAAGGTTTTAGGATTCCCGTGAAAATTTACCGAATATAATGGGTCAAGCTCATAGTATGAAAAGGGCAACTGAATATTGCAGTCTTTAGCAAACTCCTGAAAGATATATGACATGCTGAAGAAACTAGGGCCTGTGTCAAATGTGAATCCGTCTGTTTTCAGCTGGTTGATTCTGCCTCCCGGCTGTTTGTTTTTTTCAAGAATACGGACATGGTAGCCTGCTTTTGCCAATCGGAGAGCGAGGGTTAATCCTCCCATACCTGCACCTACAATCAATACATTTTTTGCCATGTCTTAGTCATTGAGTTTTTGTAAAATATCATCATACAACTCGTCTTTTATCCATTGAAATTCCGGTTCAATCTTCAGTATTAAATCGCAATATCTTTTTGCAGCCTGATAATTATCCGCTTTTGAATATGCCTGGGCTATAAGAGTGAGCAGATGCAGATAATTCCAGTTCTGATGAATATCAGCATTGTCTTTTTCCATCATCGTTTTTGCTTTAAGAAAATACCTGATGGCTTCATTCACCGAACCTCCAAATATGCGCGGCATATAAAAGTGAATATTCCCTGCCTGCATCAGTGCAAAATAATTATCCTCATTAAGCTGCAATGAATTTTTAGCGTATTGAATGCTCCTGGGACCGTAATAAGGCGCCCTGATTGGACTCATGCCTATTTTGTATCCATATAATGCAGATTTATAGGCATATACCATTGACAGTCGGTAATTACTCTTTTCAAGCAGGGCGAGGTTATTTTCTACAAGAGAGATGTATGCTTCAGCCTCTTTGTCATTGTCCGTGCCGATGCACCATCCGATATATCCATACTGATAATTTACCAGGGTAAGTAAAATTTCACTGGTTGTCTTTTTTGCTTTCTGGATGCTGTCAATGAGATGTTTCCAGGTTTTCATATCATTATGGACATAGGCATTGTAAATTCTAAGCTTGTCATTGCCTTGTACTTTAAATAAAAACGACATCACCAAAGCACATGAGATTATATACATCTTCCTTTCCATACATATCGATTTGTAAGTACATTGATAAATGCACGGGTTATTAAAATTCCAATAGCTATCTGATGGGGTATGATACAGATCATATTCAATATCATATTCTGACGGCTAATCAGTGAAACCATCACACGTATTAAAAGGTAAAAAATCAAATACAAAATAAATACTTTAATTGGCAGGAAACTTAAAATGGCAACAAATCCTGCAGTGGTTATTAGCCAGAATAAAACAGCAAGGAAAAATGAATTGCCAAAAAATGCGATGATATTCTTTGAGAATCCGTGCACAGCAGCAGAAAATCCGGTATACATCCTGCACCGGATGGTTTCATCACCGACGAGGCATGCAATGCGTATACGGTTTTTTTTAAATAACCTGGCAATGGCAATGTCTTCCACCGGATTTGCTTTCATTTTTTCATGTGGTAATAAAGTATTATACCTGGAAGACTGAAAAAGCATGAATTGCCCGTTTGCAGCAGATAGTGATGAAAACTTTGAAAATCTGACAAGTATCAGCGGTAATATTGATAACAGAATATAATTCATTGTGGGAACTATCAGCCATTCACCCGGTGTTTTCATCAGCTGCTTTGGGAAAACAGATAACAAACCCAGTGAATGTTTCTGCATGTAAGTAACGGCTTTAAAAATGGCATTCTTACGGATGCGAACATCAGCATCCAGAAAAAGGTAATATTCCCCTTTTGCCTGCTGCGACAAAACATGACAGGCATGCATTTTGCCAAGCCATCCGCCAGGAAGGCCTTTTGAAGAAATGAGTTGTATCCTTGAATCGTTTCTGGCCAATTCATTGATTACAGCTGCAGAATTATCCTCCGATTCATCATCAAAAACAAGTACCTCTATGTTTTGATACTCCTGATGTATCAAATCATCTAAAATATTGTGAATGGTATGCTCTTCGTTTCTGACCGGTATGAGTACTGAAACCAGTCCATCATGGTCTGAGGACAGATTTATCAGCTTTGGCCTGCCTGTCAGATTGATGAAAGCAATAAGCATTTGAAGAATGGTAAAGAAGAATATAAACCAGGCAATTAAGATCATACGTCATTTATTTTTTGCTGCTCAGAGATACATGATTGATAGAAACTGTTATATTCCTTCTGGAGTGAAGCAAGCCTAAGGTTATTACCTGAATATTCCCTGTAATATATATGCAAACCCGGCTTTGGATCTGAAAAATAATCTGTCAAATTGACTATGAGAATAATCTGTACTGGATTATCAACTGCTTCCAAGACTTTTTCTATGCCCTTTTCGAAAATAAAGGATGATTCATAGACAGACTGGATTTTACCCTGCGGAAATAGCAGAACTGCATTTCCGGGTTCTTGAAGTATTTCGGCAGTATATTGTATTGATTCAAGTATGCTTCTATCGCCTTTTTTTACAGAGTATCCACCTGATTTAATAAAAAAGGAATATTTTTTCAATTGCTCCTCAAGCATCATAAAATGAAATTTTCTTTTAAACAATTTCAGATTCAGATAGTGCACCCAAAACCCATCCCACCAGCTTACATGATTTGCAATGAATAACAGCGGAAGTTCCTTCTCATAATAATCACCTGAAAAATGCACAGATTTAAAGTTTCGTGAGATCTTCCATTTGGTATAAAATTTAAAAAACGGATAAACAATGGGGTGGTGTTGTGCTTTGATAATCATTTGGGGCTATTTTAGGAAAAAATTCAGGATAAGAAAAAAGAGAAACTGACACAACAAAACCCAGGGAGCTATTGGATTCCTTGTACTGACTTTATACAACTTGATCACTGAATGAAAAACAACAGCCATCACAAACCATGCAATATAATTTTGCAGGGGAACCACTGAATTTCTCCAGTGCCACATATCCAGTTTGGGAGCTACAGGTTCAAGAATCATATCATATATAACCATTACCAGTGAGGCAAGCAATATTTTGTAGACGGGGCGAATGGGATATTTTTCAAACAGAGAAGACGAAGCATAAACCAGGAATAACCAGTTAAGACCTATAATGACAGGAGTGTTTAAAATACTCAATCCCAGTGTTTTACCATACGAATAACTTCCGAAGATTTTGCCTGTAATAACGCCTGCTGCTTCAACAAGATATCCTGCTGCAGCAATGGCCAGAAAAACCAATATTGTTTTTAATGAAAATGAGACCTCTGCAAAAAGCATGACAACAAGCAAACTCAGAATAAGGGTAAGGGGAGTTAGCCGAACTGCCTCTGCTCTTGATTCAGGTGCAACAATTCCGATGAAACCCATTGCATATAAAAAAAAGGCAAGTGAAAAGACAATAAGTATCTGAACTGTTTTATTGTTTCTGATGTTTATGAAAGTTCTTTTCATGATACATTTCTATCATACAGGAATTTACTCGCTGATGGATTTTTCTGAACCATGCAGTAAAATGAAAAGGATATTTATTGAGTTCTTTTTCCAGTTCATGGTAAGAAACTGCACGCCAGTCCATAACTTCAAGTGTATTTATAACAGGTAAATCATCTGAGATACCAATAAAAACATGGTCAAGTTCATGTTCTGTTAGTCCGTTTTCCAAATATTCTTTATAGACAAAGGTGAATACTTCCTGCAGCTCGCAACGCAATCCCATTTCCTCAAATAATCTTCTGCTGGCTGCTTCCGGACAGGTTTCATCCGGAGTTGGATGGCTGCAGCAAGTATTTGTCCATAAACCGTTAGAATGATATTTAGTCTTTGCCCTGCGTTGCAAAATCCATTCTCCTTTTGAGTTGATGATGAAAACTGATATCGCTCTGTGAAGCAAGGCCTTTTGATGCACTTCAAGTTTTCCGAGTGTTCCTGTGATGTTATCGTTCTCATCAACAAGTATTACAAATGGTTCTTTCATCATTTTCGCTGTTAAGTCTTTTTATCTGATAACAATTCATCTCATATCAGGTTCAGGATATAGGCCAAATAAGTCTTAAAGAAAAGCAGGGTTTTTCTTGCACCGGAAATACGTATTCGGGAAGCCATTATCATCTGCGGGGGTTTTCTTTGAATTTTCTTTAGCAAGGTTTTATAGAAATTATAGGCAATGGCAACAGCCAGTTTAGACCTGCCGGGTAATAACTTAATACCCCGATAAGATTTTTCAAAGTCATGATGTATCTTTTGTATAATGTTGGCTTTTGCCCCGTCGGTAAGAATTCCATTGGCAAGTTCCGGAAAATACTGTCTTTTCAACTGCTCTGTATCCTTTTTCAGGTCACGCAGAAAATTGACTTTTTGAAATGCCGATCCCAGCCGCATGGCAGGAACCTTAAGTTGATGATATAGTGCTTCATCACCGTTAACAAATACTTTGAGGCACATTAAACCCACAACATCAGCGGAACCATATATATATTCATTTATTTCACTATCGTTGCTGTATTGGGTTTTATAAAGGTCGGTTTTCATGCTTTTGAGAAAAGCCTGAATGAGGTCATCATCAATCTGATATTTTTTCACAGTTAACAGAAACGAATGGATTACCGGATTTAAGCTCACCTCAGCTTTAGCGGCCTGATAATATTCTTTCTCAAATGATTCTAAAAGCGGTTTTTTGTCAATGTCTTCAATAGTATCAACAATCTCATCGGCATATCTTACAAATCCATAAATACTGTAAATTGCCTGTTGTTCTTTTTTCTTCAGAAAACTAACCGCTGTTGAAAATGATGTGCTGTATTCCTTTGTTATTAATTTGCTGATTTTATATGTGACACTGTTATATAATTTGTCCATAATTTGGATATATCATACAAATATATGTTTTTATTCAGATGTTATATGCTTAAGAGCTGGTTTATATAAAGATAACAAAAAAGCATTGAATCTGGATCCAAGTTTTTCTATATCTTTATTTAATTATTACCGCGTATGAACCAATTCGAAAAAACCAGAATCAATAAATATTTATTGTATAAACAACACCTTCTGCAGGAATCCAAATCAGACAGCATCATTCAAATTGCTGAAGATCTATGTGGACTCCATGCAACATGCCCGACAACACCTTATCTCTCTTTGTTTGCACGAATGAAAAACTTTTCAAAATCTGATTTGATTTTTGAAATTGAGACGAATAAATCACTCCTCAGAACACGAAGTATCAGAAATACCCTGCATCTTATACCTGTGAATACTTATTTGTCAGTATTTGCCGCAACCAGGCTTCAGTTGGAAAAACGTACGGCACAATATCTCAGGCATCTGGGTGTGACCCTTGATGAATTTAATTCTCTGGCTGACAGGATTATGATTGCACTATCAGGCAGGGGTCTTACTGCCAACGAAATTAAAAAGGAGATCGGTAATTTGAAGCATATAAATCATGTAATCAATATTTTATGCGATGACTTAACCATTGTACGCGGAAATGTTAAAGGAAGCTGGAAAAGCAATATTCACAGGTATTATCGTTTTGAAGACTATTATAAAGGAATCAATTCCAGAGGATTTCATGATGAAGAGGCACCTGTGGAATTGGTTATGAGCTATATCAGAACTTATGGTCCGGTTCTGGACTCCGATGTGATATGGTGGTCCGGATTGAGCAAATCGATGGTAAATGATGTCCTGAAAAGGAGGATAAACAAACTTACCAAACTCGAAATAACTGATTCACCCGGTCGATTTTTTATGTTAACAGAGGACTTTAATATGCTTCGGCAATTCAGAGCACCTGAAGATGCCATCATTCATTTTTTACCGGCCATGGATCCCTTTGTCATGGGATTTAAGGACCGGAGCCGGTTTATTCATGAAGCCTTTTATGATTATGTATACGACAGGTTTGGAAATGCTTCGCCAACAATTGTCCTGCAAGGTCAGATGATTGGTATCTGGGATATAGATAATGACAAAAACCTGATAAAACTCTTTCTATTTCAGCAGGCAGGAGATGAAATATATGAAAAAATCATTGAGGCAGGAGTTGAGGTTGGGAAATTTTATTGTGACTGCGATGTTGACATCATAGAGGTCAGGTCAGTTATTCCTGTTAAGGAACTTACTGTAGGGAGTTTTATGTCACCGTTGAAAAATGTACTGAATGATATTTGAGACTTGCTTCCAACGTTCATATCAATATTCCAAATAAACCATTCCGGTTTAATGTTATTTAGTCGTTTAAGCTTATGCACAATTTGTATTGAATCACACCTTATATACCTTTAACTTGCAACTTACACTAAATTCATTACAGAGAAAAGCAAATGCTTTATTTGTTGATAACTACCCGTGATTTGGGTAGACACTCCGGGTGGTTGTTCTTGATGTATTCAATTAACTTTTCTCTTACGTATACCCTTAGATTCCATGCCGATGGAGAATCTTTTGCACTCATCAGGGCTCTCATTTCTACAGTTGATTCTTTGGCATTGGTAATCTGCAGGTTGACTACCTTCCCGTCCCAATACTCGCTTTCACGGACAAGTCGTTCCAATTCTGCTCTGATGTCATTGAAAGGTATTGAATAATCTGTATAAATAAATACAGTTCCCAGGATATCTGCTGAAATCCTGGTCCAATTCTGAAACGGCTTTTCAATAAAATAGGTTGTCGGGACAATTAATCTTCTTTTATCCCAGATCCTTACCGCAACATAAGTAAGATTGATTTCCTCGATCCTGCCCCATTCACCTTCAACAATAACAACATCGTCAATACGGATGGGCTGGGTAATAGCCAGTTGAACTCCTGCCAGAAAAGTACCTATCATTTTTTGGGCAGCAAAACCAATGATGATACCGGCAATTCCTGCTGATGCAAAAAGGCTGATCCCTATTTGCCGGATTGAATCAAAATTCATCAGGGCAGTAGCAATGGCAATGAAAATGATAATTACAAATAGTATCTTCTCTAAAATACCAAATCTGGTGTGTAGTTTTCTGGCTTCAAGATTATCTTCACTCGAAACGTCAAATTGCCTGAGGAGCATATTTTTTCCAATATTGATGATGCTCATGATCAACCATGCAATGGTGAATGTAATGGTCACATTCAGAATTTTCCTGACTAACTCCTTCGTCTCCAGGTCTATTTGAACATATTGAAGTGAAACAAACAATCCGATATGCACCAGAATGATGATTCCGGGGACGATGATCTTTCCGGTATTTTTCATTTTATTTAAAAATTTCAATGAATGAATTGAATTTCTGTTTATGAGGGGTAAAAATAGGTATTATCACAATTTGGTATAAAGATTTTTTAATTTTTGTTTCCATACACCCATAATTAAACATCTTATTTTATCAGTTTTATTGTCACCAAAATTCATTACCTGTTGAAAACTAAATACTTCCTGTTATAAAATTTTTTGAATTTATGTTTAAATTTCATTGGGAAATGAATACGATTAAGGTATAGAAATCAAACGTTTAAAAGAAAACAACCAATACAACCAATACAATCATTACAATCAATAATCCACATTAATCATTTTAACACTTTAAAGACAATGAAAACAAAAACTTTTAAAACTATTCTGATTACCATTCCGGGGATCATGCTTCTTGCCATTGGGAGCAGACCGGCAAATGCACAGGAATATCTGACTGTTTATATGGACAGTGTCAGTTATAATGATACCATCTACGGCTGTGATACTTATGATTCTGTTAAATTTGTTCCCAATGCTGGAACAGTAACTTCTAAATTCTGGATTGTCTGTGAATTTTTGAATTCACATTCATTAGACTGTGATACCATTTTTCCGGACACACTTTATTTGCCTTCCGGCTTTAACGGGCTTGTGAGCTATCAGGGTTACGAAGGAATGAATTATTATGGCAGTTGGGTACATGTCAAACCTTTATCTTTACTGGGCGAGGATAAGACAACCATATGCAGGGGTACAATTCAACTTAACGTTTATACATGCTATTCAGGCTCCGGGAATCCCACATATAACTGGATTCCAACCACAGGATTAAGCAATCCGGATATACCAAATCCTACAGCAATTGTTACTGATAATATTGAATACACCATTACCATGAATGCTCCAAACGGATGCATTATTTCAAAGGATATATCAGTGACTTTACAGCCATTAATTAGTCCTCCAATCTGCCTGGTGAGTGTGGACAGCACAAACCAAAACATCATTTATTGGGAAAAACCTGTCTCTGAATCTGTCGATTCATTTTACATATACAAAGAAACCAATGTGACCGATGTTTATAAGAAAATTGGCGCAGTGAGTTATAGCGATCATAATGTATTTTTGGATACTGCTTCCAATGCACAAATCCAATCAAATAAGTATGAAATCTCGGTAAAAGATTCCTGCGGATACGAATCAGCCAGAAGCACACCACATAAGACAATGCATCTGACTCTGAACCAGGGACTGAATAATGTTTGGAACCTGATTTGGGAACCGTATATTGGAATACCTGTTTCTACCTATTATATATATCGTGGAATAACCCCGAAGAACCTTGAGTTGATAGGAACTACCTCCGGAAGCAATGCGCAGTACAGCGATTTAAGTGCACCGGTTGGTCATGTCCACTATCAGATAGAAATCGTAAGTCCGGTTGAATGCAATGTGCCGGATGCCGGATTTAAATCAACTGCAATATCAGTCAACACATCTCGCTCAAACATGGTCTCTTTCACCCCATCGAGATTTGATGAAATCATTGTCAGCCCCGAGTTGTTTTCCGTTTATCCGAATCCTGCAAAAGAAATACTTTATTTAGAATCAAATCAAAAATATATCGCTGAAGCAAGGATTGAATTATGCAATATGTTAGGTAGGGTCATTCAAGAGGTCACATTGAAATCATCAAACACACAAATGGATATATCTGATCTGGAGGGTGGTTTTTATATCCTCAGAATCAAAATTGACAACGGAATAATCATTAAAAAATTCACGAAGGAATAAGCCCGAGGGGGTGCATATCTGTGAACCGGTGTGCACCTTCTTTTTGTACAATCAGCTATTAAGCACTAAGGATAACGTCCATAGCAATCTGACTGTTTAGCAAATTAATGACAGCCAGAAAGTAAAAAATTAACTAAATGATACCTGTACCTGCAAAGAATACAAAATGATTATAACTCCTTTTTGACTTTATGATCTCTTTACATTTACGAATGGCATAATAGCAGGCAAGCAGATTTAATATGTTTTCTTCATAAACAGGAGTAATAATTTCAATAACATAGACTTTTCTACTGCGCAGGTATTTCACCTTCATTTCTAAATCTTCACCCTCTTTGATTTTCCATCCCGATTTAACCGGTTTAATCCTGTAATTTGCTATGTTTTTCAATAAAAGACTCTTGTTTGTTATTACTGCGATGGTATCAGTTAAGACAGAATCAAAAAAAACATACTGTCTATTACCCTTTTTTTGTATTAAATATTGGTCATTATTCAGTTTGATAATATAGTTCTTCTTTTGCTGATGAATATTTGCAATGACCTTGTTTTCATTATCTTTCAGCTTGAAAACACTCTTCTTTCCAAAGTTTCTGGGCAATTCACAGGTAAGTAAATTTTGAGCTTCTGATATTGAAGATAATATTAACAAACAGGAAACCGCCAGGAATTTAATGGTTTTCATAATGCTGTTTTCTATTAAAGACAAAAATACTTTTAAAAAGTTGCAAAATATAATATTATTTCGGTTACATTTTTCTCAATCTTTTATTTTAATTTTTTTAATATTGGAAGCACTTAATGGTAAAAGATAAATACAAAGTTCTTTTCTACCTGATATGCTTTGCATATTATCATTCTCTGAAGAATGTTTAACAAACATAGCTATTCATGGCGATATCAATATTCTGGTTCAGAAGAGATCTGCGGCTTGAGGACAATACGGCTTTGTATCATGCACTTAACTCAGGCCTGTTGGTACTACCTATATTTATTTTTGATACAAACATTCTGGAGGAACTGGATGAAGATGATGCCAGGGTGAGTTTCATTTATAATACACTCCAATCGATCAATAAGCGACTCAACAAAAAAGGATCATCATTGAAAATTCTTTATGGAGATCCGATAAAGGTTTGGGAAAAACTCATCACTGAATTCCAGGTTGAGCGAGTGTATTTTAACAAAGACTATGAAACGTATGCACTGACACGTGACAACAACGTCAAGAGTTTTCTGGATAAAAATGGAATACAATACCATACATTCAAGGATCAGGTGATATTCGAATCAGATGATATTGTAAAAAATGACGAAAAGCCATATACCGTATATACTCCATATAAAAGAAAGTGGCTTGAACAATTTAACCTGAATCAGATTAGACTTTTGCCATATCCTGATTTCAGCAAATTTTACAGAAATGATTTTGCCTTTCCCTCTTTAAATAAAATCGGATTCCGGGAATCACTCATCAAAGTAAAAAAATACAATCTTTCCCTGTTGGATGAATATGCAAGGTTGCGCGATATTCCAGGAGAAGATGCCACCAGTTATCTTGGTCCGCATTTGAGGTTTGGAACGGTAAGTATCCGCCAGGTGATTCAGCAACTTAAACCTGAACATGAAGTCTTCCTCAGTGAATTGATATGGAGGGAATTTTTCATGCAGATACTCTTTCATTTTCCCAAAGTTGTGACCAATAATTTCAACCCGCGTTACAACGGAATTGAATGGCGTAATGATAGAAAGGAATTCGAACAATGGTGCCGAGGTAAAACAGGATATCCAATGGTGGATGCAGGTATGCGTCAACTGAACCTGACAGGTTATATACACAACCGGGTGCGAATGATTGTAGCGAGCTTTCTTTGCAAGCACCTGCTGACAGACTGGACATGGGGAGAAGCTTACTTTGCGAGGAAACTACTGGATTATGAATTATCATCAAACAATGGTAACTGGCAATGGACAGCAGGTACAGGGTGTGATGCAGCTCCATATTTCAGGATATTCAATCCGACCGAACAGCTGAAAAGGTTTGACAGGAAACTGGAGTATGTTAAGCAATGGATTCCTGAGTTTGGAACATCGGATTATCCTGAACCAATGGTGGAGCACAGATTTGCAAGGACAAGAGCTTTGGAGACATATAAGAAGGGATTGCTATAATACGTGCAGATGACTGAACCGGAAATATGATAATAAATTGACGTATCATTCGTTAATATGCTGAATATGACCTGAACTCTCTTATAGAATAATCAAAACCTTTGCAAATGATCAAGAAAATAGTTGTTACAGGTTTATTTATAATAATTATTGGAATGGGTTTGGCATACATCGGGCTCAGGATCTGGTTTAAATCTGAGATCAATCAAATCTACAACCATGCAATGACCCAGTATGAAGGTGATAAAATTGAGGTATTAATTGCAGTATTGAATTCTGAGGATCAAAGCCTGAAAACCAAAAACAATGCTATCTGGGCGCTTGGGAAACTGAATGATCAAAGGGCATTACCTGTGCTTAAGAAACTGCAAACAGGAAATGAATGTGACCATTCCAGGTATGTGTGCCAGCGGGAACTGCAAAAAGCAATTGACAATCTGGAAGGCAGAGGAATCGATATCTTAACTTTTAAATGAATCATTCAGGATTGAACGCTGAGAGAAATAATAGTGTAAGCCGGTTCACGAGAAAAGCTAGAGCTTTTTAATGAACGCATTTTTATATCCGAGTTCCTTTACTTTTAAAAGCTCTTCACTGGCATCATTCATGTTGTCATATTCACCATAAGTATATCTGTTATACCCGTCTTTGCTTAACTCAACCTTAAGCTTGTCCAGTTTAGTAAAATATTTAAAATCTACAGGTGATTTGCCTGCCATCACCTGGATGGTATATACCGGTATGATTGATCTTCGCCTTATAATTACTTCCCTGTAACCTCTGTCAAGTACTTCCTCACACAGTTTTTTTGCTTCTTCCATACTGCCGACAATGCGCCATGTATATTTATAGAGGTTGTCAGAAGCAAAGTGTACTGAAATTTTATCAAGATTCCTGAAATAGCTTAAATCAACGGGCTTACTAAGGGCAAATATCTGAACTGTATAAGAAACAGGTGTTCCTGGTGGGATGGAAGATATATCATTTAGTTCATCAACCACTTCATTAATAAATGTACTGCCAGAAAAAGTTACAGGAGTGGAAGGAGGCAGGGTAGCAGATGTTTCCACACTTTCGTCAACCGTGGATTCATTGATTGGTTCAGCAACCGGGGATTCGATGGTCATTTCTTCAACCTGAGATTCCTCAGCTATGGTTTCTGAAACTGCAGGTGTTTCAGCTGCAGGTGATTCAACATCAATGGTTTCTGATGCTGCAGGTGTTTCGACAACCGGTGTTTCAGCCATGATGTTTTCTGATACAGGAGGTGTCTCAATAACATCGGATGCCTGATCTTCATCATCCTCTGCAGATGTCATCAGGGCGCCTGTATAGATAAGATTGGCATTGATAACCATTTCATTTATGGAAGGATCTTTATCAATATTGATTTCTTTACTGAATATTTCATAGTCAGGTGCGGTGACAGAAAGCAAATATTTACCCGGCGTGATTTGATGGTTAAAATCTCCCAAATCATTTTCCGGTTTGAACTGAGCAACAGTATTATAACTATTCAGATCCATGATTGAAATGTAGAACAGGCTGGTATCAATATATGATGGTTGATTATCCGGAATTATCCTGCCTTTCAGGTGCACTGTCGGATGAATTTCGACAGCATAAATATCCCTGTCTCCATAACCATTGTCTGCCAGGCGGGAATAATAACCCTCGTACTTGTTGTTTCCCGGAAAGTAGAACAAATCGTTGTCGGTTGTATTTACGGGGTAACCAAGATTTTCAGGTACAGAACCTGTTAAACTGAGATCATATCGATAAACATCATATCCACCCATTCCTTTATGACCCTCGGAACTGAAATACAGCCATTTCTCATCAGGAGAAACAAAAGGCGTTTCTTCATTGAACATGGTGTTGATTTGAGGGCCCAGATTAACAGGTTTACCCCATCTTCCTTTTTCATCCATTTTTGAATGGTAGATATCCAGGTCACCTTCACCTCCGTTCCTGTCACTGGTGAAATAAAGTGTTTTTCCATCAGGTGAAAGGCTTGCATGTGTTTCATTCAACTTCGAATTAACAGGTTTTTTTAATTTTACAGCGCTTGACCATCTGCCGCGGTTTATGGTACTGACATAAATGTCCGAATTGAATGGATCATCTTCTACCAGGCAAAGGATGGTGCCATCGAAAGACAGGGAAGAGGTTTTAAAATTGTTTTTTGAAGTGATTTGCCTGGTAACTGCTTTTGGTTTTATCCATTCTCCGTTCACCTTATTTGAGTACATGATATTATTAACATCTCTTTTGGTGGATGTATACATGATGGTCTGGCCATCACCGGAAAATACAGCACTGAAATTGGGACTTTCGTCATTTAGCATGCTGCCAAGATTGGTGGAGGTAACAAGGAGAGGATCGCCCATCATCCTGGTAGCGTTATGGCATGATTGAAGATAATGTTCAGCTATTTGTCTTTGCTTGGTGTCCTTCACGCTCAGATTATCCAGATAATCCCTGTAGGCTCTGGACGCCTTATCGAGCTGATTTGTTACCCTGTAAGCACTGCCAAGCAGGAAATATGTTTCAAGTGGTGCAGTTTCTTCCTTATAGGAGGAGGGATTATAATCCTGAGAAATATTAGCTGAGGCATCAATAAAATATGGAATGGCTTTTTCTTTTTCAGTATCAGTGTTCAGATAACATACTCCCAGTTTATATTTGATGTTTGCATTATCGGGCAGTTGCCTTAAAATCTGAGAATACGCTTTGATAGCCTTATCGTATTGCTTTGTCATAAAAAAATACTCGGCATCATACGTCAATTCGTTGATGCGCCCCCAATCCTGTGCGTTTAGAGGTAAAATCATCAGGAATAGAATCAAACAATAACCACAAAACCTTATCATTAGTCCTGGTTTTAACATATTAACATCACCAGTCTCTGTTAAACAAACTTAACGAAAAGTTATATCGGATGTCTGGCGAGTTATTAACAACGATACAGGCTACTGAAGCGGTTTGTATACCACGCCCTTATTGTTTCTGCCATCCACTTCAATTTTCAAGGGCTCATCGAACTTAACCAGACGAAGGTGTTTTGTTTCACTAACAGCCTTCTGGTTATTCAGAAATTCGACATCAAAATGACCTTCATGGCTTTGAGGTGATACAGTAAAATAACCTACACCAAATGTGGTAAGATTATGAAAGAAGTGTGTACCCTGACTGGGATCGACCTGGTAGTCTTCCAGACCAGATTCCACAATTATCCTGGCACCTGAAATCTGAGCCCATCTGATAGGAATACCCAGCCATGGATCGCTTGATCCCCATCTGCCGGGCCCTACAAGGACATAGTTTTCTTTTGCTTTGATGAGCTTGTTGTTCAATTCCTCTATTTCCTTGACAATAAGTAAATTCCTTGAGGCATTAAAGCTTTCTGGTTTAACATAAAGGAGATGAGATATATTTTTAAAAATGCCATTGCCCATGGCTTTTTCAGAAAAAATAATGGTCTGCCGGATATCCACTTCTCCTATCCTGAAATTGAGTTCTTTATGATAAGCAACAATTGGTCTGATTTGCAAAAAGTTGAAAATTCCCGGCTGTCCTTCCGGTCTGTCCAGGTTTACTGCAAATTCAATCTCAATCGGATTATTCATCGCTTTCTGTCCCGTCTGCAGGATGGTATCAACAACTTCAGCCAGAGGAAATGTATCATGCACGAGAATGTTTGAAAATGTAATGACCTTTTTCCCCGGTAAGCTGATACCATCCCTGATGGTGTTATTGTCCATATCATATACTGATGCTACGTACTTTAATGAAGTATCATTTTCAGCATCTGCAATCCTGAGTTTTACCAGGTTTACTTTATCATCAGCAGAGGGAATAAACTTGTCAGGATTCATGTCCAGTGCATAAAAATGATGCTGAGTATTTCTAATTGCATTTTCTACAGATGAAAGCTGCATTATTTTTTTAGGATATTTCGGAGAGAAGCGCAAAGCAATTCCACCTTCAGCAATCAGTTTACCTAGTCCATAAGCAATGGTAGCTATACCATCTTCTGATTTTTCAGGATATACAGGATAATAATTAACTGATCTTGCCACACCCGAAATGGCAGGGTAAAATTTGTATCCGTAAAGATTTCCACAAACTTCCTGGATGATGATTCCCATTTTTTCTTCATCAAGGGCATTGGCTGTTGCAAGCATGTAGGATTTGCTTGTTTTGAAATATACCGAAGCATAAACACATTTTATAGCTTCTTCCAGAAGCCTGAGAGCCAATTCCCTGTTTTCGGGTTTAGGTATCATGTATGTATTATAAATTCCTGCAAAAGGCTGGAAATAGGAATCCTCAAGTTTACTGGAAGATCTGACTGCCAGCGGATTCCTTGAAAAAGAAATGATGGTTGACAGGTCCTGGCGAACAGATTCAGGAAGTCTGGCATTGATAAACATTCTGAGTATTTTTTCATCACTCTGACTTGAAAATCCTATATCATAAAGATTGTTTGATTCCATAAATTCTTCAAAAACCTCTGTACTGAGAACATTGGTTCTTGGGATGGTGATTAGAAGATTTTTAAACCTGTTCTGAAGATTTTCTTTAGTGATGATTGAATTGATGAAGGCCAGTCCCCGTGCTTTCCCGCCAATGGAACCTTCTCCTATTCTTGAAAAACTAAGGTATTCATCGAATGTGCGTTTATTGAATTCTGCTATGATACCTTTTGCCTTACTGGATCGGAAGCTTGAAATAGCCCTGTGAATGTAATTTCGGGCATCATCAAGACTTTTAAAATCTTCAAGCTTGGCTGGTTTAAATATTTGGGCTATTGGGAATAGTGCCCTGGCATTTAGCCATTTGGAAAGGTCATCGTGGGTAGTATGAAAAATGAAAATGTCATCGGGAATACTAAGAATGAGTTTCTGTAATGTTTTTAAATCCGATGCGACATATTTTTTTTCCAGTGTCTTTGGATCACGGAAGATAAAATCTCCGAATCCAAAATTATTGAGGACATAATCACGTAACTCGATGGACAGGTTTTTGGAATATTTATTCAGAAACCCTGCCCCCATTTCTTTTGCATCTTTTTCATTAGAGCCATCTGATGATTGAAGCAGAAAGGGGATATTGGGATCCTCAGCTTTGACGATACGGCATAATTCAAGCCCTGCCTTTGTTCTAATATCTCTTTTATCAGCAGTATATTTGTAGCTTACATCTGAAATGATACCAAGGATATAGCTTTTATATTTTTTAAAAATATCGATGGCTTCATCATAACTTTTTGCATGCAGTATTTTAGGACGTCCTCTCCGGCGAAGCATTTGCTGGTGTTCGTTCAGGGCATCTTTCATATACTCTGAGGATTGTTGCAGGATGATTTTATACAGATTGGGAAGATATGACGAAATAAACCTGATGGAATCTTCAACAAGGAGAATGCATTGTACACCTACATCTCCAATGTCAAATTCAGCGTTCATCTTGTCTTCAATCAGCTTGATAATGGCCAGCAAAAGGTCTGCATTTCCAAGCCAGCAAAAAACATGATCAATGGCAGTAAGATCTTCATTTTCAAGCTTCATTGATACTTCCCTGGAGAAATGTGTCAGCACTACAATGGGAATATTGCTGTATTTTGCTTTCAGTTGTTTGGCAAGCTCAAAGGTGTTCACATCACCAATACTGAGCATTTCAATGATTAAGTCGATCTGTCCTTTTTCGAGGATATTGAATGCTTTCTTTGCCGATTCGGCATGAATGAATACCGGTGGATAGCGAAGACTCAGTGAAACGTACTCATTAAAAATCTGTTCATCGATACGACCGTCTTCTTCGATCATGAAAAAATCATAGCTGCTGCAAATGACCAATACCCTCCTGATTCTTTTTTGCATCAATAGGCTAAATGACGTGTCACCGAAGTAAAAAGTCCCTATTTCACTATCTTCCATTGGATCTGTCATAAACCTGATTTAATGGTTCAACGGTATAATCGAATTATTATAATGTAAGATAATAAATTTCTTTCTTTTAATAATTGCATGTTTTAAACAAAATATGGCTGATCATGTATGGTTCTTTTCAGATTTTAATTAATCCGCTGGTAATGCACGGGAAAATTAAGGAATGAGACATTGAATGAACATGAATATAAAGATTTTATCTTTCAGATCCTCTTTGATTTAAACAAAAATGATTATCTTGACCATGAAAACTGGTTTTGCCCCTTTCCATACCAAATGGGCCAGGTATGCCGAAAACTGTTAAGAGTAGGCAAAAAACCCTTATTATTAAACGCACATGGAAGCAAAAAATGTAGAAATGTTTTTATTGACAAACTCTAAGTACTTTCCGTCTGAAAGTATGATATCTGTCAAAGAAAAACTTGAAAACCTACCGGAAGACAAGGCTGTTTTACTTCATTCACTTCAATTTAAAGATCCTGTCATGCTGCTCATCATTTCAATCCTGATCGGAGGGCTTGGTATTGACCGGTTTATTCTCGGACAGACTGGTCTTGGTGTTGCAAAGCTTTTAACATGCGGTGGACTTGGCGTTTGGACTATCATTGACTGGTTTCTGATAATGGGAGAAACCCGTAATGTCAACTTACAAAAATTAAATCAGGTCGGTTAACAGATTGTGGACACTGTCTCCCAGATCCAGATAAGGAGATTTTATATCATTTTGACACTGCTGGCCGTAGCCGGCTGGGGAATCGTTTTGGCCGACAGATTTGTTCTGGAAGGCTTTATCCTTGGTGGAAGGACACTCTGCCTCATTAAGAATATAACCGGGTACCCTTGTCCTTCATGCGGTATTCGCGGTGGTATCGGATGTCTGACAAGACTTGAAATAAGCCGGGCAGTTTTACAGAATCCCTTATCCCTTATTGTTGCTGCAGGAGGACTGGTTATTCCTGTCTGGGTAATCCGGGATCTGATTCATAAGGACATTAGTCTTTACAGGTTTAACCAGAGAACAGGTGCCTGGTTAAGAAGAAATCCGCTGATCATAATATTGCTTATTCTATTGATTCTGATAAACTGGATTTGGAACTTTTATAAATTCTGATATGTACGAATTATCATATATGCCTTCGGAAAGTGAGAAAGAAAATGCATCCAATGCATACATCATTACTATGATGACAGTAACTTTGGGTTTACCATTCCCGATACTCAACCTTTTTGCCTGTATTGGCTTTTATTTTCTGATACGGAAAAAAACTCCATTTACCAAATTTCACAGTCTTCAGGCAATTACCTCTCAGATACCTGTTATACTGATGAATTCTGCCGCTATTATCTGGACAATCAGCATACTTTTTCATAAGGCTTCCATAAGCAATGATTTCATTTCCTATGTCATAACAGTGGTCATATTTAATGTGATTGACATCGCTTACAATATTGTTGCGGCAATGAAAGCCAGGAAAGGATTACTATATTCATATGCACTTTTTGGTCCGCTTTCATGGACGCTCATAAAAGACAAATCAAAACCGCATGTTTAAAAAAATAGTCGTCGATTTCACAATACTGGCAGTTTCGTTTTTTGGGACATGGTATTTGCTTTCGCAAATGCAGTTTATTAAGCAAGATAAGAACCTTGAAATCAGCGTCCGTCAGGAAGAAAAAATCGGACGGATATTAAACAATATTTTTACTGCCGATGCAGACATCATTGATGATATGGAGGTAGAATCTTCAGTTAATGAAATTGCCAGTCTTCTGAAATATTATCTGGATACCGGGAAGTATACTTACAGGATTACGGTCATTAAAACCTCAGATATTAATGCATTTTCATTGCCGGGGGGTTATATGATAATCAATTCAGGTTTGATTGATTTTTGTGAAACACCGGAAGAGCTGGCAGGTGTGATTGCGCATGAAATGGGTCATAACGAAAACCATGATGTTCTCACGCGTCTGGCAAAGAATATCAGCATCACCATAACACTGAATTCGATTTTTGGAGGTGACAACAGCAAATTAGGTAGCATCCTTCAGCAGATTGTTTCAACAAAATTTGATCGGGTCCAGGAAGAACGTGCCGATGCATTTGCTGTTGATCTGATGCTGCAGTGCAGCATCAATCCTGAACATCTGGCACATTTCTTCGAAAGGTTATTGGAGCAAAAACCTGAAATCCTGAACCAGCTTGACTTCCTGATGACTCATCCTGCTGATGATAAAAGGGTAGACGCCATTCGTGCCCGTGCTGAAGGGAAATATTTCAAAGAAGAGCCCGTCAGGATAAACTGGAAGGAATTGAAGGAACATTGCCGTTAATGGTAAGGATTTTGTGATCTGTTATCAAATGTTAAAAAAGATTAAATGTTCTGGCGTCAGTCAGACAATTTCCTACATTTATGCAACGTTTAAGTTAGAAATCCGTCATTTGAAAAAAAATAGATGAAGATTCTGGCCAGCTGCCTTCTCATTATTTTCAGCAATTTATGCATCCATGCGCAAGAAAAGAAAAGTGTTGAAGCAATATCTATCACCACCCCGATTACCATAGATGCGGTTCTTGATGAACCGGTATACAACCAGGCTAAGCCTGCAAAG
>Ga0114922_10001810_pt1 | contig 20254 bp, 9 predicted proteins | sample AartaG_FD_100975 | JGI IMG/M metagenome (GOLD analysis project Ga0114922, IMG submission 100975) | Deep subsurface microbial communities from Aarhus Bay to uncover new lineages of life (NeLLi) - Aarhus_00045 metaG | ecosystem: Environmental > Aquatic > Marine > Oceanic > Sediment | place: Aarhus...
AGCTACGACTGGGCTGATTCATCCGCTGAATTCATGACCCTTCCTAACAGTCCGCTCGTTGAGAACCTGGATGCCAATGATGTCCGTGACGTTATTGCAACGTTAAATGGTCAAGTGACCCACGTCGGTGAAGAGACGCCCGTTGTGATTGTCTATTGGGGCGATAACGATGGTGAGACAGTCACTGCCGACTGGGATCACAGTGAGGATTTAGGTGCTCAGTCCGGCCAATTCTCCGTTACTGTCTCTGGATTAACACCTGAAAGGGTATATTACTTCCGCTGTTATGCCTCGAACTCTTTCGGCGGTAGCTGGGCAAGCTCGACCTTCGAGTTTAAGCCCAGGATAGGCCGCTACTAACATTTTCTTATGGATGGAGATGGGCTATCCGGGTTTAATGAATTTCATGCAACTTGACCTGTTGTGACGGAGTTGTATTTAATTCTTAAGTGTTTGAAAAATTAAGATCTTAATACCAGAAACTTTGAGACTGTAGCATCATTACAGAGTTTCCTTCTATCCTGCTTTTCGTTTTTTACCGTTTCGGCTCAAATGTAACGTATTTATAGTTATCTTCAATTGATTCGCGATTTTACAAAGATCACCTATGCCGCCTTGTGACATCCCCTGTCATTGACTTTGTAAATTCTGCAAAAAGGTACGTTGAGTCATGTGGGCCGGGTGAAGCTTCGGGGTGATACTGGACAGAAAAAGCAGCAACCTCTTTGCATCGAATACCTTCAACCGTGTTGTCATTCAAGTTCAAATGTGTTAATTCTATATTCTTGTTCTTGAGTGAGTCCATGCCAACGCAGAAACCATGATTTTGACTGGTTATTTCAATTTTGCCGGTTTGTAAGTTTTTGACTGGGTGGTTTGCTCCTCTATGTCCGAATTTCAGCTTATAAGTCTTGCCTCCAAGTGCTAATGAAAGAATTTGATGGCCGAGACATATCCCAAAAACAGGCACTTTGCCAAGCAGTTTTTTTACTGTTTCAATAGCATAGTTTACAGGAGCAGGATCGCCTGGGCCGTTGCTTAAGAATACCCCATTGGGTTTTTGGCTGAGAACTTCTTCTGCAGAAGTAGCAGCAGGTACAACCTTTACGTCACAGCCATGCGAACAGAGCAACCTAAGAATATTTTGCTTAATACCAAAATCAAAAGCGACAACCTTATATTTTTTTTCGGTCTTCTGTTCGTTTCCATTTAATACATCAACTACAGCCTTATTCCAGGAGTATTGTTTTTTGACGGTAACATCTTTGACAATGTCTCTGCCAACAAGGCCGGGATAAATCTCAAGTTTCTTTTTGAGCTTATCTATATTTAAATCCGTCGATGAAATAATTCCCTTCATCGCACCTTGAGTGCGGATATGTTTTACGAGCTTTCTTGTATCGATGCCTTCGAGACCAATTACATTTTTAGACTCTAAGTAATCACTCAGAGAATATTTACTTCGCCAGTTGCTGGGGTATTCAGAGTTTTCCTTGACGATAAAACCACTTGCGTAGATTTTTCGAGATTCGCAGTCAGACTGGTTAGTGCCGTAGTTGCCAATCAGCGGATATGTCATTGTTATTATCTGTTCGTTATAAGACGGATCGGTCAGTATCTCTTGATATCCTGTCATACTGGTATTAAATACAACTTCTCCGCACTTCCGGCCTTTAGCTCCAAAAGAAGTGCCTTTAAAAACCGTGCCGTCTTCAAGTAATAAAATAGCTTTCAATTTCGCTCCTAACTGTAGTAATGCTGAATTGGTTTTACACTTAGTTTTCTTTCTTTCATCGCTGATATGGCTTTTACCACCGCTGCAGCACCTCTTATTGTTGTTACATACGGAATTTGTTTATCAAGAGCAGTCCTTCTTATTGAGAAAGAATCCTTGATAGATCGAGCACCTATTGTGGTATTTATGATAAGATTGATTTTTCCATTTATTATCCAGTCGACTATATTTGGTCTGCCTTCGGTCATCTTGAGTACAAACTCAGAAGGCAGGTTGTTATTAATAAACTCAATACAAGTACCTTTTGTTGCGACAATCTTAAAACCCATTCGCTGTAATTGGACTGCCAACTCAACGGCTTTTTTCTTGTCGGTATCTTTAACGCTGAAAAGTACGTTGCCGTTTGTTGGCAAGCTGTTGCCAGCAGCTAACTGTGACTTGGCAAAGGCAATGCCAAAATCATCGGATATGCCCATAACTTCGCCGGTCGAGAGCATTTCCGGCCCAAGCAATGTATCTATGTCGGGGAATTTTAAGAATGGGAATACTGCCTCTTTCACTGAGAAATGCTTCGGCTGTATTTCCCTGGTAAAGTTCAACTCATCCAAAGTCATTCCCGTCATCACCTTTGTTGCAAGCTTGGCTAAGGGAACACCAATTGATTTGCTAACAAACGGAATGGTTCGGGATGCACGCGGGTTAACCTCAAGTATGTAAATCTGATTATCCTTAACAGCAAACTGAATATTTAAGAGGCCCTTAACTTTTAATTCAAGTGCTAAAAGTTTTGTCTGCCTCTTAATCTCATCCAGGACCTTTGGTGGTATCGAAACCGGTGGTAAACTGCAGGCACTATCACCGGAATGGACACCAGCTTCTTCGATGTGCTCCATAACACCGCCGATTACCACCTGCTTACCATCGCTAATAGCATCGACATCCAATTCTGTCGCATCGTCAAGAAATTTGTCTATCAGGATCGGGTGTTCGCCTGAAGCAATAATTGCATTTTCAACGCAGGTTCTAAGCGATTTTTCATCGTGAACAATCACCATTGCTCTGCCGCCCAACACAAAAGAAGGCCTGATGAGTAAGGGGAATCCAAGTTTTTTTGCTATCTTTAAGGTTTGTTCGTATGTTGTGGCAGTTCCGCTGTAAGGCTGACGAAGTTGTAATTTTTTGACCAGCTTGTTGAAACGCCTGCGGTCCTCAGCACGGGCGATACTGTCAGGCGAGGTGCCGATTATCTTGACGCCGGCTTTTTCCAAAGGCACAGCTAACTTCAAAGGTGTCTGCCCACCAAATTGAACAATAACACCATCGGGTTTTTCTTTTTCAATAATACTCATAACATCTTCAAATGTCAGCGGCTCAAAGTAAAGTCTGTCGGAGGTGTCATAGTCGGTGCTTACCGTCTCAGGGTTGCAGTTTACCATTATTGACTCGATGCCTATTTCCTTCAGAGCGAAGGCTGCGTGGACACAGCAATAATCGAATTCAATTCCCTGGCCAATGCGATTGGGGCCTCCGCCGAGGATAATAACTTTCTTGCTATTGACTGGATTTGCTTCACATTCATTTTCAAACGTTGAATAAAGATAGGGAGTGTGGGCCTCGAATTCGGCTCCACAGGTATCAACCGTTTTATAAACCGTTTCTACTAACATTTTCTGTCGATGTTTTCTGAATTGTTCTTCTGACATATCAAACATGGATGCCAGATATTTGTCGCTGAAACCATACTCTTTGGCTTTACGTATTAGACTTGATCCAAGTTTATTAAAAGTAGTCGACTTGATTTTTTTCTCTAAGCTTACAATATCATTTATGTTATTGAGGAACCATGGATCAATATTTGTTAATTGGAAAATTTCATCGGTTGAAAGTTTTCTTCTAAAAGCCTGGGCAACATACCAGATTTTGTCCCAACAGTTGGTTTGCAGTTTTTTCTTTAACTGAGCTAATGTAAGCTGCTCATCGATATGTTTTTTATCAAGCGAACAGCGGTCTATTTCCAGCGACCTTATAGCCTTTTGGAGTGATTCTTTGAATGTTCTACCGATAGCCATAGCTTCGCCAACGGACTTCATCTGTACAGTAAGCTCAGGGTTGGTTTCGGGGAATTTTTCAAAAGTAAACCGCGGCCATTTAACAACACAGTAGTCGATGGTAGGCTCAAAGCAGGCTGGTGTTTTTTTGGTAATATCGTTGGGGATTTCATCCAAAGTATAGCCGACTGCCAGCAGGGAAGCTATTTTGGCAATGGGAAACCCCGTGGCTTTGGAAGCAAGGGCGGAACTTCGCGAAACACGCGGGTTCATTTCAATTACATAAAGCCTGCCATTTTCGGGATTAACCGCAAACTGAATATTTGAACCGCCGGTTTCAACACCGATAGCACGTATAATTTTCAATGCAGCGTCACGCATAAGCTGATATTCTTTGTCGGTCAGAGTCTGGGCAGGGGCAACAGTAATACTGTCTCCGGTATGGATACCCATAGGGTCAAGGTTTTCAATTGAGCAGATAATAACGACATTGTCTTTCCTGTCCCTCATTACCTCAAGTTCGTATTCTTTCCAGCCGATGACCGATTCTTCCACAAGAACCTGACTCTTAGGGCTCAGGTTTAATCCCCAATGGATATATTTATCATATTCTTCGATATTGTAGGCAACATTTCCTCCCATGCCGCCCAATGTATATGACGGCCTTATGATAGCTGGGAAACCAACATATTTGATTATTTCCTGAGCCTCTTGCCAACTGTGGGCATAGCCGCTTTTGGGAACCTCAAGCCCGATATCTTCAATAATCTTTTTGAACTTATCTCGTTCTTCAGCTCTCTTAATAGACTTTAGATTGGCACCAAGAAGTTTGACATTATGTTTTTTCAGGACACCGTTTTCAGCCAGTGTTACAGCAACATTCAGGCCGGTTTGTCCACCTAATGTTGGCAGGAGACTGCCTGGTTTTTCCCTGCGGATTATCTCTTCAACTATCACTGGTGTAATTGGCTCTATATATGTTCTATCCGCCATCTCCGGGTCGGTCATTATTGTGGCAGGATTGCTGTTGACAAGAACCACCTTAAAGCCTTGTTGTTTTAATACTTTACATGCCTGAGTGCCAGAATAGTCAAATTCACAGCCCTGGCCTATGACGATAGGGCCGGAGCCTATAATTAATATCTTTTTGATGTCTTTGCGTTTCGGCATCGTTTCCTTTCCCGATTCCTTTAAATCATTGACCTTAGTATGGTCTTATATACCATTAAATCTGTCAGAAGTATAAAGATTGGTTATTGGCATTCGTCTGTCTTTACCAAATGCTCAACAGCTAATCGATTATCATTTAGAAACTGCTTTTTAAGCAGCAAGTCTTCAGGAGGACATCCGCACACGCTCATCTCAGGAAATACGGCAATATCTGCACCAAGCTCAAAAGCCTTGATACTCAAATCCTGCATCCTGTTGATATTACCCTTAATATCACCGACCGAAGCGTTAAATTGTGCCAATGCTATCCGCAAATTAGTTTCCTCTTAACCCTGCTTCTTTAACCAATTGTCAATAGCCTTAGCGGCTTGTCTTCCGCTGTCAATTGCCCGAACAACCAATGATGCCCCATTGACTGTATCACCTGCAGCAAATACCTCAGGCTGGCTGGTTTGGCAGTTTTCCACCGCTACATTACCCATCCCATCAAGCTTTAATTCTAATTCTTTCACAAGTCCATTATGGGTTACATGGAGAAATCCCATTGCCAGCAGTACCATATCAACATCAAGAGTAAATTCTGTACCAGGCAACTCCCTAAGATTCCAGGAACCATCTTTCTGGAACCACTCAACCCGGCAGCAATGCAACTGGGTAACTCGTGTTTCTACACCTGAGAATTTCTTGGTGGATACAGACCATTGCCGATTGCAGCCTTCTTCATGAGAAGCAGATGTTCTCATAATTCGCGGCCACATAGGCCAGGGTGTATCGGGTGGCCGAATTTCCGGCGGTTTGGGCAGAATTTCCAGTTGGTGAATCTCTTTGGCTCCCTGTCTTCGAGCCGTCCCGACACAGTCACTTCCTGTATCACCGCCGCCTATTACGACTATAACTTTGTTTTTTGCCGTGATAATTACCGATTCATCTACAGGCTCGTTGTTGCAAAGTTTGTTTTGTGCTTTCAGATAATCCATAGCAAACAGAATGTTCTCGTGACCTCTGCCGGCTATGTTGAGGTCTCGTGGCCGACTTGCACCCATTGTCAGGCAGATACAATCAAACAATTTTCTCAGATACCTTGCGGAAATATCCTCTCCAACATTTACGCCTGTTTGAAATTCAACACCTTCGGCTGTCAGCTGCTTTAATCTGCGGTCAATAATAATTTTGGCAAGTTTAAAATTCGGAATACCATATCGCAATAAACCTCCGATTTTCACATCTTTTTCAAAGACAATCACGCTGTGCCCAGCTCGTGCCAATTGTTGAGCAGCTGCCAAACCAGCAGGTCCGGAACCAATTACTGCAACTTTTTTTCCACTTTTTTGTTTAGCGTGCAATGGTTTAATCCAACCTTCTTTAAAGCCGCGTTCAACAATTTGAAACTCAATGTGTCTAATCAACACTGGTTCATCGTTAATGGAAAGTGTACACGCAGCTTCACAAGGTGCTGGGCATACTCGGCCTGTGATTTCGGGGAAATTGTTCGTCGAATGAAGCAGTTCGCAGGCCGGTTGCCATTTACCCTTATACACCAGCTCGTTCAGGTCAGGTATGCAGTTTCTCAGTGGACAGCCTGTGCCGTGGCAAAATGGTACTCCGCAGTCCATGCATCTTGCGGTTTGCTGATAGATCTGTTCTGGCGTAAGCGGCAAGTCGAGCTCAGCAAAATCATGTATTCTTTGCTCAACCGGCCGATGCCCGAATTCCTGACGTTTGTATTTTAGAAAACCTTTTGCTTCGCCCATTGAAACACCTCTTCAGTTGCTGGTATTGTTTCCGTATTTCGGTGCTCGGCGGCACGCATCTTTTCCAATGCTTTACGGTAATCTATCGGGACAACCTTTACAAATTTTCCTATCATATCAGGCCATGCGCCCAGTATATATTGAGCACGTGTGCTGTCAGTCCACTTTAGATGTTGCTCAATCAAATCGTGTAGTAATTTTTTGTCTTTTTCTTTCCAAACACTTTCCAGCTCGACCATATCAAGGTTACACATCGTATCAAACAATTGTGCTTCATCGAGTACGTAAGCAAGGCCGCCACTCATACCTGCCGCAAAATTACATCCGGTTTTTCCAAGCACAACGACTAATCCACCTGTCATATACTCACAACAATGATCACCAACTCCCTCGACAACAGCGGTTACGCCGCTATTTCTCACGCAGAATCTTTCACCGGCCATTCCATTTATAAAAACTTCGCCCGAGGTGGCACCGTAAAGCACAGTATTACCTACAATGATATTTTCATGACTGATAAACGGTGAATTTTCTGGTGTTTTGACAACAATTCTTCCGCCGGAAAGGCTTTTGCCGAGATAGTCATTACTTTCTCCGACCAGCTTTAGGGTTACACCTGGTGCCAGAAATGCACCGAAGCTTTGCCCTGCAGAGCCTTGCAAAACAATTTGTAGTGTGCCATCAGATAATCCTTTTTCACCATATTTACTTGTTATTCGATTGCTCAAAATTGCCCCGACAGTCCGGTTTGTATTTCGTACCGGCATCTCTATAACGGTTCTCTTCTGTTCTTCAATTGCAGGTTTAGCTTTATCCAATATCTGCCAATCAAGATGGTCGCCGAGCTTGTCGGCTTGTGAATTAGTGTATCTTTTCCCATTTCCATCAGAGACATCGGGCTTATGGAAGATGGCGGAAAAATCCAATCCCTTTGCTTTCCAATGGTCAATCGCTTTGCTGGTTTGGAGATTTTCTACTCTGCCAACCAATCCAGAGAATTTTCTAAAGCCGAGCTGAGACATAATCTGTCGTACTTCCTCTGCGACAAAATACATGAATCGTTCAATATATTCTGGTTTTCCTGCAAAACGTTCCCGCAGTTCCGGATCTTGGGTACCAATTCCGAAAGGACAGGCACCTTCGTGACATTTGCGTAATAATGTACAGCCAAGTGTCACCAGAGCAGCTGTGCCGAAACCAAATTGTTCAGCTCCCAATAAGGCTGCTATAACGACATCTCTGCCGGTCTTGAGTTGGCCATCGGTTTGAACTCTGATTCGGTCTCGCAGATTGTTCATTACCAGAGTTTGCTGAGTCTCAGCTAATCCCAGTTCCCACGGACAGCCAGTATGTTTGATTGAAGAAAGCGGGCTTGCACCCGTACCGCCATCATGGCCACTGATAAGTACTTCGTCGGCATTGCCTTTAGCAACACCAGCAGCGATTGTGCCAACCCCGACTTCGGCAACAAGCTTAACTGATACTTTCACTCCCGGATTGCTGCATTTGAGATCATATATCAACTGAGCCAGGTCCTCAATCGAGTATATATCGTGATGAGGAGGTGGTGAAATAAGAGTGACACCCGGCGTTGAATATCTCATTTTCGCGATTTCTTCGGTTACTTTGTGACCTGGCAATTGGCCGCCTTCACCAGGTTTGGCACCTTGAGCTATTTTTATCTGGAGCTCTTTTGCATGAGCCAGATAATTAATTGTGACACCAAACCGCCCGCTTGCCACCTGCTTGATGGCACAGTTTTTTGAATCGCCGTTGGGCTCTGGGGTATAGCGACAGGGGTCTTCGCCGCCTTCACCGGTATTATTCATTGCACCTATACGATTCATAGCAACAGCCAGGCATTCGTGTGCTTCTTTGCTAATTGAACCATGGCTCATTGCACCGGTGCAAAATCTCTTAACTATTCCGCCGGCAGGCTCCACCTCTTCAATTGGTATTGGTTTACCATCAACAAACTCAAAAAGTCCGCGCAACGTGTACAGTTTTCGAGCCTGCTGATTTACCGCCTTGGCATAATCGTCATAGGCCTGACTGTCTGCGTATTTTACCGCATGTTGCAGCCGTGCTATTGTTGTCGGGTTCCAAAGGTGCTGTTCGCCATTATGTCTGAAATGATATTCACCGCCAAAATCTAATTCAAGCACCCCATAGGGGCGCTGCTCGAAAGCAGCTTTATGACGAAAAACGGTTTCTTGTGCTATTTCTGCCAGGCCAACGCCTCCGATCCGTGAACTTGTACCGGTAAAGTACTCATCCACAAGAGAACGATTTAAGCCGATAGCCTCAAACAATTGAGCACCAGTGTAACTGCGTAAAGTTGAAATCCCCATTTTGCTCATTGTCTTTAGAATACCTTTTTTAATCGCGGCAATATAATTATCCACTATTTGTGAGGATTCCATGTTTTCAGAAAGTTGGCCCTCCTGTTGAAGATAATCGAGTGTTTCAAATGCCAGATAGGGATTTACCGCATTAGCACCAAAGCCGCACAAAAGGCAAAAATGCATTACTTCTCGCGGCTCACCACTTTCGACAATCAATCCTGCTTCACCGCGAAGACCGCGATTGAGCAGCCCATGATGAACCGCAGATGTCGCCAGAAGCGACGGAATCGGAACCTTCGTTTGTGAAGCATGGCGGTCACTGATTATTATCAGCGAGGCACCTTCCTTGATAGCCTGCTGGGCAGAATCAACCAATTCGCTCAAGACCTGTCGCAAACCGGCAGCAACATCAGGAACATTAATATCGAACGCCGACGAGATGCTAATCGTTTTAAGATCCTGCCTTTTTGCGGTACGCAACCGTTCAATATCTTCATTGGTCAGGATTGGGTGCGGCAATTTCAACTGTCGGCAGTGCTCAGGCTTTTCATCAAGGATATTTGGCTTTTTGCCAACAAAATTCATCAGGCTCATTACCAGACCTTCACGCAGAGGGTCTATCGCTGGATTTGTCACCTGGGCAAAGAGCTGTTTGAAATAGTTAAACAAAAGTTTCGGTCTATCAGAAAGCACCGCTAAAGGTGTATCGTTACCCATAGATCCGACCGGTTCCTGTGCGTTTAAGGCCATCGGCAGCAAAATCATTTTCAGCTCTTCACGGGTATAGCCGAACAATCGTAGTCTCTGAGCTAACGTATTTGTGTCAGTATGTACCAGTTTAGGCAGATCAAATAGGCCGCGAAGTTCGATTTTATTTTCATCGAGCCATCTGCGATAAGGTTTTTGACGTGCTATCTTGCTTTTTATCTCATTGTCAGAAATTATCCGACCCTCAACCGTATCAACAAGAAACATATGGCCGGGTTGAAGACGCCCTTTCTGTCGGATTTTTTCCGGTGGAAACTGGATGATGCCAGCCTCACTGGCCATAACAACCAGACCATCAGTTGTTACAAGCCAACGACAAGGTCTCAGGCCATTACGGTCGAGTGTTCCGCCTACAATTCTACCGTCGGTAAATACCATTGCAGCAGGACCATCCCAAGGCTCCATTATAGAAGCGTGATACTCATAAAATGCGCGTTTATCTGTGCTGATATGATAACTTGAACCGAACGCCTCCGGGATCATCATCATTACTGAATGAGGTAAGCTCCTACCGGAACGAACCAGTAGTTCAAGTACATTATCAAAACAAGCAGAGTCGCTCGCCTCGGGAGTCAAAATCGGGAACAAGTCGCTAATATTATCGCCGAATGCTTCACTTGACATCTTTATCTGACGAGCCTGCATCCAGTTGCGGTTACCACTTAGAGTATTTATTTCTCCGTTATGAGCTACGCGCCGCAGCGGCTGAGCAAGTTGCCAGCTTGGAAATGTGTTAGTACTGTAGCGCTGATGAACAATGGCAAGAGCAGAACTGAGACGATCATCGGCAAGGTCTGGATAGTAAGCAAAGAGCTGCCAGGCCATAAACATTCCCTTGTAACAAATGGTTTTAGCTGAAAGAGAAGCTACATAAAAATCTTTACCCTCCTGTCCAAATTGCTTCCTGACAAGCTTTTCAGCCCGCTTATAGGCTAGATATAATCGTCGTTCCAGCAGTTCACCTTCCAAGCCTGAAGCGTCTACGAATATCTGTCTTATAGATGGTTCAGCCTCAAGAGCTATTTTGCCCAGGCAATCATTTGAAGTTGGCACATCCCGCCAGCCCAATACTTTCAAACCATAGTGGACAAGTGCAGCCTCAAGGATCTCGTCACATTTTTTGCCAAGCTCTTTGTTCTGTGACCCAAATACCATCCCAACACCATATTTAGAGGCCAGCGGCAGGGAAAAACCTAATCTTTCACACTCAGATTTAAAAAACTCATGTGGAATCTGAAACAGAATCCCTGCCCCGTCGCCCGTGACCTCATCGGCACCAGCTGCCCCGCGATGATGCAAATTAACCAGAATTTCTTTACCATATTCGATAATCGAATGGTCACGTTGACCGTTGATGTTTACAACTGCGCCGATACCGCAGCCGTCATGCTCTCGACGAACTTCGTATAAGCCCTGATCTTTTGGTTTGAAAACCATCAAGTTTCCTATTCAACATTATTTTAGAAACAACATTTCGGCGTATGTAGGCAGAGGCCATAGGTTTGCATCGACATTCATTTCGAGTTCGTCAGCAAAGCCCCTTAGTTTGTTCATAGCGGGGATTACTTTGTCCCTGCAGAATTCAGCCTTATCAGAAACTTCTTCAATATCAGCACATTCTTTGGCAATTGCTTCGAGTTCCTTGAGAGCTTTGCCGGTGGAGCCAATAAGCCCGGAGACGGTCTTAAGCATTTCTTTCTGGTAATCGAAGCAAAGGCCCATGGAGCTTATCGATGCTACCGTCGCTGCCAGTTTTCCTGAATATTCCGCTGAAGCCGGGAGTATCTGGCGTTTGGCGATATTTATCATTGTGAGGGCCTCAATATTTATCTGCATACTGTAAGCCTCAAGTAAAATCTCGGTTCGTGCGGCCAATTCAGCTTTACTTAGAACCATCTGTCTTTCGAAAACATCTATGTTTTCCTTATCCATAATAGTTATCAACGAACCAACCGTCGAGCTAATGTTCGGCAATCCTCGCTTCTTGGCCACGGCAACCCAATCATCGGTGTAGTTATCTCCGTTGAAGATTATGCGCTGATGCTCGGTCGCAATTTTTCGCAGAATCTTTTGTGCACCACATTTGACATCCTCAGCTTTTTCCAACTCATCAGCAATCTCGGCTAAGACGTCAGCAACAATGGTATTGAGTACAAAGGTCGGACCAGCTGTCGACTGGGTCGAACCAACCATACGGAACTCGAATTTATTTCCAGTAAACGCAAAAGGCGACGTTCGATTACGGTCTGTGCAATCTTTGGGCAATGGCGGCAAAGTGGAAACACCTAACTTGAGTTCACCGCCTTGCCTGGATGAGGTTGCGCTACCGTTGGCCAGTTGATTGAAAATATCAGTCAGTTGTTCGCCTAAGAATATCGAAACTATAGCTGGCGGTGCTTCATTGGCTCCAAGCCGATGTTCATTTCCGGTATTGGCTACACTTGCCCGCAGCAGTTTTGCATACTTATCAACCGCACGGACAACAGCACATAGCATTACCAGAAATACCATATTATCATGAGGTGTCTGCCCCGGATCGAGCAGGTTAATGCCATCGTCGGTTACCATGCTCCAGTTATTATGTTTGCCTGATCCATTGATACCGGCAAATGGTTTTTCATTCATCAGACATATAAAATCATGGCGATTCGCTACTTTTTGTAGCGTCTCCATAGCCAACTGATTATGGTCTGTAGCAACATTCACGGTAGCAAATACCGGAGCCAGCTCATACTGGCCAGGTGCAACTTCATTATGTTGTGTCTTAGCAGAAACTCCAAGCTTCCAAAGCTCAACATTAACCTCATGCATAAATGAAGCCACTCGCTCATGAAGCGTTCCAAAATAATGGTCATCCATTTCCTGGCCTCTTGGCGAAGACGCGCCGAAAAGGGTTCTGCCAGTTAGAATAAGGTCCAAACGCTTCTTATAGTATGACCGGTCGACAAGAAAATACTCCTGCTCCGGACCAAGCGTTGCCGTCACATGCTGTGAAGTTGTATTACCGAGAGCATGCAAAACACGAAGTGCTTGTTTATCCAATGCATCCATTGATCTGAGCAGCGGCGTTTTCTTGTCAAGCGCCAAGCCTGTATACGAACAAAACGCACTTGGAATATAGAGCGTAATATTTTTTCCATCCTCTTTGACAAAGACTGGCGAAGTACAATCCCATGCGGTATAGCCACGAGCCTCGAATGTCGCTCGCAATCCGCCTGATGGGAACGATGAAGCGTCCGGTTCTCCCTGGCAAAGCTCCTTGCCGCTAAACTCCATCATCGTCCTGCCATCAGGTGTGGGCGAAATAAAAGAGTCATGTTTTTCTGCCGTAAGACCTGTCATTGGTTGAAACCAATGGCAAAAATGCGTGGCACCTTTTTCGATAGCCCAGTCCTTCATTGCATTAGCAATCACGTTAGCCAGAGCCGGATCGAGAGGCTCATTGCCGGAAATTGTCGCTTTGATAGATTTATAAACATCTTTTGGCAATCGCTCTCGCATAACCGAGTCATTAAAAACGTTTGATCCGAACACCTCTGTTACTGTCTGGCAATGTTTATCCATCTTACTTCTCCTGATTTAGTATTGGGTATTTTTATTAACTGTTCTGCACTTAACCAATTGCCTTTTTACCTTTTTCGCCGGTCCGAATACGAATACATTCTGGGAGATCCAACACAAATATTTTGCCGTCACCAATTTGGCCTGTTTTCGCTCCCTCAATAATTGCGTTGACTGTTTTTTCTATGAAATCTTCGTTAACAGCTATCTCAAGTCTTACCTTTTTAAGTAAATTCACTTCAAATTTGATGCCTCTGTAACTTTCCTCGTATCCAAACTGTTCACCACAACCCATATCATTCGTGACAGACATCTTGTATACCTTTTGCCCCAATTCAGGCCCTGTGTGAAGCTGCTTATAATGTCTTCTATCGCGTTCGCTTCAGCAAAAGCTGGCACCGAAAGAAATATAATCAATGCCAAGACTAAGATTTTTCTTTTCCCCATATAGTTATTCCTTTCAGTATTTACCAGCTTTCCCGCTCATTATTATATAAGCAAGATATAAGCAAGGCACGTGCCAAAACGATGCCGAAGCTGTAAGTCTTTATTTCACATAGTGATACGCTGTTTTTACGGATATGAGACCACAAGCAGAAAGTTACAATAATGTAGCATTGCACAGAATATACGACATATTTGTCTCTTGCTACCAACCAAACAGTTCTTAACTTTAGTTTTCTTCCTGCTGGAACCTCTTGTAGTTCAAATGCCCTAATATCTTGTTATTAAAGGACTTGTAGCATAGTATTTTTCGCTTATAATTATTATTAGAAGAAATACTTTGCAATGCTATAATGCTATGTTACAATTATGTCGTATATTACAAATTGAGGATTTTAAAATGGCCAGAAAAACGACATTTCTACAAAGTGGTAAAGCTTATACCATAGGCTCATCGTCACAACTTGAAACTTTTTATGAGGTTAGCCAGATATTAGCTGCTGGAACACGCCAGCAAGAGGCTCTTGCCGCGGTTTTGAATATACTGGATAAAGAGCTTGATCTGGCCAGAGGTACGATTACGCTTCTTTCTATAGATGGAAAAGAAATTAGAATCGAAGCGGCCCATGATCTCTCACAGGAACAAAGCCGAACCATTACGTATCGTATCGGAGAAGGTGTAACCGGGAGGGTTATGCAAACCGGCAAGCCGATGGTTGTACCAAAAGTTTCCCAAGAGCCTTTGTTTTTGAATCGTTTTGAAAGGTGGAACGTTACAAAGCAGGATTTAAGCTTTATTTGTGTTCCCATTTCAATTGACAATGATGTAATTGGTACGATTTCGGTTGACAGACCCTTTGAAGAAACAGCACCGCTGGATGATGAAATGCGGATATTAAGCGTTGTAGCAAGTATGATTGCAAACGATTTAAGGGGTCGCCGTGAAGCTGCGATCGGTCGTCAACAACTCGAAGATGAGAATCTACGATTACGTCATGAATTGGAGGGAAGGTTTCGCCCGGAAAATATAATAGGCAACTCCAATGCCATGCGTGATGTGTATCGTCAAATCCACCAGGTAGCCGGTAGCTACACAACGGTACTCATACGCGGCGAATCCGGTACTGGTAAGGAGCTGGTTGCCCATGCTATTCATTTTTGCAGCCAAAGGAGTGATGGGCCTTTTGTTAAGATTAACTGTGCTGCCCTGAATGAAAACCTGCTTGAAAGCGAATTGTTCGGTCATGAAAAAGGCGCGTTTACCGGGGCGATACAAACTCGCAAAGGCCGGCTTGAAGAAGCAAACAACGGCACAATATTCCTTGATGAAATAGGCGACTTTTCCTCTGCTACTCAGGTGAAGCTACTTCGTGTTCTCCAGGAAAGGGAATTTGAACGGGTCGGCAGCAACCGGACTTTAAAGACAAATGCCAGGATTATCACGGCTACGAACCGTGATTTGGAAAAAGCTGTAGATCAAGAAGGTTTTCGTCAGGACCTTTATTATCGAATAAATGTGTTTCCAATATTGCTGCCCCCATTACGTGACCGCAAGGATGACATTTTGCTTTTGGCAGACTATTTTGTAGAGCAATATGCTAAAAGGATGAAAAAGGACATTCGCCGAATCAGCACGCCGACAATTAATATGATGGTCTCATATCATTGGCCGGGCAATGTACGGGAGCTTGAGAATTGTATCGAAAGAGCAGTGCTCTTAAGCAGTGACGGCGTTATTCACGGACATCACCTGCCTCCAACTTTACAGACCTCAGACGCAACAGGTACAGTCGGTACCGGTTCGCTAAAAGAAAGGATTAATTTGTTTGAACGTGATCTGATTATTGATGCACTTAAACGCTGTAATGGTAATCTGGCAGCAACAGCCCGGGATCTAAAAACTACAGCAAGGATCATACGTTATAAAGTTAAAGAATTAGGCATAGATTATAGAAGATACTATAAAAGGAAAGGTTGATTCATGACAGCTTGGGCAAGTACGGGCCTTAAAGGCTTAGATAAGACGCTTTGCAATTTTAAAAAAGGCGACAACGTCGTTTGGCAGGTGGATAGTATCGAAGACTATAGTCACTTTGTTAGGCCATACATAAAAAAAGCCTTGGAGGATAAGCGAAACATTGTTTATATGAGGTTTGCCCAGCATAAACCCCTTATCGAAAATCAGCCGGATGTGACAGTATATCAGCTCGATGCAAAGGGCGGGTTCGAAAGTTTTTCCACACAGGTTCATGCCATAATCTCCCAGGAGGGAACTGAGGCCTATTATGTATTTGATTGCCTTTCTGACTTATTAAGTGCCTGGGCAACTGATTTGATGGTTGGAAATTTCTTTATGGTTACCTGCCCCTACCTTTTTGAACTGGACACAATTGCCTACTTTGCCATATTGCGAAATTATCATTCCTTTCAAACGGTTGCCCGTATTCGTGAAACAACCCAGCTTTTGTTGGATGTTTATGATTTTGATGGGAACTTTTATGTCCATCCGCTGAAGGTATGGAGGCGTTACTCACCTACAATGTTTTTGCCTCACTTGCAGCAAGGCCAAGAATTCACGCCTGTTATAAGCAGTGTTGATACAAGCAAGCTATTGAGCCATATTTCTCAGAAAAGCCCAAATGGTTCGGCGAGATTCCTGGACCACTGGGACCGACTTTTTATGAAAGCAGACGGCTTAACGAAAGCACCGTCGGATTCAAAAGATGCTAAAGAGCTGGTTCGGGAACTTTGTAGAATAATGGTTGGCCGAGAGAAAAGAATTTCCCAACTGGCTCAAAACAGTTTCTCTCTTGAGGATTTGATAAATATCAAGAGCAGATTGATTGGCAGCGGCTTCATTGGTGGCAAGGCTGCTGGAATGCTGCTGGCCCAGAAAATCTTAGAGAATGATAAGTCGTTCGATTGGGATCAATATTTGGAACCGCACGATTCATTCTATGTTGGCTCAGATGTTTTCTACAGCTACATAGTTGAAAATGGCTGGTGGAAGCTGCTTATGAAGCAGAAAACTAAAGAGGGCTACTTTGAAGTGGCGCCTGAAATGAAAGAAAACCTCCTGCGAGGCGAATTTCCTGGCCAGGTTCGTGAGCGGTTCCAGGAAATAATAGAATATTTTGGCCAATCGCCCATTATTGTCCGTTCAAGTAGTCTTCTGGAAGATTCGTTTGGCAATGCATTTGCTGGAAAATATGAAAGCTTGTTCCTCGTAAATCAGGGTGATCCCGAACAGCGTTACTCTGAATTTGAAGAGGCTGTGCGAAGAGTTTATGCAAGCACCATGGATGAGGGTGCACTTGCATACCGTCTGCAGCGGGGGCTTGACCAGCAGGATGAACAAATGGCTTTGCTCGTACAGCGGGTTTCAGGCTCCTATAAGAAAAGCTACTTTCTTCCCGATCTGGCTGGCGTAGGCGTCTCATATAATACTTTTGTCTGGAATTCTGAACTTGACCCAAAAGCTGGTATGCTGAGACTCGTCTTTGGTTTGGGCACTCGAGCGGTAGACCGTGTTGAAGATGATTACCCACAAACAATAGCTTTGGACCAACCTCTGTTACGGCCTTACGCCGACAAAGAGGGTGTAAGCAGGTTCTCACAGCATAACGCTGATCTTCTTGACACCAGCCATAACTGCTTAAGAACCGTTAGTGTCACTGACCTGTTGAATGATGAACTTGGCGTTAAATTGGACTTGATCACCAGTCCGGACCCGCACACCGAGCGAAAAATAAAAGAGCTCGGCATGAAAGCCAAAAGACCATGGCTCATAACATTTAAAAAGCTGCTGTCAAATACCAGGTTCACAGAGATAATGCAGAAAATACTTAAAACTCTGGAAAATCGTTACCAGTATCCTGTGGACATAGAATTTACGGTTAACTTTACAGATGACGATACGTTCAAGATCAATTTAGTTCAATGCCGGCCTCTGCAAACCAAAGGTTTAAAAGCAAGTGTGAAGCTTCCGGAAAACATTGAACCTGGAAAAGTCCTTTTTACTTCGCAGGGCTACACGATGGGTGGCAGTATATCTCAGCCGATAAAGAGGATTATTTATGTCGACCCACAAGCATATGTGGAAACCCCGATTTCACAGAAGTATAGCATTGCAAGGTTGGTAGGAAAACTGAATAGGCAGATAGCCAATAGAGAAATCACTCCAACTATCCTGTTCGGCCCTGGCAGATGGGGTACTACCACGCCAAGCTTAGGCGTTCCAGTTAATTTTGCCGAAATCAATAAGATAACAGTGCTCGTCGAAATAGCTTATGAAGGAGGGAACCTGATGCCGGAGCTTTCTTTCGGCACGCACTTCTTCCAGGACCTGGTTGAAAGTGACATCTTTTATGTAGCTCTTTTTGCGCAAAAAGAAAGCATAGAGTTCAACAAGGATAAGCTTTGGGAAATGTCTAATCTACTAACCGACCTTTTCCCAGAAGAACATAAATATGCGGATGTTGTCAAGGTATATGAAGTTGATTCTGGGCAACTCCAAATTATGTGCGATGTAGTATCCCAAAAAGTTGTTTGTTTCTTTACATGAAGTATAAGCATCATTTTTGTAACCATTGCTCTATTGGTAATTGATTTGGGAGAATGGCCTACATATTATCTTGTTCGTCAGATTTGGTGAAGAGTGCTCCAATAACTTCTGTGTGACAGCAGTGGATACGCCGTTCTGAGCAAGCACAGAGCCAAAGGTCTTTCGTAAATCATGAAATTTGAAATCATCCAATCCAAGTTTCTGACGTATCTTGACCCATCTGTACCGGCTGAAATTATCATTAAATATCTTTTCTTGTTCAGTAACGTACCTGTTTCCCCGGCACCAGCTAATAAACGCCTTCAGGTTTCTGATGTCTTTAACGCTTTTGCTTTGCGTTTGCCGCTTTCATTCCAGCCGAGAGGGGCAGGAGTACGATTGGTATATGGAAGAGATAATGAGGCACCGTCGCGAAAGCAGACGGCAAACAGAGAAAACTAACTTCTTCCTAAGCTCCGGGAGTCTCCTGTCTACTCGCAAAGTATGCCTAAATGAGAGAGCTATATTACGTCTACTCGACCACGAATTTTCGAAGAATTATGATATTTTGCTGCTCAAGGGAAGGGTGGCTTTCATGCATTAGTGTATTGGATCGATTATGCTAATAAGATAGTTATTATACAACTTCGGCACATGGATGTTATTTTTTGAATTACAAACGGAGCAACACACAAAATCCATAAAAATGGGTCGTCACAAGTCTATTTACTCCATAATCCCAGGTTACAAAAAGGTATTTGTTCTGACATCTCTTCTGGTATTAATACTACTTTACTTTGATCTCAAGGACAATGACTGAATCAATTGCATCCGGGGCGTTGGAAGGCAATTCAATAGTTATGCCGGATTCACTGGAAACTGCATCTAAGGCCTGCTTTTGGGGATCGGCCAACAGGTAAGCCTTCTCAACTTCATTCTTAATCCCCTTGACCTCAAGCTTCTTATTCTTAGGCCAGTCAAACACATGCAGATAAAGTTTTCCCGGCTTCGCAGTACATCTACCCCAGGAAGGCTGTCCTATCGGACTTGCTTCTGTCTTATATATGCTCTCAGAGTTGGTATCCATCCATTTTCCGATTGTATCCAGCATTTCTACTGCTTCGGGTTGGATTATGCCATCGGCAGTTGGCCCGACATTGAGAAGATAGTTACCGCCTTTGCTTGCAATGTCGGCAAACATACGGATGATCTCCTCCATACTCTTCCAATCGACATCGAACTTGCTGTAACCATATGTATGATTAAGTGTGCCCGGATTTTCCCAACCATAGCCAAGTTCCTTATCGGAAACTTCATTATCACCCATTGAGCGGTAGTCACCCCACTTATAACTCTTCCAGTCTCCCAGGCGTGAATTTATAAGACAGTCTGGCTGGTGTTTGCGAATAAGGTTTATTATTCTCTCATTCTGCTCATCGTTCTTCTTGTTAATTCCATCAAACCAGATGATCCCTATAGGGCCATAATTGGTTAGTAGTTCCGTTAATTGAGGTATCACATGTTTGTCTAAGTACTTGTCAAAATTCTTCTTGCTTTCATCAGGATAGTCCCAGGAGTTACTTTGTTTCAGTTCATTACCCTGTGCATCAGGATGGTGCCAATCCCGATCTACCGAGTAGTAAAAACAGAGTTTGATACCTTCCTTCTGACATACTTCTGCAAGTTCCTTCATCGGATCGCGCTTGAATGGCGTCGCATCTACAATGTCATAATCCGTGACCTTCGAATCGAACATGGCAAATCCATCATGGTGCTTAGACGTGATCACAATGTATTTCATACCCGCACGTTTGGCGATTCCGACCCATTCGTCAGCGTTGAATTTTACCGGATTGAATTTCTCTGCAAACTTCTCATACTCGGCAACG
>Ga0114922_10001811_pt1 | contig 20254 bp, 24 predicted proteins | sample AartaG_FD_100975 | JGI IMG/M metagenome (GOLD analysis project Ga0114922, IMG submission 100975) | Deep subsurface microbial communities from Aarhus Bay to uncover new lineages of life (NeLLi) - Aarhus_00045 metaG | ecosystem: Environmental > Aquatic > Marine > Oceanic > Sediment | place...
CCGTGGCCACATCCAATCTCCAATTACCAAAAAAAGCCCCCAGGAGTCTCACCAGCTTCCGGGGGCTTTTTTTGTTCCGGGTAGCTTTTTTTCCTTGACAAAATGGAAGCGGGGTGGTATGTGGAAAGATAGATACGAAAGTAAGGATTCACGAGATTTCAGATAGGAAAGGGGCTGGGGAAGAAAGTCGGCTCTACCTGTGTCAGGAGGCACAGCAAATAATTTTAGGAGGGTTAAAGTTGCAAGCAGCCATTATTCAGTTCGCACAGTAGGAAAAAGATGTTAATCCCTGTTTGCCCCGCCCGAATAGCCGGGAGACGAAAAGAACGGACCAATGGAAGACTGGAGAAGCAGCATATTACTACAGGATAGAAACGATAGGGCAAAGCAGAAGATCGTTATGACTCGCTGCCAAGCCCGGCAGCCCGCGGCGGGGCATTCAACCTTAATCGAAAAAAAGGAGGAGAATATGTATAAACTGGTTCTTTACCAAATTGTGAAAGGTTGGATGTGGAAAATGGTCTATACTCGTGGAAAGACCAATAAGGTCCTGGCTAGAAGCGTCCAGACTTACAGCTCTAAGCATCATGCAAAACGGGCATTTGAGAGGCTGATGTGCTGTGATTGGGAAGTGGGGTAGCGGGGGGACTTGATGTGCCACACATTCATTATCCACAGTCCGATTCATGTGGCGATCCGGGGGAGGAATTGGGAGTGAGAAGCTTGGTGATAAAATGGATTCTGCGAATTCTCACCCTACCCTGGCTGGTTCTTGGCAATTGGCAAGGCTATGCCTGGCGTGTGGGCCGGGCGCGGCTGAAATGGGACCGCTGCCCGCTTTGTAACAGCGATGCACCGCTGATATACGATTGCCCGGTTTGCAAAGGCTACGAGGAATCCTGGCCGCCTGGAGAAGAATTGAAAGAAGTGTGGTCAGAAACGTTCTGGCGGTGGCTGTATAGGCCGGAACAGTGGAAGAGAAGTAAGGTTTGAATTGGTGTCGGGTAAATGTTTGTTCCGTCAGACTCTGCATAATATCCGAATTCCTGGGTATGCGGGAAAACGCAGCATAATCCTTGTTATCTGCCTTAAGGTAAAAATAAATGCCACGAAAAGAGCGTTATCCCTATAGTCACTATGTTGATAAAACAAGGAAGGATCATAAGTGTGATTATTGTGGAGAAATTATCCCAACAGGATCACGTGCTAGATATAAGAATTTGTTCACAGGTAGGCGTGGTTACATTCATAATCCACAGCCATGTCCGAAATGGCGGCAGCTAACAAGTCGCTCCACCTGACGGGGAAACGTCGTATCCTATCAGAGACGACTAGGCCCGCAGGTGAGCTTTGCGTTATGCGGATTAGTAAAAAAAGGAGATTGATTATTGTGTTTTCACTACGCCAAAAAAGAGAAATAGCGGATAAGGTACAAGCAATTTTGAGAGAAACAAATCATCCCGAATTACCTAAGGAGGAAATTAAGTTTCAACTCCACGTAAAAGGTGCAGAGGCTTGGTCGTGGGCCGATATTCGGAACAATAAAACGGTTACTAATCCAGGAATAAACTCTTGGAATGAGAGACAAGATCCGCATAACAAATCATTGGATCCCGACGCCTGAAGGCGCTGGTTAATTCAGGCGTTAGACGACTGCGAATCATGATCAGAGTATGAAATGGGGATTTTGCCATTTGCTCAGCTCTATCAAGGACCAAACAAGACGCGCTACAGTTCTAGTTGGCAAAAACTACAAAGAAAATGGTGTCGCCCAGCGGCATATAGGTTGTCTAACCAATCACTGCACTCGACACCCGATGGCTGCGAGTGAGTTCAATTGTTAGGTGGCTGATGAAATGTTGGTACTGTGGTAAATCAGCAATAACGATATGGCAAAGCCGGTTTGGTTCCGAGGTCCACGACATGCCGATGTGTCGTTTATGCGAGTCGTTTGTATTGGTGGCAATGTGGCTACGCGAGAAAAATATCATCGCATGTAGTGAAATGGCAGACGAGCTTGATAACAAATATGGCATTGATACACGCGAAGGACCTGGTTTTTCTGACTGGAGAATACCGTCACCTAACAAGTCACCGGAGCGGACGGGGAAAACTGGATACATTCCCTGATCTTTTAGGCGATATAGCCGCCCGCCGCTGAACTCGGGCATTCCGAGAGGTCTTATCACATGAGTACGATTTTACATCTTACATTACGCCGTAAATGGTTCGACAAAATCGCTCTCGGACGGAAAAAACAAGAGTTCCGAGATTCGAAGCCTTATTGGGACTCTCGTCTTTGCGGTCGTTGTTATGAGGAAATTTGGTTTCGGAATGGCTACATCCCGAGTGCTCCGCTTATGCGGGTTAAATGCTTGGGCATTACTTTAAACATTGCTCGTGGTCGTTACGAAATAAATTTGGGAAAGATATTAGAGATTAAAAACTGGTGCGGTTCCCGACGAAGGCTCAAACCAACAACATAAAGTCAGTTCTTACTTGACAGACTCCGAAGTCGAACTGGAGCAGATGAGAGATTATAATAGTCTTCCTGAGCCAAAAGGATACGACTACGATCTTTCTACTGTACACAAATAGTTACGGATCTTGATGCTCAGCAGATAGATCTTTCAGTTGGTGTAGATTACAAGATTAACAACAATCTGTCAGTTGGATAAGACCCCTTTTTTTTCAGAAAAGGAAGAAGGTTTCCTGAAGAAGCATAATGAATAATGGATACTTAAAAGCTTTGTTTCCCATGGTCGGGGGTAAATGGCGATTATCCAGGAAGTTGGTCAAGCTTATCCCTGAGCACCAAACATACGTAGAGGTATTTGGCGGTTCAGGAGCGTTGTTGTTTACCAAGCCGCCGAGCGATGTGGAGTGCATAAACGATATTGACGAGGAGATCGTGAATTTTTTTAGGGTCCTACAGAAACCCGATACAGTAGCACGATTATTAAGAGAGTTACAACTTATTCCATACTCACGGAAGGTTTACGAGGAGGCTTGTCTGTCTGAAGTTCCTCAGAAGCCAGTTTTGAGGGCAAAGAGATTTTTTATTATAGCCAAAATGGTCTGGGGGGGATACCGTAGCGGTGGTTCAAAATCAGGGCAAACACCTGGTCGATGGCGCTTTAGCGTAGGTAATCATTGTGCTGGATCAAAGGAGGTAAAGCAGTTTCGCAGGACAATAAATGAGCTGGACCGATTTGCGGCAAGACTGCTTGGCGTTTACATCGAGCGGTCGGATTTTCGGAAAGTGCTCAAGCAGTGGGATAGACCATACACCTTCTTTTTTGTAGATCCGCCTTATGTGGGGAGTGAGGGGTACTATGCGGGTAATTTTTCGGAAGACGATCATAGGGCTTTGGCGGAAAACTTAAACAAGATTGAAGGTAAGGCAATGGTAACGTATTATCCAGATGCGTTGGTGGATGAATTGTATCCAGATACGAAGTGGAGCCGGGTACTTTTTTCTTCGACTAAGAATGCTCACTGTTCATTACCAGGAGGACAGAAAGAAAAAGTGGTAGAGATCGCTCTCCTGAATTACGAACTCAATGTTGGGCAAATGTCGTTGTTTTCGTGAGGAAATGTCAGACACAGAAAAGAACGAAGAGAAACCAAGTTACTTTAGATAAAAAAATCTGTGGTTGCAAATAATTATCATGTCGTCGGATGTAAAACATGTCCAGATGGTCGTTACGACTGTAATCAAGCTATGACCAACTCTGCCAAAATCAGGATGTTGGCAGAAAAGATCTGGCTCTATCCTTTGAAGAAAGAGGTCAGAAAAATTAAAAAAAGAGCTATTGGATTAGGAAACTATGTAACTCTAAGTATGGCCTCGAGGCACTAAACTTCTGTCTTTTTTTCACACCTCCACAATTTTTCTCCCCCTTCAATTTTTTCCTATCTTCCCTTCAGAATACGAATTTTAGATCCTTCTTTTACAAAAAAAAGCTTGACTTTATGAAAAGTCCTGTTCTAAAAAGGTGGATAAGCTTGAATATTCGGTTTTTTGAAGCAAAGAAATCTGCAAAACGCATTTTTTAGGAATACCCAATGAAATATCTTTTCCCTTCCCCAACTGGTTGTATAGAACCAACATCTAAGGCATGTGGTCTCCCAAAAGAGTCACATTGGTCCCATCCTGTTCCCGAAACCGAACTCTTTCCCGACCGTCCTTGGCCCAAATCTCTCTGTTTTGCAGCCGACCTTTGTCCTATTTCCGATTCTGATATCTCCAATCTTGCTGAAGCCGAGAATTGTCCTCTTACTCCGATTTTTGGTTGTCCGCTGTTCTTGATGTGTGCTGATACGTTTGAAACTTACGCTGAAATCGAGGACATGGAAGTTTTTGAGGTTGGGGTTCCAGAATCAAAAGATTTCACCACGAAGGATCTCGACAATATTATTGTCAACTTCGAGAGACTGAAAGAAGACAAGATTTTACATCCCCCACTGGTCATCGGACACAGTGATGACCAAAAGATATTGCGAGAGTCGGGCTTGCCGTCTGCTGGGTGGCTTACAAAACTTTCTCGGAAAGGTAGAAAACTGTATGCTTCGTTCAAGGCTGTTCCTGAGATAGTCAAAGAAGTTATCAACAAAGGAGCTTACAGATTTCCATCTATAGAAATTTACAGAGATTTTGAATTTAACGGCACAAACTTTGGCAAAGTCCTTAGACGAATAGCGTTACTTGGTGCAGATATTCCGCGTATTAAAACCCTAAACGATATTTCTAATTTGTACACCGCATCAGAAATACCTGGCTCTATTTGGGTCTCATCAATAGTCGCTCCGTACGCTGAGGGGCGTGAATTGACACAAACATTTAAAGAAGGAGACATAGACATGACTAAAGAAGAGCTTCAAAAATTGGTGGAAGATTTACAAACTAAAGTGACCGAAGCGGTCGCAGCGCAGACAGAGAAATTTGATGAAGCCAGGAAAGCTGAAATTGAAAAGTTAGAGACTCAGCTTACTGATATTAAGTCCCAGCTTGCTGAGTTTCAGAGTTCGAATTCAGTAGCTTCTACTGCGAATTCGACTCAAGATGACTCCCCAAATGCTGCAAATGCCGCTGTTGATGATACTGCGGGCGCCAGCGCTGAATCTACTGGATCAGCGACCGGAGCGGCCTCAAGTGAGTCAACGGAAGCAGTACAAACGGAAAGCATTGATGCCCTACAGGCTCAGATTGACAAGCTTGTTGAGCAAAATGCGGCCCTACAAAGCGATATGGCCCGCCAACAGCATGAAGGACATCTCGAGCGAATTGACGGGTTTTGTGAAGATCTAAAACGCCAGGGCATGGCCCCGGCGGTCGTTGACGAGGGAACAGATTCTCTGAAAGGCTTTCTGCTGTCTCTTGACTGGCGGAAAAAAGTTAGTTTCGGGGAAGATGACGCAGAAACAACCCATTTTGACAAATTCTGTGAGGTTTTTTCGTCTTTAATCTCAGCACACTCCGAGAATAAGCTCTTTGTTCCCAAAAATGACCTGGAGCTTGAGGAAGATGACGTCGATGGCGTTCCGACCGGAGTTGATGCTGAAGGCTTGAAGCTTCATAAGAAAATTCAGAAGTACGCTGAGGACAACAAGATGTCCTATGAAGAAGCGTATACGTTTGTAACAAGCGCAACTGAATAGACAAAACTAAGTATGCTAACAATAACAGGTGTCTGTATACATTAAACCCAGACACGTCCAAAACCTAGAAGGAGAGAACCATGGCTTTATCAGACAGAGCTGTTTCACCCGCGATCCCACTCGAAGGGATTGATGCGAGCATGAAATTGGAAAAAGGTGGGGCCGGATCTGAGGCCGATCCATATTGGGAAGGTCGCCAGTACATGGCCGTTAAAAAGGGAACTGCAGATAATCAAGTCAAGCCCCTGGAAGATGGCGATGATGCTGGAACAGTCATCGTTGGCTTTTTGCAAAAAGACGCGGATGACGGAGAAAGCGTGGCTGTTCGCATATCCGGTGTTACTTGGGCAAGAGCAGAAGGTTCAGTTACTCGTGGAGATCTTCTGGAAGCCGTTCATGATGCGACAGATGAAGACAAAAACGGGAATTTGAAAAACCAAGGCACCCCGATCTCGGTTACCGAAATGATTGCTGCTGAGGCCCTTGAATCGGCTGCAGATGGAGAGTACTTTAAAGTCCAGATCCATAAGCAAATGCAGGTAGCATCATCATAGAAGACACTTTTTTTCTCAAAAGTAATATAGAATCTTCTTAAATATTATTTTTGCGACAGGAGGCACATAATGTACATCACAAAAGACGACGAAGCGAAAATTCATCCGGTCTTAACCGAGTTGGCTATCGCCTATCCCCAAAGCGGATTTGTGGCGGAGGACCTGTGTCCGGTAGTCGATGTTGGGGAAGAAAACGAGGACGGCACATTCTTTGTTTTCGATAAAGCCAACCTCTCTGGCGGCACAGACGATCTAAGAGCTTTAGGCGCCCAGGCCAACTCCTTTGACTGGAAGATGTCTACTGATAGCTATCACGCTGAAGAACGAACCCTGGAAAAACCTATCGATTGGCGCGAATTCAAAAAGTGGAAGAAGTACCTGGACCTTGGCAAGACAACCCAGGAAATTGCTCTTGAGATACTTCTGACCAATTTTGAGATCCGTGTTGCCGAAAAGTTTACAACGGCTGCGAATTTCCCAAGTGGAAATAAAGTCACCCTAAGCGGATCTACCCAATGGAGCGATTTTGTCAACTCTGATCCAGAAGGAGTGGTAGAAACAGCCCGAGAAGCCGTTGCGCTCGCTTCTGCTGAACCCAATACTATTTCTATCCCGGTAAAGGTTTGGCGAACGGTCCGAAGACATCCTGCTATCCGGTCCTTGATGAAAGAGGCGGATTCAAGACAGCTGACAGAGGATGGATTTCCGAAGCGATTGTTTGGTCTCAATGCAAAATTTCCGGGTGCCCGCTACAATGCTGCTATGCCAGGAGCAAGCGAATCAATCCAACGGGTATGGGGAAGCTATGTTTGGATTGGTGTGGTTAATCCGCGTCCTTCAAAGAGGACCATGTCCTTTGCGTATACGTTGAAAACTGATGGCATCAAGAGCGAGACGTACGAGGACAAGAAAAGGAAATCGGATGTTGTAAGAATACAGCTTGCGATTCAGGATGAGAAGATTGTGTGTTCCAAAGCAGGCTATCTGATTTCAGACGTAATCGCGTAAATAACCCAGGCCGGCAGAGGCCAAGATCATAGCTTAGCCCATGCCCATTTCATGAAAGGGCATGGGCTGAAAATCAGTCTCAAAAAGTAAACTTCAACGAAAAAAAAAGGAGATGTGTTCTATGGAACAGGTTCGTGTCTTGACGAACATTGATCATGGACGTGGATTTGAAATCTTCAAGCTCAAGCCAGACCAATGTATTCCCGCCAATTTTTTCACACCGGATCAGCTTGAGCATCTCGTAAAGTCGGAGGCTATTGAACGTATTAAAACCGCTCCCCCTGTTGAAGAAATGGCCGAGCCAATTCCCGAAGTATCAAAGACCCGACTTGAAGACCTGAGCACTATGTCTGTAGCAAACACAATCGAGTTCCTTGATACGGTTGTTGATGTTGTTCAGCTCGAAAAGTACCTGGATCAGGAAGAAGGTCAGAAAAGCCGTACTCGGAAACGGGTAACGAAATTCATCGAGAACCGGATAAAGGACCTGCAGGGTACAGATTAAGATTCTTTAGTCACTGTCTTGTTATAATAAGAACTTAGATTGAAATAACGGAGGTTAGAATTATGCCAGCTTACCCATGTGTTTTAGAGGGCAATGTAATAATCCGTCATGGCGGTCTGTTTATGCCAAACGAGGGCACTGTTAAGCTCCCAAAGGGTGAGGATGTTGCAAGTGCAACCGAGCTTGACCCGGGCAGTGGTTGTCTGTTTGACGTTACAGGAACTACCGAGATAACCAAAATAGCTGCGGCTGCAGCTGAAACAGGTCGGGTTATCATTCTTCAGTTTGATGCCTCTGTTACAGTAACAAAAGGCGAGAACCTGAAATTGTCAGCCACTTTTTCAGCTACAGCAGACGATGTTCTTGGTCTTTGTTGTTTTGACGGAACCAACTGGTTTGAACTTTTCAGTTCTGCCAATTCATAGAATATAATTAAAATGCTCTTCCTTTTCTGTCTACACGAAAAAAAAAGAAGGGCATAGTTAAAGCAACAAAAGAAACCAATGGTAGCCACGCTGATTCAAGAACAGATTGGAGCGAAAAACCTATCAAGCATTCGTTCGTCCCATTACAAACGTTATGCGTTCAATGTTACAGCGGGATCAACTTGGGCACAGAACTTCGCTGATATTGGAGCCGATCTTCAGACAAAATTTGGAACTGACTATCGAGTTCCTGCTATTTCCGGTTTTATAGTTGCCTCGGCGTCGGTTCAGGTTAAATTTAATGCTGAAGACCCTGAAACAGATGAAGATATGGTTGAGTTTGATGTATCTCTAATGGGAAATGTATGGACATTTACTCGCGGGGAACTGCTGGTAGATAAGCTTAATTTCAGACGCCCGTCAAGCCCATCCGGGACTGCTGTTGTACAAGTCTTTGTCTGTGGATCAAAATATATCCAGAGCGAAACTTAGCTAAAAAAAACAATGAAGCAGATTTTGTTTTTTGGCAAGCAGCTTGGAATCAGTCTAAGCTGCTTTTGTTTTTTCCTTTCTTGATGTCTCCTTTTTTTTTCAAAAACTCCACTACTTTTTCAACAACCTCATTAACAGAAACGGTATTTAAACACTGAAGAAATTTATTTGGCGGGCAACTATGTGTTAAAAATTCATGACAAGGGCAACATGATAGTTCAGATCGTTGGATGACCGAAACTAACTCAGGTCTCCAAATACGAAAAGCAGGATTGATTCCAGCAAAGATTGCGACTGATGGAACACGAAGAAACATAGCAAGATGGAGGAGCCCTGTGTCAGGAGTTACCAATACCTGACACCATTCTAATGCTTTTGCAACTTGGCATAGACTCTTTCCTGTCAAGTCAATAAAGTGTTTTGGTATTTTAATTGCTCTTTCATTGATTATTGCAACTTGGCCCACATCACGCAGTTTCTCAGCTACGCTCTTCATTTTGCTGAAAGTTCGATGTTTGCTAGAGGCTTTCAGCACTACCCCAATGAACGGCTGATTCAATTTTAAACCACTCTTAAGTGGTGTGAATCTAACACTATTGGGTTCAAACGGAACATTCATTTTATCAGCAAATAAATTCCAGCGGGATTTCAGAGTGGGACCAAGACCGGCATCCCCAACTTCTTCAAAATCGAATAGAATAGGGTATGGATTAGATTTCCATGTTTTTAGTGTCGTGCATCTCTTGATTGAACTAAAGTGTAAAAGAAACTCGTGAAACTTTGACCTGGTTATGAAGTCTATCGGGAGTCCAGACCACTGTGACAATGTGTTCCCGACTATAGCGCAAAGGAGGATATCTCCAAAACCCCCAAGCCTTTTCACGGTAATTGTGCCAGTTGTAATCTGTGTTAGATCAATTAAAAAATGCTGCTGTGAACTTTGGAATCTAGGCATTCTTTTTTTTTGTCCAGTTCTATTAGATGTGTATTAGATTCATATTACCCTATCTAAAAACTCTCCCTTACTTCTTTTTTTTTATTACGTGACCACTCCGTCAGCTAAAGCAGACGGCTTCTATGCCGAAGCAAGGCTCTGTAGCCCCAGAGCTAAAATATTTATAGAGGCGTTATGGTCCCTGTCCAGAACAAGACCACAAGAGCAAGAATGCACTCGATCGGACAGCTTTTTTTCAACAAGCTGACCACACCTGGAGCACATCTTACTCGTGTTGCGTGGGTCAACAAATGCCACGGTTCTACCAGCGTATACTGCTTTGTAGGCCGTGAATTGCATGAATTGATTCCACGCTACGTCTCCTATGCTTTTTCTAATACCTTTGAATCCGTTTTCTCGCATATCTTTGATGTTCAGTTTTTCAAATGCAATAAACTGATATGTTTGTATCAATTTTCGCGAGAGTTTGTGTGCAAAGTCCCTGCGTTTGTTAGTGATACGGCAATGAATGTGGGCAACTATTTTGCGCTGCTTACGTTTTGCAACCGTACCCTTTTCAGCCTTGCTCAGTTTTTGCTGAGCTTTTACGAGTTTCTTTTCTTCCGTTCGGAAAAATCGGGGGTTGTCAATCTTTTCGCCCGTGGACAGAGTGGCGAAAGATTCAAGGCCGACATCGATTCCAGCCACGGCATTAACCACAGGCAGAGGACTTGTCCCAATTTTACAGGAAAAAGCGGCCCACCATTTGCCAGTAGCGTCTCGGCAAATCGTCAGGGTCTTGACGACCCCCTCAATATTTCGATGTTTTCTGATCTTGACGGAACCAATCTTGGACAATCTGAGTTTATCACCATTAATGCCAAAACCAGATTGAGGAAAGGTAAAACTGTCATATCTATCAAAGCCACGAAATCTGGGAAATCCGGGCTTCTCGCCAGCCTTAACACGTCGAAAAAACGCTTTGAATGCGAGGTCCACTCTAAGCTGAGCGTTCTGAAGACACTGAGAGAAAGCATTTGTCAAACCCGGCTTATCCTTTTTCCATTGAACCAGAACATCACTAGTATCGTACAAAGAAAGGAATTCTTGCCGTTCTTTCCAAGCCTTTTTGCGAACTGCAAGCGTTTCATTATACACCCACCGGCAGGCATTAAGAGAAGCTTGGAGTCTTGTTTTTTGCCCATGAGTGGGAAAAAGACGATACCGAAAGGTCTTACGCATATCTCTAATAAATATGGCGTGACGTAAATGTCAAGCAAAATCTTTGAAAGGATGACGATTCATCTGCCAGATAAATCAGGCAGTCTTCTCGTCATGATTTTATAAAAAAAACGATGAAATTTAGAATCTTTCTTGACACCAGAATTCAAATAAAATAATAGACTTGTAATTATGTTGATCGCTACACTCAAAACGTAGATGTCTGCATTCCAAGTATTAGATTCATATTCAGTTTTATAACAGAATAAAACTAGCCAGGTTTTCCATCGTGCCTAAATTTAGCTACGCTGAAAACATTGCAAATAACAGACTAAATAATGTGCAGATCCATAAGCATCTATCGTTTTTAAATGATTACCATAATCAAGGATTATTTATTCGACGGACAGTAGGTCTAGGAGACGTCCTGATAGCAGGACTTTGTACTTCTGTCCTTAGATCTAAGACTTTGAATAAATTTAGGGTTGGATTTATTACAGACCCCAAATTTATCGACATTGTTAAAAAATGTGGGTTTGTGAATCAGATCTATTCAGATCAAAACTTCTCAGGTTTTTTTACCTTAAATCTTCAGGGCCAGGTTGATTACTTGCCCATTTGTAGGGAAGATAACCGCATTGATCTTATGGGCCGTGCAATTGGCTTAAGAGAATCAGAAATTCCACGCCAATTTCCTGTTCTTTCTCGCGCTCAATGGGCTATTTATTCTCACAAATGGCAATCGTTTTTTATCAATCAAAACCTTGTTATCGGACTCGTTCCGCTTGCTTACGCCCCAATACGTTCATGGCCCAACTGGAGGAGGTTTCTTACTCTTGGTCTAAAGAATAACCTAAAGTTTGTCCTTTTGCATAATAGAAAACTGAAAACAGTTTCTGACAATCGAATTCTCAATATAACAGGTTGTACCAACCCAGTAGAATTCATGTCAATCTTGTCAGCTTGTGACGCTGTTGTGTCTGTTGACACGTCTGCTGTCCATGTTTGTGGTTTTCTTGGCATTCCTACTATCGCTCTATTTGGTCCTATTAATCCTGTTCTACGTACATGCTATTACCCAGATGTAGAAACAATTTGGTTAAATGACCAATTTGATTGTTGCCCGTGTTATGATTGGCAAACTCACTGTTGTCACAAAAAATCATCTTACCGGGGCTGTATGAAAAATATTAATCCAAAAATGGTTTTAGATAAATTACAGTCCATTTTATAAATTCTGTTCTCGTTGTCGGTTTGTCCAAATTGCTAATGATCACTAAATTTTTGCCAAATACGTGTCCAGCACTGCATCCAAGTCCAAAAATGTTGGGGATTGACAGCGGAGAAGTTGTCCTTGACATTGGGCCTTCTGGGCAACCTTATGAAGCTGCTCGGTGGGTAGTGGATTTGGGGGAAGATTTTACAACTTCAACTCAAAGAATTCGGAAACCAAATTACTTTATTTTTGGAAAAGGTGAGCGTTTGCCTTTCAAAAACAAAGCGCTGGATTTTGTTTTTTGTCATCAAGTCCTTGAGCACAGTCCAGAGCCAATTTCATTTGTTAATGAAATGTGTCGTGTAGGTAAACGGGGGTTCTGTTCAGTTCCACACCCACTTTTTGAATGGATGTGTCCCTTTGATTATCATGTGAGTATTTTTTTTGAAATGAACGGCGAAATTTATTGCAGACCCAGGACAAAAAGAGAGCGGCAACTATTTGGCAAATTCTTTCATGACCTTGCCGATGAAGTGGAAAATTGGCATTACATATTCGGAAAAAACACATGGTTTTATCATCTGGAATGGATATGGAAAGATTCGTTTCAACTTAAATCTTGTAAATCTCTGGATTTTTATGGAGATCCATGGATACCAAAAACAACAGTCTCAACAATCAGATAGCTTGGCTTTGTCGGCAATCTGTAACTACCATCCCTTGTCTTGGAAACTGGCAAGCAGCTTTGGGAGCTAATCAATATGTAATTTCAAAATCATTCTCAAAGGACATAAAAGAACCAGTAGTTTTTATTGAAAGTGCTTTTGATGAAGACCATAGCGACTTCTTTCTTGAACTTCAGGAAAGAAAAAAGTTTGTGATGCTATTGGAGTGCGGTGGTCTTGATATGATATTTGATCAACACTCAAGGGGTGCGGGACAAGACGGACAGCGGATGGCTGAAATTAATGCCGCAAGAATGATGGCAATAATGATCTGGAAAAAAGGGATCGATTTAATAGCTTGCTTCAGACGTTCTTCTAAACATTATTTCCAGGATGTTTTAGGTATTGATGCTGCTTATGTTGGGATGCCATATAACACCACATATTTTCAAAATTACGAGATGCCTCAGAATAAACGTGACGGTGTACTTGTTCTTGCAGACACAAAACATCGAGGTAACTGCCTAAGTTCCTTTGCTGTTATGAAAAGATTGGTTAATTCAGGCATTAAAGTCTATGGAATTATTAACATCTATAAGCATGCTAAGACATTCTTAAAACATTTTGGTTTAAGCACACATTCTTTATTTAACGGTAGCGACTTCTTACCTTTTGATGATTACCATAAACTTCTTGGTACTTGTGTGGCAGGCGTAAATCTTACTGTTAAACGAACTTTTGGCCGTATGGCAATATCAGGAGCCATGGTCGGAACACCGATGATTGGTTCAGGTGATCCTGATGCTCAAGCTGTCTTATGGCCGAGTCTAACCGTTCATGATCCATTTAATCCGGAAGAAACTGCAAACAAGATCATTGATAAAAGATGGAATCTGGATACAATCCAATTTGCTAAAGACAAAATGGTCGAAGAGTACAGTGTTACAGCTTGCACCAAACGTCTAAAGAATGTATTAAAAACGCGAGACCAAATATGAGAAAGGTAATAGCAACTGCCCCTGTTCTAAATGAGCAGGATTATATCTGGTATGTCATTGAATCAATTTACAAAGTCGTAGACCAAATTGTTCTGGTGGAAGGATCAGACGAATATTCCAGAAGATTTGATCCAGATACAGGTCTTTCAGTAGACAGAACCGGCAAAATTATTCGGGCTTTTAAAAAACAATATGATACTGCTAATAAAATCATACACATAGAAGCAGGACGGGTGGGTCCAAATCTCGACTCAAAATTAAGGTGGCAGAGCGAGTATTATGCTGAATTTCTGCAACCTGGTGATTACAACCTGTTGATATCTGGGGATGAAATATTTGATCCGCTTGAAGTGTCAAGAGCTGTAAAATATTTGGATGAGAACCCAGATAGGTGGAGTGTCAGTTTTGAGCATCTTATGTTTTGGAAAACCTTTCATCAATTGCTATGCGTACAAGGCCACCAAGATATTCAGCCTCGTCTTAGAAAATGGCAAGGGGGCCTGCATTTTAAGAACGTAACTAGCTTACTTACAGCAGAGGGAGATGCATACGGGTATGCTGGTCCAAGCCGATTGCATCGATGTGACGATTTTATTGGAGATCTAAAAATTTATCACATGGGGTGGGTACGTGAGCGTAAAAAGTTCATTGAAAAACGGATATGGGGTCTGACAAAGGCGCGCGAGGAGTTGAATTCTCCCAACGTTGCATATCTAAAGAATTTAGATGATGAAGATATCCGGCTGGAAGCTGAATTTCAAGGAAAGATGTTTACAAATGAATATGCTGCGAATGAGTATGTAAAACCATATAATGGTCCATGGCCTGCTGTGCTCCTAAAGCATCCATGGTTTCATCGTAGAGTTGAAGATTTTTTAGAAATAGAAAGGACAGAATAATGTGGGTTGTTGGAATAAAAGCCTGGAATGAGGCAGAGTATATTTACTATGTGCTAAAGGCATTAGAATCATTTGTAGATCGTTTTGTTATTGTAGAAGGATGCACTGCGCCAATGATGCGATGTATGGGATTGAGTCCCGATGTTAAAGAATCCACAGATGGAACAGCAGAGTTAGTCAGACAATTTATTTCCGAGACCTCGAAATCTGTAACTTTTCGACAGTACGGAATGGTAGAAAATGAGAACTTTCTTTGGAATGCCTATTTGAAGGAAGTTAACATTGGAGACATTCTATGGTCGGTGGATGCAGATGAATATTACGAACCACAAAACGCGGAGGCGATTGTAGAGTTAGTAAATATGACTGATTTTGCTTCCTACCGAATACCAATGCTTATGTTCTGGCATGATTTTCATCACTTAATCCGGGGTGGGAATTGGGACTGTAAGCATGAAAGGATTGTACGGATAGATGAAGGTTGTTATTACAGACACAAAAGTGATTTGGTCGGAAAGGATGGAAATCTCATTGGATTAACTCGGGATTTTAGAAAAACCTGTTTTTTGCCTTTTCCAATGGCGCATTTCAGTTACGTCAGAAATCCAAAAAAAATTGTGGAAAAACAAGTCTGGCAATTAGTAGAATACGAATATTGGGGAACTCCCAAAGTCAAAAACTGGCTTAAGCCTTATCAAGCTAGATTTAAACGAGCAGAGGATTTTATTACGAAAAACTTTAGTTGGTTTACTGACCATTATGATGACAGAGATGGTAAACATGTATATACGCAGAAATTTGAACGAGAATTAGATGGTTGCATACAAAACCATCCATACGCTCAAACAGAATGGAGTGAGGATGTAACTGCTTTCACTTATCCACAAGGGAATTTGCAATGATATTACCCACTAGAGCTGTATTCATGATAACTAAGCAAGACTGTGGTGCTCCATGTAATTTTTGTCTAAGAAGAAGATGGGATCACATAACCTTACCAAAACCGCATGTTATGCACCAAGTTGTTTTTAAAGCCATAATGCTGCAAAATTGGCTTCCGGACTCCGTAACGGAAGTTTGTTTAGAAGGATGGGGAGAGCCAGCAAGAACTCCTCATTTCAATTACTATGTTAAAGAACTTAAGGCTCGTGGTTTTAATGTTCATGTTACTTCAAATGGAGGCGTATTCAGAGTAGAAGCTCTTTCCTTAGTCGATTCAATTTCGATTAATTTCATAGCCCAGTCTACTACAGGCCCGGTATTCTGGGAATACTGTCAGGAATTGGCAAATAGAAAAGTCCCAAAGGCGAGATTTAGTTTTACTCTCAACAAAGAGACCATGCGGCTTTTCCCTGCAGCTATTGCTTCAACTGCTGTATATAAATTCGATCCACTGAAAGTAAATTACATGAGAGCTTACACCAAAGCAATGGTTCCTCATATCATTAGTTTTGATGATGAGTTTATGAATTGGAAAGATTTAATGAATCGTTTTGCTTCATCAAAAGGAGTTGAGATTAGTTGGCCAGAAACACGAGGTGCTAATAAAAAATGCAAATATGCTAGCGATGTTGTGCATATTGAAATGACAGGAGCTGTAATGCCGTGTGTTGGAGCATTAGAAATGGTAGGCACAATATTGCAGCCCTTCGAAGAAGTATGGACAAATAGTAAATATGACGTGTACCGTAAAAATATAAGTAAAATTTGTCCCCGGTGCATCTACTGTAATTCTGAAGCTGCAAGCAAAGAAACAGCTTTTAATCAAACAGAAGAAATATTTGCACCCGAAATAGATCTAGAAATCTTAGAAGAGGAGAAACTAAAAAATGAATTCTGGCGATCTAATTTACCCAGTATGCCCGATATGCGGTAAGAAAGATACTCTTGTTACAAAACTTAAAGTAGAAGGACTGCCTGTAGTCGAATGCACTAAAGACGGAATGATATTTTTTCGACCAAATGTGTCGCATGATATCCACAACAATTTTTTAGATAGAAACTACTGGATTGCTCCTGCATTTCAAGAGGCTATTGGTTCTGGCAATTATAATTTTGACGTGTATCTTGACATCCTGGCCTCTGATGCAAAAGTGAAGGGTTATCCTGACTATCTTGAACCAGAGCATTTGCAAGCTAAGGTTTCTTGGGGCCGTAGACTTATGCAATGGTTTTTGCGGTATGCTCAAGGTCGTTCTTTAAAAACAGTGCTCGAAATAGGGTGTGCTACAGGTCATATGATGAAAGGCTTTTTTGATATGGGCGGATTCAGTTATGGAGTTGGCATTGATGTTTCGCCCCTTATTATTGAACATGGTAAACAACTTCTAAAAAATTATATCGACAACAAGAAACTGGATCTGTTTACAGGAGAGTGTTGGGAATACAATGCTGGAGTTAAATTCGATTGCATCATTATGTGGGATTCGTTTGAACACATTCAGTATCCTGAAAAAGCATTGGGTTGGGTTAAAGACAATACATCTTCTGAAGCCCTCATGATTATTCACACGCCTGATGCTGAGCTTGCTGGTGATGCTGATTGGTATCTTTGGAGTCCTAAACAACACTGCTTTTTTTATTCTAAGGAAACAGCAGATATTTTTCTCAGTAAATTTGGTTTTCAGAGAATTGCAGAAAAAATATCTCCTGAGCCGGACGAAATGGTCCTGATTTACAAAAAGAAATGGTAATTTTTATCCTGGGTTTTGGCGGTTCGGGGACATCTTTTACCTCGTATTATTTCCGACAAATAGGTCATGTACCACCAATTGACGCCCACCGCGTACATCAGAGCGGCGAGTCATATTGGGTTAATGGATTGGTAAACGGGACAGAGCAATTATTAAAGCGAAAAGAAAAACCCGAACCTTCAAATGATACGATGTTGAAAGACATCGAAACTGAAATTCAGAGATTTTACCACCACAATCCTAATGTAAGTTTAATTAAAAAGTCTTCCAATGGCACGGTCATATGAGATGTTTTCGAGGTTCACAGATGACCCAAGACCAATTATTGTGTTTTCGCAATCCTCTTAAACGGCTAAGGTTTAACAGAGCACGAATAAAAGAAATACAGGAAGACCAGGGATTCTGGCTTATACAAAATACCTATTTCTTAAAACTGAAAGCTCCCGCAATTGAATTTACTCATGATCTGAATACCATGAAGAATCAAATGCGGCGAGCTCTAGCATTTTACAAAATGAATTTTGATGAATCAATATTCGAGAAGCTTTATAATCCTTCGAGACGATTTGATATAGATTGGGATACAAACATCAAACAACTGAAACTAAATTATAGGCAAGTTTATAAAAACTTTGTTGAAAGGACAAAATCGTGATTGAACAATTCAAAGTAGAACAATTCGGGGTAGCTGTAAGCGGGAAATTGGACAAATATGTCCAACAACTTCTTGATTTAAAACCAGATGTCGTCCAGGTTCCATTCCACCTTTTTCGTCCATCTCAAGAAGCTTGTCAAACATTGTCTGAAGGGGGAATCCGATTAGTAGGCAAAATTATTCCCCCGTTGAACGTACGGTTTCACCTCTCCTTTCTCCGTAAATTGTTTCAAGATTACAAAGGCTTAATTAATATTTGGGATTTTGGTGGAGAGCCCGAAACAAAACCGGATCAGCCAGGATGTCGATTTGCTGGTCCTGCTAAAGATTTTGTAGACGAAATTCGATTGTTTTATGTTGTCGGGAAGGAAATTAATCCAGATAATCTTATTGGGGGGTGTGGTTGGATAGCTCCTACATTCAATGGATATTTTGGTAATGAAGATCGAAGCGGATTTTTTAATGAGTGTTGTCATCTCGGCATTTCCGATTTTCTGGATTTCATCAGCCTGAATTTCTATACTTATGGATACGGTGGCACAAAAAACATTTTTGCCGGGATGTCGAAAGTAAAAGAAATCTTGTCCTGGCATCATATTAAAAAACCGGTTGTGGTGGCTGAGTGCGGAGTCCCATGTAGTGGAGATCCCCGTTTTTTGCATATAATTCAGACGCCTGAACGGCAAGCCATATCATTGGTTGAACAAAACATTTTGTTCAATTCTATAGGAGTCGATTATTCAATTTGGTTTAGTCTTCAGTGGAAAGGTTGGGGATTGATTGATGATACAGGAAAACCCAGACCTTCTTACAAAGCTTTCCAGCATTTGCAATCAAGGCTACGCGGAAGTAAATTTAGTAGGCGTGTAAAGGCTTTTCCAAGTGGATCGGTGCAGGAACGATGGATCACAGATCACTTTGCGTGGTTCGTTTTTCTGAAAAACGGGGAAGAAATTCATGTAATGTGGCTGACAGGCGGAAAGAAACTAAGTCGTAAATTCAAGTTTCCATACCCGGTTTATGATATATATGGCGAGAAAATTCCCACAACCAGTGTTCTTGAAATTGACGAGGCCCCGAAATATATCGTTGCTCCAATGAATGCCATTCACAACCTCAATTTTGGTTTGGTTTAGAATCCTTAATTGGGGAAAACAACTGGATTCGATAGACCATTTCAGATTAGGATTCGATCTCACTTTACATCCCCGAAAAAAAAGTAAAGTTGTATTCTGTGCTTTGTCTGTTGTCTTTCAACATTCAGAAATTGACCAAAAAAACAGCGATTTAGAGAATAGCAATTTCATTCTTGACAAGCTGTAACGATTTTACTATAGAAAAACAGAACTGTAAGGAAAAAAAACAAAAAAATGCAGATGTCTGCAATAGGAACGTATTTTGGCCTACTGCACAAAAACCGATATTCTAATGCAGGTTCCAGAGTTAGTCGTTGCCAGGTTGACAGACGATTCCGGAGGCAGCCCGCCGATAGTAGACGATGATAAAGTCGCCCGGGCTATTGCAGATGCTGACGCTCTTATAGATTACCATTGCAAAGAACAATATGTGGTCCCGTTCAGTGATGTGCCTGAGCATATTCGTGTAATCTCAGTTGATATTTCAATCTACAACTTATATTCAAGAAAAGAAACATTACCAATTTTAAGAGTAGATCGATTCAATAAAGCCATCAAAATTCTTATTCTTCTTGCTGAGGGAAAAATACGAAGCACTTGAATAATTACTTAAAGCTAAAGACTCAGAATTATTATGTCTTACTGTACACAAACGGATATTTTATTACAAATTCCAGAAGCAATAATAGCTAGACTGACAGACGACTCAGCGAGTCTGTCACCAAGTATTGACAGTGATAAAGTGACTCGCGCAATTGCAGATGCGGATGCCTTAATAGATAGTTACTGTGAATCTTCATACACTGTGCCATTTGAGACTGTCCCTGCCTTGATTCGTAAAATTTCAGTTGATCTTAGCATCTATAATCTGTATTCAAGAAAAGAAAGCATCCCGGCTGAGCGAAAAGAACGGCACACAACTGCGCTCACACTTTTAGATGAAGTGGCTACCCTCGCCAGACATGTTAAGGATTCGATTATGCCAATTAAGTATAAGTTGACTGAAGAGGATTTGATTTTTACCCGTGGCAAAGAATCAGATGATAGTGTTGGTGAAGGCAGCTTAGACGATTGGTGACCACTCCGTCAGCTAAAGCAGACGGCTTCTATGCCGAAGCAAGGCTCTGTAGCCCCAGAGCTAAAATATTTATAGAGGCGTTATGGTCCCTGTCCAGAACAAGACCACAAGAGC
>Ga0114922_10001812_pt1 | contig 20252 bp, 15 predicted proteins | sample AartaG_FD_100975 | JGI IMG/M metagenome (GOLD analysis project Ga0114922, IMG submission 100975) | Deep subsurface microbial communities from Aarhus Bay to uncover new lineages of life (NeLLi) - Aarhus_00045 metaG | ecosystem: Environmental > Aquatic > Marine > Oceanic > Sediment | place...
AAAAGATTTTATCAGAATATCATGACCCCTCTGTCTGCTTAATCTTCCAACTGCCAGGATATAATCAAATTCAAACGGTTTCAAGGCAAGCAATTTCTGATCTATTAAGTGTAAGTCTATTGGGTTGTAAATAATTTTTGTATTTTTTAATCTATAATTATTAATCAAATTCTTTTCTAATCCGAATGAACAGGTTATTATTTTCTTTACATTAGGAAATTTATACATGGTTTTTAACAAAACAGTTCTATAGAAAGGGAAAAAATCCGGGTTGCTATGAATGCTTACAATAACCGGCTTAAAAGTCAAAATAGGATGTAAATTTCCCATAAATGATACAATGAAGTCAGGGGATATTTCATTAATTAGCTTTTTTAATTTGATAACTCTGTAAAAAATATTTTTTATTTTTCTACCAAAAGAACCTGTAGGAGTTTCTAAATTCACCAGGTTAACTTCCACTTCATATTCAATAGGCTTATGATATATAACCACATAAACATCATAATGTTTTTTTAATCCTTTACTTAAGGTATCTACGACTCTTTCTATACCACCCTTTTTAAAAGAAGGCACTATTAATATTACTTTCTTCATCATAGAACATATCCTTTAGAATTTAATCCAGCTGAATTTTTGCTTAATTTTTAATCTTAGAAAAAGTATACATATATTTTCCGGAAGGGCTGGATTTTATTTCGTTTAGTATATTATATTTAATTTTTATATCATTACCCATTATCGGTTTAATGACTTCACTAATTCCCCTGAGGTCTTTTTCAACGACCTTTAATTTCTGTTTATCCATTAATACAAGATTAATGGATATTTGATCAAGAGACTCTTGAATCACTTGAAATTGTTTAATGTTATCACGAAAATAGAATAAGCGTATAAAAACACCACTTTCTATTAAATCTCCCTGTTTATTTCTAAACATACTGCGAACACGACCTTGCACTTTCTCCAAAAGTGGAAAACCCCTTCCACAACTACACTCTTTTTTTGAGAGAATACCCCGGTCTTCAATTTTGTATCTAATTAAGGGCATGGAATAATTTGTCAGGGATGTTATCACTATTTCACCTATTTCTCCGGCTTTTACTTCCTTATCCCGGTTATCCAATATCTCGATATAGTGAATATTGGGAATTATATGCAGTCCTTGATTCTCTTCACAATTGCAGGCAATATCACCTACCTCTCTTGAACCATAACGATTAAATACAGGTGCTTGAAAAATTTCTTTAATTCTTGCCTGAACTTCCGGATATAAAAGACCACCGGAAGTCATGATAACGGGAGGAGAATAGATGGATAAATGATGTTTTTGAATAAAGCGAGCCAGTTCATCAATACTGTTCGGAAAAGCAAGTAATAAACGGGGTTTTATATTATTAATCCTTTTCACATGCTCATACATGTCTCTCTCGTTCATCCTGTAAGAATTTAGAATGGTTACTCCGGAAATCTGTTGCCTTAGATATCCTTTGAAACCCTGACCACCCTTTAAAATATCTCGTAATGAACCCCATAATTTTATCATCGGATCACCAATCTGTCTTCCCGCCCATTCATTAAATAAGCGTTTGGTTGCGTTCGCCCATTCTAAATATTGTTTATCTTGAAAAAATATCACTGCTTCCCCGGTTGATCCGCCAGAAGTATTCCGGTAATAAGTATTGTCTCTAAATTTATATAGTTCATCAAAATAGTTTCTAATAATTTCTTTGGTCAAAATGGGAAATTTTTTAATATCATCAAATATGGTATCCTCTGAAAATTGTATATCATATTTTTTAATAATTTTACGATAATAAGGAATGTTTTGATTGGCGTATTTAATCAGTTCGTAAAGTTTTTTACGCTGGATCTCCCAATTTTCTTCCATGGTATTCCATTGGATTTTTCTCAATTTTTCATAATAGTTTAATGTATCCAACCGTCTGATATAATTCCAATAAACTGGAAGCAAAATATTTCTTCGTAATTCCGCTACACCGCCTAAACTGCTAATTACCATAGAAAATAGCTCCTTCTGATCCCTTCCTTCAATTTCTCTACTACGTAATCAACTTGTTCTTCCTTTAAATTATTAAAAAATGGTAGAGCAATAGTCTGCTCTGCTACATCTTCTGTAACTGGAAAATCCCCTTCCTTATAATCAAACATCTTCCTATAAAAAGGATGTAAATGTATGGGAGTAAAATATGGTTTACATTCAACTCCATTTTCCCTTAAATAATCTATAACTCCATTCCTATCTATCTCCTGATTCAATCTTATTACATACACAAACCAACCCATCCTATTTACATAGGGAGCAATATAGGGAATTCGGACTTTCTCAATTCCTTCTAATCTCTCATTATAGATTTGCGCAACCTTATTTCTCTTATTTAAAATTTCCTCAATCCTCTCCATTTGAGAACATCCTAAAGCCGCACTCAATTCATTCATCCGATAATTATAGCCTAATCTCTCATGATCCAACCATTCTCCCCTCTCTCCTTTATTTTGATTCCGCATACTCTTCGCCAACCTGGCTAATTCTTTATTATCTGTCACCAAAACTCCTCCTTCACCGGTAGTAATCTGTTTATTGGGATAAAAAGCGAAAACTCCTGCCTCTCCCAAACCTCCTGCTCTCTTCCCATTATATTCCGAACCCAGCACCTCAGCAGAATCTTCGATTAATCTTAAATTATATTTTTTCCCAATCTCTTTAAATCTATCCCAGTCCGCCGGCTGCCCAAAAACATCTACTACCAATAAAGCTTTTACTCGTGCCAGTTCCTCACCGCTCAAATTCTCTAATTTCCCCTCAACCTTATCAGGATCTAAATTCAAAGTCCTTTCATCAATATCTACAAATAGTGGTGCGGCTCTTTCAAATAAGATACAATTACTTGAGGCAACAAAACTAAAAGGAGTGGTAATAACTACATCTCCTTCGCCAAGCCCCATACCTATAATTATCAAATGCAAAGCGCTGGTTCCACTATTTACTGCTACAGCATATTTTGTTCCCACATATTCCCTGATTCTCTCCTCAAACTCCAGCACTTTAGGACCCCTACTTAAAAACCTGGTTCTCAAAACCTCAACAACTGCTTTAATATCTTTTTTCACAATATCCGGACCGGACAAAGGTATCTGCATTTTACTTTCCCTTCTTAAAGATTATAATAATTTTATTAGCTTCATTTTTAACTAAAATTACTAAAATTTTTTATAACAATTTCATCTTGTTTCATCATTACAATATTATCCGGATATCTTCTGAAACCAGCTTCTGGTGCTTTTCCCTTGATTAATCCTACTATTTTTTTGGGAAAATCAGCACCCACTGCATGCGCTATGGGGTAGCCTCCTCCAAATCGTGGGTTTATATCCGAAATAAAATATTCATTACCGCGTTTAATTAAATCTATGTCACTGGGTCCGTAAATTTTTAATTTTCCAATTATATTTTTAATATAATCTATCATTTTATCATCATATACTGTAACTTCTTTATCCGCTTCTCCAGCAACTATTCTCATTTTTCTTTTTGCAAAAACTGATATGGGTACTAAATCGGAATTGCAAAAAACATCTACTCCATAATCATCACCTTGAAGGAATTCTTGGATGATGAACTTTTTTTCTTCAAATTTATCTTGCAATTCCGCTATATTAAATACTTTTTTTATTCCTATACTTGCACTACCTTTTCGTGGTTTTATCAATAAAGGGAATTTGATAGTCTTAGATTCAATTTCTATCAAAGCTTCATTCAAAGATATAAAAGTTTTTGCAAAAGGAAATTTATTTTCTTTTAAAAATTTAAAAGTTTTATACTTATCGTAACATACATCTATTGTTTCCGGATCCGAAACAACCAATTTAATACCTTTCTCCATAAATTTACTTTTATATTGTGCCAAAACCGGCAGTTCAATATCATTAAGAGAAATAACGCCTTTAACCTTGTTCTTTAAGCAAATTTTAAATAATTCACTTATATAATTTTTATCCGCAACAGCCGGTACAATAAAATAATTATCTGCATTATATAAAGCAGGTGCATATTTGCTGCAATCGGCAGCAAATATTTTTCCTTTCTCTTTTAATGCCTTTTTAAAATATTTAATTAAGTAGCCCCTTGTACCTGCAGATGTAATTAAAATATTCATTTGAAATATTTTTTTAAACTCCCCTTTTTGTAGTTTTAAAAATTAGAGATTTCTTTCTAAATTGTCTTAATACAAAATCTATCAGTACAGGACCGCCGAGAATAATAATAATCCAATTTGTTAACATATGGTGACGGATGCTCGTTCCGTAATTTACCGTCCCCACTGACCATAAAAATGTCATTGAGAAATAGATAATTAAAAGTAATCCCCCTAAACAACGTTTCACGCCCTCTGCTTTGTACCAATATATTAAACTAAATATAATCAATATAAACCGCAACAAAGATTCAGCAAAAGCATAAACATCCAACCAATTGGTAATTTGCCAGGGGAATGGCGCAAAAAGATAATAAATATAAGCTAAAAATGTTGTTTTGATTAGTGGCCCCAATGAAGATGTATCCAGCATTATACCATAATTTGCTCGGGCATCAGGCGCCACTTCAAACATTAATATTGTTCGATAATCCACTGCGAATTTTAACCCTCTACCGGAAAAAAGGGATGCCAATGCCTCTAATCCTTGAATCTCTGATAGAACACCTATGATAAGAATTACTATTATTAGAATTAATATGGCACCAATAACAACGAATCTTTTTCTCGAAAAACGCCATCTACTATCCGGAGAGCCGGAAACCTGTTTGGGAAACCATAGAAAAAGTAGCAGTAGTAAAAATAACATATATAAAATTAAAGCCTTGTGAAAAAAACCCATAATAAGGGCTGAAACTATACACAATATCATTGCCCCCTTTATAGGGTCAAGGTGGAATCGCAAGCCCCAATAAATCGCGAGCATAAAGAATAAAATCTGATATGATTCCCGAAGGGTAACCGAACATAATACAAGGTTAGTAGGTAACAAGCCAAACATAAGTAATAACCCCACTTGATATTTCTTAAGGTTAACAAGGTCTATTAATTTTACCAATACCAAACAGGAAAAAAGAAAGGCAATAATCGAAAGTTCTTCTCCAAAAAGATGTGATGGACTAAAAATTCTATAAAAAATTCCCAATAATTGTTGATAAAATTCAGCACCAACTGTTATCGATAATTTACCGCTTCCTACCCATTCCACAGCTAAGCGATGAAATCTAACCGCATCAGCATCTGCACCATGAATTGTAAAGAGATATGTATTAATTAACGCCATCACATGATGCATGGCCAATATAAAACAAAGAGCAAAGGTTAAATTGTCGTCTTTCCATTTTTTTCGAAACCCTATAACTATATAAAAAGACAATAATATAAGCAGCCAACCAGGCCAATCGTGTAATATTGTTTGCATCATACTATCAACTAACCTCCCCAATTTTCATTCATCAATTACACAGAATGATCTTTCGATTTCCCCTTATAGGAAATTTCTATGTTTTGTAAAATCACCTTTTAAGCCATCTATCGTTGAAGACAAATAAAAAAGCATATTTTTTAAGTCAAATTTTCTACTAACAATAAAAAACCAGGTATATTTGATGATATCTTTTAAAAGATTATATGCATTATATTTTTTATAAATAAAAGCCATATTTCTAAATTTACAGTAATCTCTTAATCTATGATTATTGAACCTTACCGAAAATTGCCCAAAAAATATTTTATGGTACCCTATTTTTCCTATTGGATGTTTATGTATGGCATTACATATAGTTACGACTTTAAAACCCTTACTTTTAGTTCTTAGCAAATATTCAATTTCATCGCCCCATATAAACATTTCTCTTTTAGGATAACCAACAATCTTAATTAATTCTTTAGAAATTAAAATGCCATTAAACATACACGCGGTTCCTTCAAAAGAATCATTAACTGAATATTTCATTGCCTGGTGAGAAGTATATATTGTTTGTTTATTTTTATAGTCATATATTCCAAAACTTAACCTTCCGGAATTTTTGATATCGATAACTAAGGGAGCTAACAAATCAGCACGAAATATTTTTTCCCCAAGTAATAATTTATTTAAACAATCTTCGCTGGGAATTCCATCGTCGTCCATCAACCACATCCAATCATAGCCCTTCTCGTAACTTCTTTTGACGCCTTCGTAAAATCCTCCGGCCCCACCATTATTTTCGTGCATTCTAACATAATAAATCATAACAGATAAATTAGAGTTGGTTCCTAAATCTTGCAAATTAACTATTTTATAAAAAATTTCCCAGGGTTCTTCTAAATTTGCAGGGGGAAGCTTGGGGATATATTTGTCTTCTAATAACGCCTCCGTTGTACCATCCGTTGAAGCATTATCTATAATATATATAGCATTCAAGGGACGAGATTGTTTTAGTAATGCTTCCAGGCACCCTAATAATAATTTTTTACGATTATATGTGACAACGACTGCACACACTGTTTCCTCTTTTAAAGTAAAAGATGGGGCAATTTTTTGATTCTCTTCATTTTTATTCTCCAAAATCACCCTCCTTGTTTTTATAAATATCATTTTTATTGATTACTACTTCAATCATAACCCATATTTTTAATCTACTACTGTATATTGCTTTCTTCATAATTGAATATTTTTAAAGAATTTGCAACTGCATCATCCATGTCATAATATTTATATTCTGCCAAACGACCTATAAAATAGATATTTTCACTCTTTAATTTTTCTGCTTCTTTCCAATACTTTTGAAATATCCTTTTATTTTTTTCATTTAATATCGGCCATGCCATGAATCCCCTATTTCCAGGGTATTCAATCCCTATCGTCGTATACTCACTTTTACTCATGACAAATTTTTTAAATTCAGTGATTCTGGTATAATCGTAATCATTTGGATAGTTAATCACCGCGGCCGCTTGGTAATTTTCTTTAAACCAACTTTGAAAATCAATATTTACAAAACGATAATCCAATTTCCCAAATTGGTAATCAAAATACTCATCAATTGCTCCGGTATAAAACATCTTCTTATATTTCAATTTATCCCTAATATCTTTGAAGTCTTTTTCCAACTGTACTTCAATATTCTTATTTTGCAGTATTTTTTCCAGTAATTTTGTATAACCCAATTTGGGAATCCCTTGATATCGGTCATGAAAATACCTATCATCATCAGATACTACTACCGGAACGCGAGCTGTCACCGAAGATTCGATCTCTTCGGGCTTTAAACCCCATTGCTTTTCAGTATAGTGTAAGAATATTTTTTCATATATAAAATCAGCTAAATATTTTAAATCTTTATCCTTGGTTTTTTTCAATTCTAATATGGGCACTTTCTTATTAAATCCAAAATTATTTATTAATTTATTTTCTAATCTCTCCGCTAATTTTACAGGCATAAGCTCATGAAGGGTATTTAGATTAAAGGGAATTGTAACGTACTTACCATCGATAAAGCCTAAAACCTTATGCTGGTAACCAATCCACTCAGTAAATTGTGAAAGATATTTCCAAACCTCTTTATTGTCGGTATGAAATATATGAGGTCCGTATTTATGGATAAAAATCCCATTTTTATCTTTATAGTCATAACAATTCCCACCTATTTCTTTCCTTTTTTCAATGATTAAAACTTTATCTTTTAAAACACTTGCAATTCTTTCAGCTATTACAATACCTGTAATACCAGCGCCAATTATAATATATTTATACATAATCTCACTCCAACCAATGAGTTAAATATTTTTTAATTAGATCTTGTTATTTTAAAATATTCATACCCTCGAATAGCTTTATCCAGTCTTTAACTACATTTTCAATATCATATTTTTTGACACTTCTACCTGCATTTGTCTTTAGCTTCACCTGCAATTCTTTATTAAAGAATAATTCATCCATCGCCACTTTTAATGATTCTACGTCTTCAACAGGCACAAGTATACCATTTTCCCCATTTTCAATAATCTCAGAAGGACCGCTTTCACAGTTAGTGGCAATTACCGGGGTTTCACATGCTAAAGATTCTATAATAACAATTCCAAATCCTTCAGATCTGGAAGAAAGTACAAAAAATGTAGCATGCTTCATATAAATAAAAGGATTATCAACTTTCCCGTATAATAACACTTGACTTTTTAAATCTAATTCATCAATTAACTTCTCTAAATTGTTTCTTTCTTTTCCCTCTCCTAATATAATCAATTTAATCTTGTTTTTTAAATTTGATTTAGCAAAAGCATTTATTAAAATATCAAAACCCTTTAGCTTGCATAATCTTCCCACTGCCAGGATATAATCAAAATCCATCGGTTTTTGAGCAAGCAATTTTTGTTTTATTAATTTTAAGTCTATCGGATTATAAATCGTTTTTGTTTTTTTTAAATTATAATTGTTATTCAGTTTTTTTTCTATTCCTTTAGAAACAGTGATTATTTTTTTTACATTGGGAAACTTATAAATAGTTTTTAATAAACATTTTTTATATAAAAATAAAAAATCCGGATCATTATGAATGCTTACTATAACCGGATTTAAAGTTAAAATAGGCTGCAAATTTCCCATAAATGAAACGATATAATTCGGTGAAATATCTTTTATCAGCTTTTTTAATTTCCTAACTCTCTGAAAAGTATTATTTATCTTTCTTAAAAAGGAACCTGAAGGAGTTTTCAAATTTATTAAATTACCTTCAATTTCATATTCAACAGGACCATGATATATAACTACATAAATCTCAAAGAATTTATTTAATTCTTTACTTATGATACTAACAATTCTCTCCACACCGCCCCTTATTAAAGATGGGACTATCAACATAACGGTCTTCATGTTAATGCACGTCCTTAATTTTTTTATTAGTCTAATACCATTTTACAATTTTTAAAAAAATCTCATGGAACTAATTTTTTCTTAAGTTTTCACTTTAGAAAAGACATAACCGTACTTTCCAGAAGAACTCGGATTAATAACTTCAACCAGGTTATACTTTATTATTGTCTCACTTCCCATTATTTTTTTAATCGATTCACTGATTTCCAGAAGATCTTTCTCTGCAATTTTTGATTGCTTTTTATTTTTCAATACAATATTTATAGTAATCTGCTCAAGAGATTCCTGAATCACTTGGAATTGTTTAATACTTTCACGGAAATAAAATAAACGGATAAAAATACCACCATCTATAAAATCTCCCTGTTTATTGCTGAATACACAACGTATACGGCCTTTTACTTGTTTCAAAAGAGGAAATCCCCTTCCACAACTGCAGGTTTTATCAGAGAGCACCCCTATGTCGCCAATTTGATAACGAATCAAAGGCATGGTGTAATTAGTTAGTAAAGTAACGATAATATTTCCCGGTTTCCCGGGTTTCACCTGTCTTCCCTCATCATCAATAATCTCCAAATAATGAACAGTGGGAATCAGATGCAACCCTTCATTCTTTTCACAGTTACAGGCCATATCGCTGACTTCTCTGGAGCCATAACGGTTGAATACCGGGGCACGAAATACTGATTCAATCTTCGCCTTTACTTCCGGATACAAAACACCGGCAGCGGTCATAATAGCAGGAGGAGAATAAATGGAGAGATGGTGTTCCTGGATAAAACGAGCTAATTCTTCAATGCTGTTGGTATAAGCAAGGATTAAACGGGGTTTTATTTTGTTAATTTTTTTCACATATCTATACATGTCCTCATTAGTCATTCTATAAGTGCTCAAAATGGTTATTCCGGAAATCTGTTGCCGCAGGTACCCTTTAAATCCCTGACCACTTCCCAAAATGTCCGATAATAAACCCCACAATTTCACCATGGGGTCACCAAGCTCTCTACCAGCCCATTTATTCAATAAGCGTTTGGTGGCATTAGCCCAATTTAAATATTCTTTATCCTGGTAGAAAACGACCGGTTCTCCGGTTGAACCACCCGAAGTATTGCGGTAATAGGTTTTATCCCTGAATCGATAGAGTTTATCAAAATGGTTTCTGATAATTTCTTTGGTGAGTAAGGGGAAGTTTTTGATATCCTCAAAGATGGTATCTTCTGAAAATGTTATATTATGTTCCTTGATAACCTGTTGATAATAAGGAATATTTTGGCTGACATATTGAATAAGTGCATAAAGCTTTTTTCTCTGAATCTCTCGATTTTCTTCTACGGTATTCCATTGGTGATTCCTTAGTTCCTGACAGTAGGTTAAAACCTTCGATCGATTAATATATTTCCAATAAAAGGGAATTAGAATATGTCTGCGGAGATAAGCTCCTATTGTATGATCAATAGATAACAAAAGCCTGCACCTCAATTTTCTTATATTAGTTTTATTCCGTTAGAAGAAACATCTTTTCCAGATTAATACTATCTTAAATTACAATCCGAAATATTTTACCTCCTGAACTACTCAGATTGAAATTGTTCTCTTGTTCAAAAAAACTATAATTATTCGATTATCAAATATTTATGGTTGAAATCTTTACCCTATATATTTTTTCAAATACATTGAACCAACTTTTAACTATTTTTATAACCCCAAGCTTCTTGAAAAATATCTACTATTCCATAAATAAAATTTTAAAAATTATTTTTTATATTTTGGAAATTTATTTTCTTTCTAAATCCTTTACTCTAGAGAATATATACATGTATTTTCCGGAAGAGCTAGGCTTTATTTCATCAACTATATTATACTTAATTTTTGTCTCATTCCCCATTACCTTCCAGATTACCTGATTAATCTCTTTGGAATCTTTATCCAAATCTTTCAACTTTGTTTTATCTATTAATACCAGGTTAATAGAGATATAATCAATAGCTTCCTGAATCACTTGATATTGCTGAATATAATCACGGAAAAAGAATAAACGAATAAAAACTCCACCATCTATTACATTTCCTTCTTTATTTCTAAACATACTACGTATACGACCTTTTACTCTTTCCAAAAGAGGCAATCCTCTGCCACAACTGCAACTTTTACCGGAGAACATCCCTATGTCACCAATTTTATATCTAATTAAGGGCATGGTATAACTTGTTAGGAGCGTTACTGCTATTTCACCTGTCTCTCCTGGTTTCGCTTCCTTACCCTGGTTATCTAATATTTCAATATAGTGAATATTGGGGATAATATGCAACCCTTGATTTTTCTCACAATTACAAGCAATATCGCCTACTTCTCTTGAACCATAGCGATTAAATACAGGAGCTTGAAATACTCTTTCAATTCGTGCCCGAACCTCAGGATATAAAACTCCTGCGGAGGTCATGATAGCTTTGGGAGAATAAATTGATAAATGCTGTTTCTGGATAGAGCGAGCTAATTCATCCATACTGCTTGTATAAGCTAATATTAAGCAAGGTTTTATATTGTTAATCCTTTTCACATACTTATAAATGTTTTTCGCTGACATTCTATAAGCACTTAAAGTTGTTACTCCGGAAAACTGTTGCCTGAGGTATCCCTTAAAACCCTGACCACCCTCCAAAATATCTCGCAGTGATCCCCATAATTTTACAATTGGCTCACCAATCTTTCTTCCCGCCCATTCATCGAAGAAAATTTTAGTAGCTGCGTTCCATGAAAAGTAGTTACTATCTTGATAAAATATTACTGGTTCCCCTGTTGATCCACCTGAAGTATTACGATAATAATAAGTGTTGTCTCTAAATTTATATAATTTGTCAAAATTATTTCTAATAATATCTTTAGTCAAAATAGGAAATTTTTTAATATCTTCAAATATGGTATCCTCTGAAAATCGAATATTGTGTTCTTTAATGAATCGTTTGTAATAAGGTATATTTTGACCGGCATATTTAATCAGTTTATAAAGTTTTTTTTGCTGAATTTTTTTATTTTCTTCCAAAGTATTCCATTGGTGAGCTCTTAATGCTTTATAGCAACTTACTACATTGGAATGCTTGATATATTTCCAATAAAATGGAAAAATAATATTCTTTCGTAAGTACGCCCCTATTGTATGATCTATATATGACAAAATTTTTCACCTCCTCCATAATAAATACCCAACCTTCTATCTACAATCGAAACATTTAAAGTTATCTTAAAGAGTGCATCTCCTCAAATAAATTTATCCAATCTTTTGCGATATTTTTAATACAATATTTTTCAACACTTTTACTGGAATTTGCCTTTAATTTTTTATACAATTCCCTATTATAAAATAATTTTTCCATTGCTTCTTTTAAGGCTTTTTCATCTCCAACAGGAATTAGTAATCCATTTTTTTCATTTTCGATAATTTCAGAAGGACCGGTTTTGCAATTAGTGGCAATTACCGGAGTTTCACATGCTAAAGCTTCTAACAGAACATTTGGGAAGCCTTCATATCTCGAGGGTAATATAAAGAAATTAGCGTATTTCATATAAATAAATGGATTATCAACTATACCAGATAATAAAACTTGCCCCCCTAAGCCTAACTCAAACATTAACTTTTCTAAATTTTTTCTTTCTTTCCCCTCGCCTAATATAATCAATTTAACCTTACTTTTCAAATCTGATTTAGCAAAGGCTTTTATTAAAATATCAAAGCCTTTTGCTCTACTCAATCTTCCCACTCCCAAGATATAATCAAAATCCACCGGTTTTTGAGCAAGCAATTCTTGTTTTATTAATTTTAAGTCAATCGGATTATAAATTGTCTTTGTTTTTTTTAAATTATAATTATTATTCAGTTTTTTTTCTATTCCTTGAGAAACAGTGATTATTTTTTTCACATTAGGTAATTTATAAATGGTTTTTAATAAAATTTTTCTATAAAAATGGAAAAAATCTGTATTACAACGTATACTGACTATCATTGGCTTGAAAGTTAAAATAGGTTGCAAATTTCCCATAAAGGAAACGATATAATCCGGCGAAATCTCTTTTATTAATATTTTTAATTTCATAACTCTGTAAAAAGTATTTTTTATCTTTCTCCATAAAGAACCTGAAGGAGTTTCCAAATTTATTAAATTACCTTCAATTTCATATTCAATAGGACCATGATATATAATCACATAAACATCATAATATTTATTTAATTCTTTACTTAAAATACTAACAATTCTCTCCACACCACCTTTTGTTAAAGATGGGACTATTAATATAATTTTTCTCATTTTAGTATGCATCCTTCTTTTTTATATTTACGGATTATACTATTATCGAACTCCTTTTTTTCTTAATTTTTCACTTTCTGTAAGTATTCAAAATGCTTATTCCGAAAACCTGTTGCCGCAGATACCCTTTAAAACCCTGGCCACTTCCCAGAATATCCGGTAATGAGCCCCATAATTGAAAGCTTCTCCTTCCTCCTAAATGTGGATTAAAGACTATTTGAGTTAATTTTTCTAATTTTACCAATATGTTTCACTATTATCCTTGTCAAACACCTTTTTATATTTACAAAATACATGAAACACTTTGGTCCAAACAAAGAACCAACCATACAGATATAATACCTAAAATAAAACGAGTACAATGAAATTGCTTTACACAAATATCTTTGACCTTCCTTTGTTTTTCCCATATGACAAAATCGATTACCTATATAGAAATAATGCTTACTATGAGCTCTTCGCCGTATTTCCAACTCATTAGCATATTTTACTAAAATTCTATTTGCTGAAATAATTTTTACTCCCAGATTTTTAGAAAGTTGATTAGAATGTAACCGGTATCTCACAAGAGGAGTTTTAATAAGGGCAAATCTATAATATTTTGCAATTCTTATCCACATATCCCAGTCTGCCTGGGTATTCAGTAAATCATCAAATAAGCCAACTTGCTGGAAACACTCTTTTCTTATAAGGACAGTAGAAGGTGTGCCTACATAATTTCCACCAAGTAAATCTTCATAGATATAACCTTCTAATTTTTTTGGCTTAGGTAATTTATTCATATTTTTACCACTCTCATCTATATAACATGAATTAGAATAAACTACTCCCAATTCAGGAGGTCCATCTTGCAAAATTTTAATCTGCTTATCAAGTTTATCCGGTAACCATTCATCATCTGAATCTAAAGAGGCTATATATTTCCCCCTTGCAACTTTAATTCCTATATTTCTGGTTACTGAAATTCCTCTGTTCTTTTTATATTTTTTGATATATTTAACTCTTTTATCCTTAAAACCTCTTATAATCTCTTCAGTATTATCTGTTGAACCATCATCAATGACAATAATTTCAAAATCCTGATAAGTTTGGCTCAAAACACTCTTGATAGCTTTATCAACCAAATTTGCACGATTATATGTTGGAATTATTACACTCACCGTTGGATTTTTTACCATAGTCATCCTCTATTATTTCCTCACCAAAGATTTATAGAAAAATTTAACTTCATCAAAGATATCATAGCAAGGATAGCATCTCTGTAAAAGATACATGGCTGCAACATAAACAAAAATGCTCATTATAACTATAGCAATAAACATTAATATGGCTAATCCCAGGGGTTGTTGTACCGGATTCCAATATAATTTTGCTATATATATACTTCCTACCATAAGCAATGAACAGAACATAGGCGGCCAAAAGGTATCAAAATATTTTCTCCAGGACGCTTTGATAATTTTTTTAGACAAGGGATACCAGATAATCAACATTCCTATTATGCTTAGAATAACCGCTAAAGCTGCTCCCGAAATACCCATATAAATTATTAAAGGATAAATAAAGATTATTATAGTTAACCCTCTAATTAGCTGCATATAAAACTCAAAATTAGGATATCCACTTCCCGTAAATAAAGGACTACCCGTAGAAACAACTGATTTAATCAATCCTGCCACTGCCAGAAGCTGCATCGCTGTAACCATGGGCATCCACTTTTCACTTAAAAATATCTGCGTGAATTCAGGAGCTAACAAAACCATTCCTATAGTAATAGGCAGGGAAACTGCAATAGTCAATCTCATAATTCGAAAATAAGCTTTCTCTAATCTGCTCTGTTGATCCTGAATCTTTGCATAAGCAGGAAATGCTACACTCGATATCACCTGGGTTATTTCAGTTTCTAACATATTTGATATCCTATAGGCCATTTGATAAAATCCAAGAGCTGTAGCGCTAAGTACTCTTCCCACAAAAATATCATCGATGTGTTTACCTACAAATGCCAATATGCTCGAACCAAGAATCCACCTCCCAAAACCAAAAAGTTCTTTTGCTTTCTTTATATCTTTGCTTAGACGAGGCCTATAAGGATGAATCAAATAACTGACAATAATGCTTGCTACCCTCTCAGCGAGTAAACCGAGTACAAGTGCCCACACACTTCTTAAGACTATGGCAGCTACAACTGCGACGATAAAATTTGTTGATATTCCCACAAATCGATGGATAAATACTTTATTAAATTCCAACTCCTTATGAAAAAAAATAACCCCGATATTAGCAAATGCTTGTAAAAAGATTACAAGTCCTAATACCTGAATTATCGGCTTTACTTCAGGGGTATGGAAAAAAAATGCCACATAAGGGGCAACAAGATATACTATTATAAAAACTACAAATCCTCTTATAATTAAAACTGTCCAAGCTGCATCAAGATAATTATCAGTATTTTCTTTTTTTTGAATTAAAGCTTGCCTGAAGCCAAATGTTGAAAAAGTCTCCAAAGCGGACATAGTAAGTAAAGCAATTCCCATTAACCCGAAATCAGAAGGGGCGAGGATACGGCCTATGATTATCAGTCTTGTTAAACTAAAAACTTTTCGAATTATTTTAAGAGAAGAGATCCAGGCCCCTCCTTGTACCATCTTCTGAGGCAAGGTTTTTCTTGGTTTTGATAAATTCTCAGCCTTACCCTCTTTTATATCTTTCATAAACAAACTAATTCCTCTTAAAGTTTAAATTTATTTTCTGTATTTTACTTGTCTTTCCTGCGAAAGTAGGAATCTATCCTCTATTACTATACGCCAACCTGCACTTACGTCCCACATCTTATATCCTGTATTTTCCAGACTGACCAACTAAATTTGGGATTGGTTAATAAACATAAACCAATATCGCCATCACCCCAAAAATTGCTTCTACACCCATCAGCACCAGCACTAGATTCCTTTCACTAATGCCGCCACATACCTTCATGATCAACTGGCACAATCCAACCGGACCACTGTCAGGGCAATATAATTTTCCGTTTTTATAGATACCCCACCAATTTTTACCAGGGAAATGATTCTTTACCTTAATTAAAAAATCCACCATGTAAGGAATCATTAAAATGACTCCTGCTGCCTCATAATTACCGATAATTACTGCACTGGCTATAACTGCTCCGATAGTTAAAGTCCCCACATCCCCTACTAAAATCTTTGCCGGATACCAATTATAATATAAAGTAGCCAGTAATGCTCCCAATGCTGCAACTAAAATTATAAGAGAAGTAGTCTGTTCCATTAAATAAGCAACAATAGCCAATGACCCAATAGCTACTATTCCCATTCCTGTTTCTAATCCATTGAACCCGGCCAGCATATTTATCGCATTAGCTGCCCCGGTAATACCCAAAGGCACTAAAATCAAAGAATAAAAAATACCAAAATTTATTATTTCCAACCCAGGGATTTTCATCAAGCTATCCCCTTCTTTTATAGCCATTAAAGGTAAGGCAGCAAATACTGGCATAATTGCCTTAATCCCTTGTCTTATAGAAATCAAATCATCAAAAATACCAATTAAAACTACTATCAATACTGTAGATAAGACTGCTAATATAGGGGTTAGACTAACCGAAAGAAATATATCAAAAAAAGTTCTCAAAAAAATAGTAGCCACGATTCCTGCTCCAAAACCAATTGCTATCACCAGTCCTCCCATTTCGGGAATCTCTTCCTGTTTCTCACTATTCATATTCTTACCCACAATTCCCGCCTTCTTCAAGCGAGGGATTATAATATGAAATCCTATGAAACTTATGCTAAATGAAACTATGAATATTAAAAATATCATATATCACCTTTCTACATACTTATTTTTTTCCTCTTTCAACTCATGTTCTCTCTAATACTTCATAATATTTCTTTGTCATTTTACTACGTGTAAAATGTTTTTCAAAATATTGTCTCGAATTTTTTCCCATATTTTCTAACACTTGTGGATTATTGTAAATATATTTTATTTTTTCAACTAACTTATTTACATCGCCTTGGTCTATTCTGAAACCACATTTTGCATCTTTTATAATATCTGCAACTTCACAATTTTTACCAACTAATCCCAGGACAGCACGGCCGCTTGCTAATATCCCATACAATTTTGAAGGCACGGCCAATCCTTCAATTCCTTTTTCCATAGTGACGATGGAAATATCTGCTGCTGATAAGGAATAAGCTAAATCTTTTTTTAATTGATAAGGTAAAAATTTTACATTAGTTAAATTATTTTCTTTGGCTATTTTCTTTAATTCTTTCAATCCTCCGCCATCACCAATAAATAGAAATAATATATCATCATGATTCTTTAATCTCTCTGCTGTCCTTATGACACTTTTTAAATCCTGAAATAATCCAATATTACCGGAATACAAGATAACTATCTTATTAAATAAATGGTACTTTTTTACAAACCAATTTTCTTCCTTCTTAATCGGTAAAATCTTTTTCTCATCAGCCCAGTTATGAATAATTCTAATTTTATTATTCTCTAAATCCGGATATTTCTCTTTAAGTTTTTCTACCATAAAATCCCCTAACACAATAATTTCCTCTGCTTTCTTTAAAATACGATAGTGAATTTGGTTCCATATTTTCACCATAATACTATTTTTTTTTAAATACCCTAATCGAATAGCGATATCCGGATAAATATCATGAACAAGATAGATATATCTTTGATTCTTTATTTTATTTAGTAAAAATCCTAATAGTGGTAAAAAGGGAGGATTGGATACAATCAGCAACAGATACTTATTTTTTGAAAATAGTAATTTAAAAGAAACCGAAATAAAATAAGATAGGAAATTAGATAATCTTCCTATCATTATGTTTTTGTTAAATTTTGTAGCAGATACGCGATAGATATCTATTCCTTGATATATTTCTTTTTTCAAATATTTTTCTTTATTTTTATAATAACTTGGCTTTGCAGTTAAAACTTTAATATTATAACCATAGCTTATTAAATCTTCTGCTAATTCAGTGAGTAATTGACCGGTGGCAGCAAGATCAGGATAAAAATATTGTGAAAGAATCATTAAACCTTTATCCTTTTTTGTCATTTGATAAAATTACCACCTATTCTAATTTTTTATTGTTCCTATACTCATATTTTATGTTATTCTATTTGCTTCTTCTGTACCACTCAATCGTCCTCTTTAATCCTTCCTCAAAATCCATCCTTGCTTTAAAACCAAACTCCCGCTCGGCTCTACTCGTATCCAATTTCCTTCTGGGTTGCCCGTCAGGTTGATTACTATCCCATATAGTCTTACCTTTAAACTCACAAAACTTGGCAACTAATTCAGCCAAATCCCTGATAGAGATTTCCAAATCGCTCCCCAGATTTACCGGGTTACTCCTATTGTATTTCTCTGTAGCCAGCAAAATTCCCTCTGCCGCATCTTCTACGTATAAAAATCCTCTCGTTGCTTTTCCCGTACCCCAGCATACTACCTCCTCTTTTTCCTCTTCTACTGCTTCTACAAACTTCTTAATTAAGGCTGGAATAACGTGGGAACTCTTGGGGTCAAAATTATCTCTCGGTCCATATAGATTTAAAGGCAATAAAAATATAGAATTAAAACCATATTGTGTCCTATAAGCTTGAGACTGAACCAGCATCATCTTCTTGGCCAATCCGTAAGGGGCATTAGTCTCTTCCGGATAGCCATTCCACAAATCTTCCTCCTTAAAAGGAATCGGGGTAAATTTAGGATAGGCACATATAGTACCAATGGCTATAAATTTATCTACCTCAAACTGTCGGGCATATTCCATCAACATGGCTCCCATTACCAGATTATCATAAAAAAACTTACCCGGATTTTTCCGGTTAGCTCCAATCCCTCCTACTACTGCAGCTAAATGAATCATTATATTTGCTGGATAATCTTTATATAATCTTACAATATTTTTTTCCTTGATTAAATCGTAATCTTCCACCAGAGGTACAAAAATATTATTACATCCTCGCTCCTTCAATTTCTCTACCACATAAGAACCTAAAAATCCGGCTCCACCGGTAACAACAACTCTCTTATCTTCCCAAAAACTCATAATTTACTCCTCTCTCAAATAATTCTCCGTCCAACCAATCCTTTTTGTCTTTAAAATCCTCTTCCCTTCTCCGGAAGATTCCAATCCTGCTAACTCCATATCACTATCTACCATTATCTTTACTAATTCTTTAAAAGTAATTCTCGGACTCCAACCTAATTCTCTCCTCGCTTTAGAGGCATCAGCCAATAACAATTCTACCTCAGTAGGTCTAAAATATCTTGAATCTATTTCCACATATTCTTTATAATCTAACTTCACATAATTAAAGGCTTCTATGAGAAATTCTTCTACTGAATGGGTCTCGCCTGTCCCAATGACATAATCGCATGCTCTTTCCTGTTGCAACATCATCCACATCGCCTCTACGTAATCGGGTGCATAACCCCAATCTCTTTTAGCAGTTAGATTACCAAGATATAATTTCTTCTGGTTACCTGCTACAATATTGGCAATCGCTCTGGTGATCTTCCTGGTCACAAAGGTTTTACCCCTTCTCGGTGATTCATGATTGAAGAGTATGCCGTTACAGGCAAAAATATTATATCCTTCACGATAATTATTAGCCATCCAATAAGAATAAATCTTGGCAGCTGCATAAGGGCTTCGCGCCCTTAATGGGGTATCTTCATTCTGAGGAGCGGGGGCATCACCAAACATCTCACTACTTGATGCTTGATAATACCTGCATTTTATTCCGCTTCTTCTTACTGCTTCCAATATCCGGGTAGTTCCTAAACCGGTAATATCTCCCGTATATTCCGGCATATCAAAACTGACCCTTACATGACTCTGAGCTCCCAAATGATAAATCTCATCAGGCTTTATATTATAGATAAGATTGGTAAGTTGGCTCGAATCGCTCAAATCTCCATAATGTAGATGTAATTTTACCCCCCTTGCATGAGGGTCTTTATAGATATGGTCTATCCTT
>Ga0114922_10001813_pt1 | contig 20244 bp, 14 predicted proteins | sample AartaG_FD_100975 | JGI IMG/M metagenome (GOLD analysis project Ga0114922, IMG submission 100975) | Deep subsurface microbial communities from Aarhus Bay to uncover new lineages of life (NeLLi) - Aarhus_00045 metaG | ecosystem: Environmental > Aquatic > Marine > Oceanic > Sediment | place...
ATACTGGTAAATCCCGGAGAAAGCCATCCGGAACAACGCGGGCATGGTTCCCCGAGAGAATCTCGAGGAGAGCGTTGTGAGGACAGGAAGGGATTTCCCCGCTGGGGGAAATCCCTGTCTTTCAAAGGGACTTACCAGTGTCCATGCCTTGCAATTTTTGCAAGTTTGAAAATAAATTGGGGAGGGCTCCTGGCTAACGATTTATTGACTTTTTTATGTTAACAATGTCATTATGTTTATCAGCTTCGTCCTCTGAGTTAATTTAGGAGAATAAATTTTGTGAATCAATTTGAATGCATTTTCTGTAATAAAAAATATCCTCTGAATCCTTTCCGACAATTCTGTCCACAGTGCAAGGAACCGTTGCTTGTTGCATATGAAAAAAAGAAAAGGATAATCCATTCTGACACTATAAATCCTTTGGAAAAATTCCGGGATTTTCTCCCTCTTGGTACTATTAATCCCGATCTTCAACTGGGAGAAGGCAACAGCCCTCTGCAAAAACTCAACCGTTTAATGCTGGAATTCGGCCTACCTGAGACCTATGCCAAAAACGAAAGTATTAATCCTACAGGCAGTTTCAAGGACCGGGGTACTGCCGTTGCTGTACAGATTGCAGCTTCTTTAGGAATCACCAGGATCGGCACGGTCTCGACCGGTAACATGGGTATTTCTACAGCCGCCTATGGAGCCAAAGCCGGGATGGAAACCTTTGTCTTTACAAAAGAAGATACTTCTACAGAAAAACTTCTCTCAGCCGGCATCCATGGGATTAACCTCATAAAAGTCAAAGGCGATTACGGGAAATTATCCCACAAAAGTTTTAAAATCGGGAAAAAACATAACATTTATTTTATGAACTCGACCGATCCGTTTAGAATCGAAGGGTATAAAGTAACCGGCTTTGAGATATTCGAACAATTAAATAGGAAAAATCCCCAGTTCATATTTGTCCCTGTCAGTTCCGGGGGCCACCTGATAGGCCTTATAAAATGCTTTAAAGAGCTTAAAGAAAATAAGTTTATCCAAAGGATTCCGACTTTTGTAGGGATTCAAGCTAAGGGAAGCTCTGCTGTTGCCCAGGCATTTGCTGCTGGAAAATCAAAATATAAAAGAATTAATAAACCCAGCTCAGTCGCTCAATCCATTACCAATCCGGAACCTCCTGGGGGAAATATCGTCTTAAAATTGGTTCACAAGCTAGACGGTATGGTCATTGCCGTTTCAGACGAGGAGATACTTGCAGCCCAAAAGCTTTTGGCTAGGTTCGAGGGGATTTTCTGCCTGCCGGCCTCTGCTACAACCTTAGCCGGATTGTTGAAGCTGCAGAAAAAAAGTAAATTTAGTTCCAGAGATCGGATAGTCCTGGTGATAACCGGCGCTGGAGTTAAGAATATCAAGGTGTTGGATCCAGATGCTATGAAAATTAAACACACTGACCTTTCAGAATTGGATAAGAATATTGCTTTTATCCAAGATTAAATATTAAGATAAATCGTTATATTTGAATAATTTCAGTTGAACTTAAGTAATGCAACTGAATAGCATATTGGTTAATATTGCTTTCTATGTTACTATTAAAGCATTAATCAGCCTAAAAAAGGAGGTTTAAATGGCTAATGATTTTCCAACCCTGGACTTAAAATTACCCAAAATCAATCCCAAGTATATCAAAATTGGGATTGTTGCGGTAGTTGCGCTCATTCTTTTGGGCAGCTCGTTCTATCAGATCGCCCCGGAAGAAGTAGGAGTTATCCTGCGGCTCGGTAAGTTTGTCCGCACCACAAATCCGGGCCTGCACTTAAAACTGCCGTTTGGAATTGAAACCCTTAATAAGGTCCCTGTTCAGAGGCAGCTAAAGATGGAATTTGGCTTCCGGACGTCAGAAGCGGGCATCAACACGCAATATCAGGTTACAACTAATTCTAAAAATGAAGCTGTTATGTTAACCGGAGATTTAAATGTTGTAATAGCAGAGTGGATCGTCCAGTACAAGATCAAAGACGCTTATAATTATTTATTTAAAATTCGCGATGTAGACAGTACATTCCGATTCATGAATGAAGCTGTAGTAAGAAAAATCGTAGGTGACAATTCAGTAGATGAGGTTATAACAATCGGACGGTCACGTATCGCCCTGGTAGCTAAAGAAGATCTTCAGACACTATGCGACCTCTATGAGATTGGAATCGAGGTCAACCAGTTAATATTCCAGAATGTCGACCCACCGGATGCTGTCAAGCCATCATTCAACGAAGTTAATGAGTCCCAACAGGAAAAAGAAAGAAAAGTCAATGAAGCCTGGTCAGAATACAACCAAGAAGTTCCAAAAGCTCGGGGAGTAGCCGCCCAGGCAATCCAAGCTGCTGAAGGATATGCCACAGAAAGGGTCAATAATGCCGAGGGTGATGCTAATCGTTTCCGGGCAATATACCGTGAATATGCCCGTGCTCCCCTGGTTACACGAAAACGTCTTTACCTGGAAACTATTGCTGAAGTTCTCCCAAAAATTAACAGGAAAATAATATTCGATGAAAAGCAAAAAGGCATCTTGCCTCTCTTAAACCTGAGTGAGGAGGTGAAAAAATGAACAAGCAGACAAAATATATAATTATTGCCGTAGCAGCCTTCTTTTTGCTCATCCTTTTAGCTGATGGTTTTTATGTAGTTAAGGAGACCAATCAGGTCATCATCACTCAATTCGGAGATCCGATCGGGGGCACAATTGACAGACCGGGGCTTCATATTAAAATACCCTTTATCCAAAAAGCCAATTTCTTTGAAAAACGCTGGCTGGAATGGAATGGAGAAGCCAATCAGATCCCGACCAAGGACAAAAAATATGTCTGGGTGGACACTTATGCCCGCTGGAGAATCAGTGAACCTCTTACCTTCTTCCAAAGAGTCAGGGATGAGAGAGGAGCCCATTCCAGACTGGATGATATTATAGACGGCGAAACCAGGAATACTGTAGCCAATTACGAGATTATTGAGATCGTACGTTCTACAAACCGGGACTTTGAAATAACAGAAGAGATTCAAGAGCTTCTTGAAACAAAAGAAGAATCGCTTAAAATTGAGATAGGTAGAGAAAAAATTGCAGAGATGATCCTGGAAAAAGCATCTCTGGTAACGCCTGAGTACGGGATCGAACTTAGGGATGTTAAGATTAAAAGAGTCAATTACGTAGCCGAAGTACAGCGCAAAGTCTTTGACCGTATGATCGCTGAAAGACAGCGAATCGCGGCAAAATACCGCTCGGAAGGAGACGGAAATAGTGCAGAGATTCGCGGCCAAAAAGAAAGGGAATTAAAAGCGATCCAGTCTGAAGCCTACCGAAAGGTCCAGGAAATCAAAGGAAAAGCAGATGCAGAAGCTACAAAAATCTATGCCTCAGCATACAATCTTGACCCTGAATTCTACCAGTTTACGAAGACACTCGAGACTTACAAGACCATCTTGGATGAAAAAACCTGGCTGCTGCTGTCAACTGATTCTGAATTTCTCAAATATCTAAAGAGTACCAGGAAATAGGATAAAACCTAAGGGGACAGTCCCTTTTAAGAAGAGGGACGGTCCCCTTTAATTTAGGAATTTGCTTATTAAGTATTTGTTGGGAAAAAGAGCGGGAGTTCCGCCTGTGTGAATGAATACAACCTTATCATCTGAGTTAAAATACTCTCTTTTGATCAGGTCAACAAGCGCTACCATAGCTTTTCCTGTATAGACAGGATCAAGAAAGATGCCCTCTGTATGCGCCATCAGGCGTACAGCTTCTGACACTTCTTTATTAACCACCCCGTAGCCATCCTGGATATAATCATCAAAAACCATTACATCATCTTCATCTATTTCAAGCTTAAGCTCAAGAGCCCTAACAGTATCCCGGCAAATAGTCAAAACATCCTTTGAAAAAACATCTTTCTTTTCCGATACACTGACTCCTAATACTTTAGTATTCTCCATTACAGCCTTGGCTCCCACTACCATGCCTGCCTGTGTTCCCCCAGAGCCAGTAGCATGGATTATATAATCCATATCTTCTTCAACATCCTTGAACTGTTGTTTAAGCTCTATCACAGCATCTACATACCCTACTGCACCCAGGGGCACCTCCATGTCAGCTCCTACCATAGAACCACCTATAGGTGCGATATAAGGCCTATGTCCTTCTTTCCTGATCTCTTCAGATATCTCCTTAAGCACTTCCTTTGCCTGGTCCACCTGGACGACCCTCCCAGCCTCCCCTTCTCTGAACCTTATGTCTGCATCAAGAATAAAATCGAGGAGGAGATTGCCGTCAAATTCTTCCGGAATATCATATGTTTTAAACAGAATAAGAACAGGTTTGATCCCATATTTATTAGCAACAGCTGCTGTCTGAAGGCACCAGTTTGACTGGACACTTGCCCAGGTGATAATAGTATCCGCTTTTTTCTTTAATACATCAGCAATAATAAATTCCAGCTTGCGGGATTTATTGCCCCCGAAAGCAAGCCCTGTCATATCATCGCGCTTTATGAAAATATCAGGGCCTCCCAGTTCCTGAGTTAAGTTTTCCAGTTTCCTTAAGGGTGTAGGGCTGTGGATCAGCCTTTCCCGGGGGAATTTATTAATGCAGTTTTTTAGTTCCTCAATTGTGTATCGCGCCATTTTAATAATTTCTCCTAATACTTTTCAGCTCTTTAATTTTTCCGGCTGCCCAAATTCGGATATTATCTCCGTAATAGTAAAAAATCGGGATAACTATCATGATGAAAATGGTTGAGCTTATTAATCCGCCCACAGCTGAAAGTGCTAAAGAGGCCCATATCTGCCGCTTTCCTTCTTCCAGCTGGATCAAAACAAGTGGCAGCATTCCTAAAACAGTTGTTCCCGTAGTCAGAAAAATCGGCCGTATCCTCTCCCTGGCTCCCTGTATTACTGCTTCCAGGAGAACTATTCCCTGCCTGCGTTTTGAATTTATATGATCGACCAAAAGAATAGAGTTATTGACCACAATCCCCCCAAGCAATATCACTCCAATGTAAGCAGACGAATCAAAGGAAAAATCCGCCACTACAAAAGCCACAAATACCCCGATCAATGCCAGGGGCACAGCCAGCAGGATAAAGAAAGGCTGTATAATAGATTCGTAAAGAGATGCAAGGATCATAAAGATAATAATAAGAGAAAATATTATGGCAAATTTGATCTGCCCTTTCTCCTCTTCTGTCATAAAGCGTTCATCTTCCATGGTGGCTGAAAATCCCGGGGGAAGATCTAATTTCGCAAAAATACCTTCCCGGTATTTTTCCCCGGCTTTGTAGGGCCCCCGAAATTCCCACATTATAGTCTGCTGGAACTGCTGGTCCTCCCGGTCGATGGAGCCTGCAATAGGTTTTTCATCCAGAGTGGAAATTTCTCTCAATCTTATAAACTCCCCTCTTCGGGTTTGGATCAATACATCCTGCAGATTTTTCAAATCCATCTCCTCTGCTTGAGGAAATTTTATGGAGAAATCCATCTCCCTGTCTGATATCTTGGCTTTCAGAGGAATTGAAACCCTCCCCTGTATGAATGTCTGGATTTGGTAATAAATATACTGAGGGTCGATGTCATACTTTCTTAAAGTTTCTTTATCTATCTTTAAAACATATTCAAATGAATCCAAGCGCCACCATCCATACTTGCTGGATGTTATCTTCACTTCTTTGATACGCGGATTTCGTTTAAGGGTTCGTTCCAGATTTGAGGTTATCTCCTTTATTTTTTTCAGATTGTATCCAAAAAATTTTATGCGCGAATCATAAAAAGTCCCGCTTCCGAACCCGGAATGATAGCCCTGAGGATCAAAACCGTAAATACCGACATTAATACCGGCAAAATTGGTAGCCAGTTGGATCAACTGTTCCTTCATAAGATAAGGCCGGTAAGACATCTCTATCTCAGGCGGAAATGAAATCGTTATGGTTCCCCGTTCCGAGGAAACAAATGTGTTTGCTTCTTTTTCATAGGGAGCATCAATTATTTTTTCTTCAAACTGCTTTACAACTTCATCAGTCCGCTCGATCTCAGTTCCAGCCGGCATGCCCAGCGATACATACAGCCTCTCTTTGGAATACCAGCTAAAAAATTCTCCCAAAGTAACTTCGGCCCGGAACCATTTGTATGTTCCGAAAAATATGGCTGCAATTATTAAAATAACTTCGACCGGATGTCGAAGGAAAAAACGCAGTATTTTTTCGTATTGTTTTCTATATCTTTCCTTACGTTTCTTTCTTGGGCTTTTCAGTAATTTCGGGGATAAAGCCGGGATAACAGAAAAAGATACTAAAAGGGACGCAGCCAGGGCAGAACTTATCACAATTGCCATAGGGAGATAATACAGACTTAAGCGCCCCTGAAAATAAGCGATCGAAAAAAATACACTCATTGTAGTCAAAGTCGAGGCGAAGACAGGAAGGAACACTTCCTTTGAACCCTCTATAGCCGCCTTTACAGCAGAAACACCTTTTTCTCTAACCCGCAGGATATTTTCAAATACGACTATTGAATTATCTACAAAAAGCCCAAATCCCAGGGCCAATCCCCCAAGTGTAAACATATTCAGCGAGGTCTTGGTAAAATAGACCAGATTAAAGGTTAAAAGCACGGAAAAGGCAATGGAAGAAACCACCAGCAGGGACGGCTTAATACTCCGGAGAAACATAAATATGAGAATAAAGATCACAGCAATAATAATGCCTACCAGAAGGTATAATTCCTTAAGATTCTTCTCTATCTCCTCGCTTTCATCATCCACTTCGCGGAAGATCAGATCGTCAGGCAGCTCCTTTTTTACTTCCTCCAGGCGTTTTTTTACCTCCCGGCCAATTTTAAGTGTACTCAATCCCTTCTCTTTCCTGACTGTAAGCCTTATGGTCGGTTTTCCATTTATGCGGTTTATATAGTAAATCTCACCATATGCCGGTGTCAGCCGTGAAATCTCCTTAAGTTTGACAGCATTACCACCTGTATGCGCGATCACTGTTTCGCCCAATTCCCTGATGCTATCAATAGGATTAGTGACCTTAAAAAGTAGTTCTCTGGTTCCTTTCTTGACCTTCCCGGCCGGGTAAATACGCGCTCTTTCCTGAATCATTGTAAAAACAAGAAACGGCTGTATACCCAGGGCTTTAAGCTTCTCTTCATCCAGGGTAATCCTTACCTCCGGGTCTGAACCTCCACTGACATCAACATCTGCAATCCCTTTGACTGAACCTATCCCGAATTCAATTTTTTCCTTAACCAGCTCTCTCATCTTTTGTAGGGAATAATCACCGGAAATAGTATAGCTAAGAAAAGGGCTTACCCTAAAATCTTCAGGCACATAGGGTCGGATCTCTGGTCTTATTCCATAAGGCAGTTCATCCTTTATTTCAGCAAACTTTTCCCGCAGAGAAAGCCGGGCAAATTCCATATTGGTTTTGGGGTCAAATTCCAAAGTTATCCGCGAGCTTCCGATACTTGAAGAAGACTCGATCTTCCTGACCCCTTTGACAGTTGAAGCCTTTTCTTCCAAAACAGAGCTTATCTCGGTCTGGATAATTTCAGGAGGGACTCCCCGCCAGAAAGTCTCAATATCTAGACGGGGATAATCTTCTCTAGGAGCAAGTTCCAGGGGAATATTAAGAAAGGAATATACTCCCAGCACAAGCAGCACCATAAATGCCATAGCAGTGGCAATGGGGCGCTCTATAAATATTCTCATTTATTATCCCTGGTTTTTCCCCTCTCTGCCAGTTCATAGGCCATGGGTATCAGGATCAAGGTTAAAAATGTCGCCAGCATCAAGCCGCCGATAACCGTGATCGCCAGCGGCTGCTGCAGCTCTGATCCTCTTCCAAGACCTAAAGACATGGGAAAAAGACCAAAAGCAGTAGTTACTGTTGTCATTAATATCGGCCTCAACCTTACCCGGCTTGCTTCCATAATAGAGTCTCTGACTGAAAGCCCTTTCCTGCGCAACTGGTTGGTGTAGTCGATCTTGACAATTGCGTCATTCACCACAATTCCTGCCAGCACCACCATCCCGATGATAGAAATCACATTTAAAGTCTGCCCGGTAATCAGAAGTGCCCATATAGCTCCTGTCAATCCCATTGGGAGCGTAAATAAGATCAGAAACGGATGCAGTAAAGATTCAAACTGGGCTGCCATAATCATATAAACCAGCAAGACCGCAAGTGAAAATGCAAATAAAAGACTGCGGAAGGATTTCTCCATTTCCTCTTGTTCGCCGCTGAATACAACCCGATAGCCTGCAGGTAATTCCAGTTCATCGATCTTCTCTCTTATCTCAGGTGCCACCTGACTGATCTTAACTCCTTTCAGATTGGCAGTAACCAGAACCTCCCGCTGCTGACTTTCCCTCCGAATTTCTTTCGGCCCTCTAACAACCTCGTATGAGATCAATTCTCTCAGGGGAATAAGTGTTTCTCCATGCGGCATCTGTTCATTTAGAAGCGATTCAATATTCTCCCTGGTATCCTTTTCTAGCCGGACAAGCACATCATACTTTTTCTCCAGCTCTTTAAACTGAGTAGCAATTTTCCCCCTCACTGCATTAACTAAAAAATCGCTGATAGCTGCCGGAGAAATATTATACTTTTCCAGGGCTTCTTTTTTTATTTTAACCCTGAATTCCGGCTTGCCTTCCCCAGTATTTGAACCAATATCAGCCAGTCCATCAATATCACGCAATTTCTCTTTCAGCTGTTCGGCTAAAATATTCAGCCTGTTAAGTTCATCTCCTTTTATTTTCAAACCGATTTCTGCAGTTGAAAAAGCCATAAACTGGGAAAGGGTTGATTGTTCCCTGACTATTGAATATGTGAGGCCGGGGAATCGCTGCAGTCTTTCTCTCAAACCTTTTATCAATCCCTCAACTTCTGGGGATTCTTTTGCCTCAACATAAAGCTTAGCTGAATTAAGCGAAATATCCGGATTCAAACCCTCCATCCCACTAACAATGCCGATCTGGGAAAAAGAATCTTTAACTGAATCCTGGGAGCTCAGCCAGTTCTCCAATATAAACACGACATCCGATGTCTGCTCCAGGGAATACTCCACAGGGGTCTTAATATTAACATCAAAGGCAGATACCTCCGGTTTCGGCATGAGCTCTCTGGGGATAAAAGTGGCAACAAAAATCGTCAGCACTAGAAAAAGTGCTGCACCAGACAGGACTTTTCCCTTATTATCAAGACACCAGATAAGTGCCTGATGGTAGCGTAGGGAAAATCTGCTATAAAGCCTGTTATGAGCTTCAAATACAACCTTTATAAAAGGTTTGAAGGGCAGGCTTATATAATGGAATAGTAAAAGAAAAAGCTGTGCGAAAAAACTAAAGATAAAATTAAGAACTAAATAAATCCCTTTCGGAATATTATACAATAACCAGCGAATGCCTCTGAATGGAAAAAACAAAATTCTTGCGAGTGACTTTTTTCGTGCTTTTATCCGCTTGGAATCCTCTATTTCCTTGAAAGGTTTTTCAGTTTTTTTTGTCCTGATATCAAATTTCCTTGACGCCAGCATAGGTAGAAGTGTGAGGGAGACAATAAGAGAAGAAAAAAGAGCAAAGGTTACTGTAAGGGCCTGGTCTTTAAATAATTGCCCGGCTACACCATGCACATAAATAACGGGCAGGAATACCGATATGGTAGTAAATGTCGAAGCAGTAACCGCCATCCCCACTTCTCTGGTTCCTGCAACGGCTGCATCTAACATACTCTTACCCAGGCCTTTGTGCCGGAAAACACTTTCCGAAACTACGATCGAATTGTCTACCAGCATCCCGACACCAAGGGCAAGCCCTCCCAAAGACATAATATTCAGAGTGATATCCCGGAAATAAAGCAGATTAAAAGTTGCAATAATAGAGATGGGAATAACGGATGCAATGATCAGAGGAGTTTTGAAATCCTGAAGAAATATGGTCAAGACCACAAATGCCAGAATACCACCCAGGATTATTGCAGTTAACACAGATGATATGGCATTGTTTATGTACTTAGCTTGTTCGGATACGATCAGGATGTTTGTCTCCGGATTTTCTGCTTTGATTTCCTCCAGAACTTCTTTTGCCACTTGCGTCACTTTAACCGTATTTGCTCCAGACTCTTTTCTGACCAGAATCCCGATGCTTTCTTTTCCGCTGAGCCTGGTTATCCCTTCTCTTTCCTTAATGGAATCCTTGATCTCAGCCACATCTTTAAGCCTCACTACTCCCCGCTCTGCAGTTGTCTTTAAACTTATCTCCCCTATCTCATTAACCGCCTCAAACTCTCCCACAACCCTGAGAGCATATTTAAACCGCCCTTTTCTGATAGTCCCACCCTGTAAATTTCGGTTGAAAGCATCGATTCTCTGTGATATCTGGTCAATAGTTAGTCCGTAAAGAGACATATATTGAGGATTGACTTCAATATGGATCTCACGCTCCACTCCTCCAGCTATCTCTGCTGAGCCGATCCCTTCAATTTGTTCCAGGCGGGGTTTGACTAATTCTTCTGAAAATTCTTTAAGCTCAAGTAAGGATCTGGATCCAGATACAGACATGATCATTATAGGTTTACTCTGCGGGTCCAGCGGGATGATAGTGGGATCCTCCACATCATCCGAAAGCTGCACACTGTCAAGTTTTTCCCGTGTATGCAGCATGGCAAAATCCATATCCGTTCCCCAAGCAAACTCCAAGGTCATAAAGGAAACACCTTCTTTGGATATAGACTCTACTCTTCGCATCCCCGGAATGCGGCTTACAGCCGCTTCCAGGGGTTCAGTGATAAGAGTTTCTATTTCCTCTGGGGCCACGCCTGCATACTGAATCACCACAGACAGACGCGGGTAACTGATATCAGGCAGCAGGTCGACACTCAGCTCTTTTAGTGAGACAAATCCCAAAAGTATAATGGCAATAAAAAACATAAAAGTCGTAACCGGCCGCTTAGCAGAGATTTCTGTAATTTTCATTGTCCTTTACCTATGATCACTCAAAATGACCTTTTTTATATAGACGATAGATGTTCACCAGAATTTTCATACAGGCTTATTTGTATATACTTTCCCAGCTGCTAATCCGTTTCATTATCTCTAAAATATAATTTCTCCAAACTTATCTGTCAATAAAATAAACATATGGAGCCGCCCCAATTTTTTTAACTCACATGAGCTCTGAGGCCTGAATACGGGTAAGTCCCTTCGAAAGACAGTGATTTCCCCCAGCGGGGAAATCACTTCCTGTCCTCACAACGCTCTCCTCGAGATCCTCTCGAGGAACCATGCCCGCGTTGTTCCGGATGGCTTTCTCCGGGATTTTACCAGTATCCAGGCAGCTCATCACGTTTTTGGATACATATATCACAAAGGGTGATGATCCTAAAAATCCATATGCAAATCTTATCCACATAATGTATAATTTGTTGTTATGACAAAAATAATAAAAATACTGGCTCTTCTGCCAATATTGATTATTATTTCCAACTGTGCTGCTAAAAAAGCTGAAATCTCTCCCCAACAGCTGGTTGCATATAATTCTAAAACTAAAGAGGCAAATGCACAATTTAAAACCGGAAGTTATATGGGGCTAAAAAACGCACGGTCTGTTTACCGTGAATTCCTGGATATTTCGGCCTTTCGAAAAAATTCCGGATTGAAATTTATTAAAACCTCGCTCCTTTTGGCAATAAGAGAAAAAGAACTGGGAATTTTAAACCCGAAAACACTTCAGAAAGTTTCTAATCTAATAAATCAGGAACCTTATTTTTCCAATTATTCCCGGTATGTTGAAATTGTAAAAAGAATCCCTGAAAATACCAAAGGTATAACCGGAGATAAAATCGATGACTCCAGCATTAATGCTCACTTCAAATGGATAAAACAAAATTTCGAACAGGTCCGTAACCATCTTTTAGAAAAATCTGTTTCAACAGATTTTTATGCTTACCTCTACCTATCCTTTCACTCTGCCTTTTCATTTAAATTTGAAGAAGAGGAAAAATTTTCCCGCTTCGCCTCAATTTTTCCTGATTCAAAGCTTATAAAATTCAAATTATCTATATACCCCCAAGAAAAACCTGACGCCCTGAAGGAACTTTTGCAGGATAATCCTGATTTTTTCGAAGCTGATTATTTTCTGGGCAATATTGCTCTAAACCAAGGCAAGGTTTTGACTGCAGAGAATCATTACAAAAAAGCTCTGGAATATATCACGAATTCGACTTCTCTTATTATCTCTCTTACAAAAGTCTACTTTCACATGGAGGAATTTGAAACCTGCCTTGAATATAATAATCTTGCTTTACAACTGGCGCCTGAATACAGGGATGCAATTTTAGGGAAAGCTATGTGCCTCAGCTATATGGGTCGGCATGAAGAAGCTATTGAAATCCTCGATAACATGATCGAACTCGGGAAATATTATATGGGGGAAACCTATTACTGGCTGGCCTGGAACCAAAATGAATTGGAACAATTAGATAAAGCTAGAATACACGTTACTAGATCCAGGGATTTCCTCATTGGCCATTATGAAGTCTCATTACTTGATGGAATTATAGCTTACAAACAAAAACACCTCGACGAGGCTGAAGAAAACTTTAAGGAAGCATTGCTATTAAATAACCAAGACTGTGAATCAGCCTATTATCTTGGCAAAATCTATGCAGAAAGAGAAGACTGGAAATATTCAGGTTCTTATTTTGAAAAAGGAGCGGTATGTAATGAGCAGACAGAAAAAACGATAAAATCAAAAATTCTGGAGATAAGAGAGGCTGCCCTCTCTACCCAAAGGAAAGATAAGCTCATCAAGAAAAAAAAGATTCAACTGCTGCAGACACGCCAGACAAAAGCCACCTGTCAATTCAATGCTGCTGCTTCCTATTTTAATGCCAAAGAATATAAAAAAGCATTTCTTCTGGCAGAAAAAGCAGCAGAACACCCAACCTTCAAGCAGCAGGCAGAAGAACTGATATTGGCAATTAAAGAAAGAGAAAAACAATAATTTGTAACTATAACTATCAGATCAGAGTTACATTATAGAATCATCAGGATTTAAAAGTTCAAGGATTCAAGGAAGCTCAAAGCACGTATTAAATCGTCAGAAAAAAAACAAAGGAGACAACATGAGAATAAAGATAATTGTAATTATATCCTGTTTTATTTTAGCATTGGTCCTGTTTAGCTGCTCTGGAAAAAAGCAAGCAGATAAATCCTACTGGCAGGCTGCAGTGGAAGAAGAAAACGGAGTTACAACAATCATAAATCCGGGTACTCCTAAATACGGAGACATCACTCTTGATCTGGAAGAAGATCTAAGTATCGGCAATGAAGAAGAAAACAATTATATGTTCTACGGAGCCTACAGGGTGGCAGTTGATGACCAGGGAAATATCTATGTGCTTGATTCAGGAAATCTCCGCATCCAAAAATTTGACAGCTCTGGCAAGTATCTGCAGACCATAGGAAAAAAAGGGCAGGGACCGGGCGAATTCGAGAGAATGTACAGCTTTTTTCTGGATGCAGAAAACAATATATATGTTTCGGGAAGAAGGCGCATCCAAAAATTTGACAACAAAGGTCAATTTGTAAAAAGCGTTGTCTTAAGGTCCTTTATCACTGATTTCTGGATTTCCTCAGATAACTATATATACGGAATCAATTCTGGCACGACAGATGAAGGCAAGAACCAAAGTGTTGTTAAAGTAAATTTCAAAGGAGAAGAAATAGAGACAGTAGCTCAATTCGAGGATGTCAAACCTGTGAACAAAAAAGGTGAAGGCGACTCCATAACGAGCTTTGGCGTTTCACACGGTTATAACAACCGGCTCTATTTGGCTCCAGCTATAAACAACCAACTTATTTATGGTTATTCTGCTGACTACAGCCTATTTAAGTTAAATGAAGAAGGATTTCCTGATCTTATTTTAAAAAAAGATATCCCCCCTCAATCCATCAGTAAACAAGAGAAGGATAAGATAACTGAGGAAATCATTGATTCTATTTCCCAAAGAGGGCAAAAATGGCCGGAAGGAGTTATTGAAGAAGCCTGCCAGTTCCCGCCTCACAGGCCATTTTTTTCAGGCTTTGCCACAGATGATAAAGGCCGCATCTATGTTCGCAAAATCATGTCTGTCCTTGCTGAAACAGAGAGCGTGGAATTTGATATATTCAGTTCAGACGGCTATTACTTATATAAAACAGTCCTTCCCTTTTCCCCCCGTGTGATAAAAAATGGATGTGTTTATAATATTGATTCCAATGAAGAAACTGGAGACATCAGGATTAAACGCTTTAAAATCAAAAACTGGGATGAAATAAAAACTACTTGATTTTTTTTGAGCATCACTAAGCCCAATTTTAGGAGATTCTCTCTTTCTTGCGGATTTTTTATTGACTGGACTTGTTTTTTATTTGTATTATGGGTGATGGAGACTCAGAGGGTGAAAATTTGATGAAATTGAGGACAAATCATCATCAACAGAAAAAGCAAATTCTTATAGTCGCTCGTTCCTCGCTCTGCTTTTGCCGCTCCTGATTTGCGGCGATTAGCGTGTTAGTGACATTGAAATGCGTGATTGTCCACAATCCAATAATAAAAAGGAGGTATTGTTATGAAAGACAACGATCCTAAACCCACAACCAATGATGCGGGAATACCTGTATCCAGCGACGAGTTTTCGCTGACTGTCGGGCCGGACGGCCCCATTTTGCTTCAGGATCACTACCTCGTCGAGCAAATGGCCAACTTCAACCGGGAAATGATTCCGGACCGCCAGCCCCATGCGAAGGGCTCGGGTGCTTTCGGACACTTCGAGGTGACCCAGGATATCAGCGCCTACACAAAGGCAGCCGTGTTCCAACCCGGCACGAAGACCGATGTGCTTGCCCGGTTCTCTACGGTGGCCGGCGAGAGCGGCAGTCCCGATACCTGGCGTGATGTACGCGGCTTCGCGCTCAAGTTCTACACGACCGAGGGCAACTACGACATGGTAGGGAACAACACGCCGGTGTTCTTCATCCGGGATCCTATGAAGTTCCAGGATTTTATTCACTCGCAGAAGCGCCGTGCGGATAACGGATTGCGTGACAACGACATGCAGTGGGACTTCTGGACCTTGTCTCCTGAATCCGCCCATCAGGTCACCATCCTGATGAGCGATCGCGGAGTGCCCAAGAGCTATCGGCACATGAACGGCTACACGAGCCACGCTTACATGTGGGTCAACGCCAATGGGGAGCGCTTCTGGGTGAAATACCACTTCAAGACCGACCAGGGCATCGACTTCCTCACCCAGGAGGAGGCCGACCGCATCGTCGGCGAGGACGCAGATTACCACCGCCGCGATCTTTCCGATGCGATCAAGCGGAGGGATTACCCCAGTTGGACGTTGAAGGTTCAGATCATGCCCTTCGCCGATGCCGAGACCTATCGCTACAATCCCTTCGACCTGACCAAGGTGTGGCCCCACGGCGATTACCCGGTCCACGAGGTAGGGCGTTTGACGCTTACCCGCAACCCCACCGACTTCCATACAGAAATCGAGCAGGCGGCCTTCGAGCCGAACAATCTTGTACCGGGTATCGGCCCCAGCCCTGACAGGATGCTGCTAGCCCGCCTGATTTCCTATGCCGATGCCCACCGGGCACGCCTGGGCGTCAACTACAAGCAGATCCAGGTCAACCGGCCGAAATGTCCTGTGCATAGCTATAGCAAGGGCGGTGCCATGCGCATGGATAACGTCTCAGATCCCGTTTATAAGCCGAACTCAAAGGGCGGCCCCAAGGCCGACTCCGATCGCTATCCCGAACAGGCCACTTGGAATGCCAGCGGCGAGTTCATGCGCGTCGCCTATACCCTGCGCAAAGACGATGACGACTTTGGTCAGGCCGGCACCTTGGTATGCGAAGTGATGGATGATGCCCAGCGCGACCGGCTGGTGTCCAACGTGGTGGGGCACTTAAAGGGAGGCGTGTCCGAACCGGTCCTGGAGCGTGCGTTCGAATACTGGCGCAACATCGATAAGGAGATCGGCGATCGCATAGCCAAGGGCGTACAAGAGGACTGATCTAAGCATGTTTGTGATGTAGCTCAAGAAATAGAAGCTACCAGCTAACAACCGATTGCAGCGGCGGGCCGCTGAATCGGATCGTTGTCGAGGACGCTACGCGTCCTCGACAATCGCCGCGATTATCCTCTGGTGCCGGATGGTCCCAAGAGATGAAATATTTCAGTCTTATTTGAAGCCAGGGTCGCCAGTTCACTACCCCCTGTTTACTCGGGAAAGAGTTCTATGAGCGAAAATAATTTCCAGTTCGTCGAACAGTTCCTGAAGGTAAGGATTTTCCTGTTCATACACTCCTTGTTTCAAAAACCTGGTTTCGATCAACATTTCTTTAATGATTTTTTTCTCCATTTCCGCTTCATATCCTGTCGCGGGATCCGTGGATGTATTCATGAATACAGTGAGTGCCGGGCGAACTTGACTGATAAACTATTTGTAACCGATCATGAGTATACCAAATATTTTAATAGTTTTTTGACACTAAAACCTTCGCTTATATGCGTGGCAGTATGGCAGCTTACCATTGTTCTGATAATAATCCTGATGATAATTTTCAGCTTCCCAATATTTATCGGCTTTAGTTATTTCAGTAGCTATTTTATATCCCTTTTTTTCTAAAATCTTGATGAGCTTCTCCGCAATTTGTTTCTGCTCATTATCGATATAAAATATTGCAGAGCGATATTGTTCACCTATATCAGGACCTTGACGATTAATCTGGGTTGGATCATGTATTTCAAAAAATAATCTGGTTAATTTTTCAAAATTAGTTTGGGAAGGGTCGAAAACAATTTCCATAGTTTCCGCATGACCAGTCGTGCCGTTGCAAACTTCCTGGTAAGTTGGATTTTCTTTATGTCCACCCATGTAACCAACACTCGTTGATAAGACACCTTTTTCTTTTTGGAAATAATACTCTACTCCCCAAAAACATCCTCCTGCAAAATAAGCTTTTTTCGTTTTCACTTCTTGTGCTAGAGGAATAAAATTTAGTGAAATTGAATTAACACAGTGGCGTACATTTTTTCCAGTAAATCCTTCACCCAGAAATACATGTCCCAAATGTGCGTCACAATTGTTGCAGATAATTTCAGTACGCCTACCATCGGCATCAGGTAATCGTTTTACTGCTCCCTCAATTTCGTCGTCAAAGCTGGGCCAGCCACATTGCGAGTCAAACTTATCATTTGAACGATAAAGCGGGGCATTGCATCTTTTACAAACATACATACCTTTTGCCCTATGGTTATTATACTTCCCTGAAAACGGTGTTTCCGTTCCTTTATGAATAATAACCTGTTCTTCTTCAGTGGTTAATTTTTTATATTTCATTTTATTTTCCTGTGATATTAATACTATATTAGTGATAAGTAATAATGAAATAACATATACAATTATGTAATTTTTCATAGCACTTGTAATATTTAAATTAAAAGTTTAATATTTTTTCCCATACATACTTTTCTCACCCCAAGCGCCATAAGCCTCGGCAACTTTATGTTCAGGATCGCTCAATAGCGTAAAATTCAAATCATGCTTATTAATAAAATTCTGATGAGAAGTAACACTAGCGGGACTAACTCCTAATACAACGGCGTTTTTGTCCTCAATTTCTACAAGATTATCTCTGAAAGAACAAGCTTCTTCTGTACAACCACTGGTGTTGTCCTTCGGGTAGAAATATAGAACAACATCTGATTTGCCCATAAAATCGGTCAGTGAAACTTGTTTGTCCTTATCTGACATTAAAGTACAGTTGGCTGCTTTTTCTCCTGCTTTTAACATGTCACACTCCTTAATAATTTAATTAATTAGTTATTGTTTAATCGCTTTTTAATAAAGCATTATAATACTCTTTATATTGATCAATCGTAATAAAGGGATTCTTACAGGTGTAATTTTCACACACAAAAATTTTTACTGAACCATTAGTGGATGATTTACCTTCAATAACTGGCAATATTGGAATTGATTCTCTATTATTCTTTGAAAACGATGGGTCAGCATAAGCTAAAATTTTATTGGGCAGATAAGAGTCATAAATGGCTTTGACCATATCAGAAAATGATGATGAATTTCTATCGCCGGCAATAACTATTTTCTTTGCTTTGCCCCATAAGAAATCAAATGAGCTCAATAATACTGCAAAAGCTGTTGGCGATTTTTCAATTTGTGCGGCATACAATTTTACCGTTTGTTCAGCCTTTTCCTTTAAACTGTGATTACCGGTAAATTCGCTTAGTCGCAAAAGGTTACTCACCGCAATGGAGTTTCCGGATGGAATTGGATTATCATAAGGATTTCGAGTTCTGACCAGTAATTTTTCGTGATCCGATGAAGTGAAGAAAAATTCGCCCTGTTTGTCATCCCAAAATTTATGCAACATGAGATAATTTATTGCCAGCGCGTGTTTAAGATAGGATAATTCAAATAACGATTCATATACATCAATTAATGCAGCAACAAGAAATGCATAGTCAGGAAGATAACCATTTAAATGGCTTATGCCGTTGCGATAGGTTCGTAATATCTGATTTTGAAAATGCATTTTTTCCAGCAAAAAGTCAACTGCTTTTTTCGCGACAACTAAATATTTTTTGTCACCCAACACCTGAAAACCTTTGCACAGCGCTGAAATCATTAAACCATTCCAGGAAGTGAGTATTTTATCATCTTTATGGGGCGGAATTCTCTCTGTCCGAACTGTTAATAATTTTTGTCGGTCTTGTTCCAGGCGATCGATTAATTCATATTCGGTTAAGCCAATTTTTTGAGTTGCCTCCTGTAAGTTACAGCTGCGGAATAAAATGTTTTTTCCTTCCCAATTCCCATCGGGAGATACGCCATAGACCGTGCAAAAGAGCTTTGATTCATCTGGACCTAAAATTTTATCTATTTCAATTTTTTGCCAGACATAAAATTTCCCCTCTTCGCCTTCGCTATCAGCATCCTGGGAAGAAAAAAATCCACCTTCAGTCGCAGTCATTTCCCTTACTACATAATCAAGAGTAGCTCGAGCGACTTTAGCATAAAATTCTTTCCTGGTGATTTGATAGGCTTCCAGGTATGTAACCGATAGCAGAGCATTATCATAGAGCATTTTTTCAAAATGGGGAACCAGCCACTGTTCGTCAGTGGAATAGCGATGAAAGCCGCCGCCCAACTGATCAAATATCCCACCATTTGCCATTACGTGTAATGATTTTTCCACCATTTTCAACGTTTGTTTCTCACCAGTATGAAAATAATAACGCAGTAGAAACGATAACTCCATTGCCTGTGGGAATTTAGGCGCTGAACCAAAACCACCATAGCGTTCGTCGAAAGTTTGTTCCGCAGCTTTGACAGCAGAATGCCATAGGCTTAAACTAAATTCAAAATCGGAACTTTGCACCTGGCTAATCTGGCGCATACTGGAAGTAATTTGACCCGCACTTTGCCGCAATTGGTCTCGTTGGTTTTCCCAGAGATGGATAAGGCGTTTAAGAATGTTTTTAAAGCCGATGCGTTCCCAACGGTCTTCAGGAGGAAAATAAGTGCCGCCGAAAAACGATTCTAACTCCGGGGTTAACCAGGCTGACAGGGGCCAACCACCGCTTCCAGTCATCATTTGGACAGCATTCATGTAAATTTCATCCAGGTCTGGTCGTTCCTCGCGGTCAACTTTAATGCAGATAAAGTTATCATTCAGAAGTTGGGCGATTTCTTCATTTTCAAAAGACTCCCGCTCCATCACATGACACCAATGACAGGCAGAATAGCCAATGGACACAAAAATTGGTTTATCCAGTTTACGAGATTGTAGCAACGCTTCCTCGCCCCAGGGATGCCAGTTCACTGGATTGTGGGCGTGCTGCAACAGATAAGGACTGGTTTCATTGATTAATTTATTAGTAAATTTATGTTCGCTCATTGAATTTTCAGCCAGGTTTCATAAACAATTCTCTCATCTGGCAAATCATTTTCACGCACTAACCACGGCATGGTCGCTCTGATTGCCTTCCATAAAGGTCTTTGATCCACTACCAGATCTTTAAAGGTGAGTAGACCGGGGAATTTCACCCCGGCCCCTCTCAGAACGGTACGTGAACCTCTCGACTCATACCGCTCCCGCCATCCAAATCTCATAAAATGAGATTCTTGTTTAAGCAAGATA
>Ga0114922_10001814_pt1 | contig 20238 bp, 14 predicted proteins | sample AartaG_FD_100975 | JGI IMG/M metagenome (GOLD analysis project Ga0114922, IMG submission 100975) | Deep subsurface microbial communities from Aarhus Bay to uncover new lineages of life (NeLLi) - Aarhus_00045 metaG | ecosystem: Environmental > Aquatic > Marine > Oceanic > Sediment | place...
AGCTGGCCCGCGTTGCGCGAGAGCGGGACCAGAAGACGCTCGATCGGTTCGATCAGCTCATTGAGAAGTGCACCATGCTGGACCTGTCCGAACCGGTCAGCCGGGGGGATCTGTTCCGAATCGTCGCGGAGAACCTGGCCCCCAGACTGGCTCGCCAGGCGGAAGAGGTGCGGCAACTCCTTGAGCGGCGGGAAGCCCTGTCCTCCACCGTCATCCGGCCCGGCCTCGCCATTCCGCACCTGATCGTCGAGGGCCTGGAGTCATTCGAGGTTCTGCTGGTGCGCAGCCGGCAGGGGATCGCCTTCGAGGAGGGGGAGCATCCGGTCCATGCGGTATTCGTTCTGGCCGCTTCGCCGGAGGAGCGCAACTTCTACCTGAAGGCGCTTGTGGCCGTCGCCGAGATCGCGCAGGAGGAGGGCTTCGATCAGAAGTGGCTGGCCGCCAGCAGCGCGGAGGCGCTCCGCGAGGTGGTGCTGGCAGCCGAACGCCGCCGGGAGCCCGGACAGGATGACTGACCTGCCGGGGATACCGGGCCCTGAACCGCGCCTAACCGGCCCGCGGCCGTCGGACCAGCCGGCCGCGTAGGTACCCCACCCCGGCCAGCAGCCACCATGGCACGCCCAGCAATAGCACGGGCAGGGCGTAGACCCAGCCGCGCGGCCGCCGCAGAGCACGCGCCGCGCCTCGCACACACGTGTAGGCGATCAGGAGCAGGTACGAGCCCGTCAGCGCCCCGAGCCAACACCACTGGCGGATGATTGCGGGGTGCATCTCCCTGCCGAACAGCTCCGGCCACCAGCCACCCCGGATCGTCAGGACTACCGCCGCGTACGCGATGAAGTTCGCAATTGCCGCCGGGCACTCCCAGCGCAGCAAGGGGACCCGCAAGGACAGAAACCACCCCCAGATGAACAATGCGATGCTGACAATGACGGCGGCCGGCAGGCTCAGAACGGCGATTGGCAGCAGTGGCAGCGAGAGCAAGGCGGCCGCCAGCACGCCGCTATTCAGCCAGCACAGATTGTGGAGCCGGTCCAGCAAGGCATCGGTGCGGCCGTAGTCGAGGGCCTTCGCCATCACCTTGCCCAGGCGTCTGCGGTCCTCAGGCGCATTGTAGCCGGCGACGGCGTCGTCGCTCAGCACGATTGAGTAGCCTGCCTCGGCGGTCTTGATGGAAAGGGCGATGGCCTGACCCGACGCAGTGAGGCCCTCCAAGGCCAGGTAGTCCACGTTGGCTGCCACGCTTGCCCTGTAAGCATCGCACAGGTAGCTGACCACCTGCTCCCGGCCCGGGCTCTTGCCGGGGCTGCGTCTCTGGCGCGGGTCTATTGTGTCCAGCAGACGGGCCGCCAGACCGGGCTCGGACCGGTCCAGTTCGTAGCACTGGCTCACGACGGCCCCCACCTGCTCATCCTCAAAGGGGGCGACCATGCTCCTCATCCAGCCATCGCCCACGGGAACGCAATGCGGCATGAGCAGGATTCTGAACTGCCCGCGGGCGGTCCGCATCCCGCTGTCCACCAGGCGCGCCAGCGTGGAGGGCTCGCGCTCGCGGATCACTCGGACACCTTTGGTGCGCGTGGGAAGCGAGGCAGCATCGGCGGCGCCGGGAGCACATACGACGATGACTTCCTTGTTCGGGAAGTCCTGGCGGACCACTTTCTCCAGGCACTGACCGAGCGAATGGGAGCCCGGCACGACCGGGATAACGACCGACACCAGGGAGTTCTCGATCGACTGCATGGGGCCTGAGTTCAAGTGCGTGGTAGTGAGATTCGCCGGGCGATATTGTGCCAAGAACGGGGCGGCTGTCAAATGAGATGGCGCCGGCGGTCCGGGGCATGCGGGCTGGCCAGGGCCTGGCCGGGCGTGGCGAAAGTTGCGGTGGGGCCGGTCGCGGGCTCCCTTCGTGGGGGGCGACGCCGGAGCCTTCGGCTTGTCTGGAGTCTGTCGATTGGCTAGAATGCTGAGTTCAGTTCCTGGAAAGGAGGCCGGTCAAGTGCTGTATGCCGTGTTGGCGGACATCCATGGGAACCTGGAGGCCCTGATGGCGGTCCTGGGCAGGATTGACGAGGCTGATCCCGACCGGCTCATCTGCGTGGGAGACCTGGTCGGCTACGGCGCCAATCCTGCCGAATGCATCAGAACGATCCGTGCGCGGGAGCCCATCGCCGTTGCCGGCAACCACGACTGGGCCGCCGTAGGCAAGCTCAGCACCGCCTACTTCAACGCCGATGCGCGCGACTCAATAGAGTGGACCGTCAGTCATCTTTCCCAGGACGAACTGGAATACCTCAGCCTGCTCGAACTCGTTCAGGTCGCCGACGACGTGACGGTCGTCCATAGCAGCCCGTCCTTCCCCGACTACTTCGACTACCTGCAGACGCTCTATGACGTGCGCCTGGCCTTCGATCACATGGATACGATGATCTGCTTCATCGGTCACTCGCACGTGCCGGTGATGTTCAAAGACTCGACGCCCATCACCTACTTCACCGACAAGGCCGAGTTCAGGATCCCCGATGGGAACCGGGCCATCATCAACGTGGGCAGCGTGGGGCAGCCGCGGGATATGAACCCCCGCGCCTGCTATGTGCTGTACGACAGCGACGAGCACGTGGTGACCATGCACCGGCAGGAATACGATGTCCAGGCCGCTGCCGAACGGATGATGGATGCGGGCCTGCCTGCCACGAATGCCGCCCGCATTGTGGTGGGCCGATAGTGCGATCAGGATGCTGAGAGGCGGTTCCTGACGACCTCTTCCATGACCTGCCGCGGCGCCTCCTTGCCTGTCCACAGCTCGAACTGCTCGGCCCCTTGATTCACGAACCATGCCAGGCCGGATGCCGTGACCGCACCGGCCTCCTCGGCCTCCCGCAGCAGACGCGTGCGGACCGGGTTGTAAACGGAATCGAAGACAACCATCCCCTCATGCAGCATGGCGGCAGGGATGGGGGCATCGTCCACGCGCGGCCACATCCCCACGGAGGTCGCGTTGACCACTACGTCGGGCGCGCACTCCTGCACCTGGTCCAGTCCGCAGAATGCGGCGCCGAGTTCCTCTGCGAGCTTCTCGCCTCTTGAGACCGTCCTGTTGGCGATGGTCAGCTTGCCCACCTTCCGCCGGAGCCCGTGGGCTATGGCGCGCGCGGCACCGCCTGCGCCGACAATCAGCACGCTCCGCTCCGACAGGGGGGATAGGCCCGCCCTCTGCGCCGCCTCCTCGATCGCCGCCACGGCGGCCGCCACGTCCGTATTGAAGCCGGAACGGCGTCCGTCCCGGATCAGCACCGTGTTCACTGCGCCGATGGCTGCGGCCAGTTCGTCTACCTCGTCCATCAGGCCAAGCATGGTTTCCTTATGAGGGATCGTTACGCTGAGCCCCTTCAGGTCAAGCGGCTCGAACCCCGCCAGGAAAGTCCGGCAATCTTTGACCTTGAACGGCAGATAGACCGCGTCCAGGCCGGTGGCTTCGAACGCCGCGTTGTGGATGGCCGGGCTCATGCTGTGGGCGACGGGGTTGGCGACGACGCCGTAGACGGCCGTGCTCCTGCCCATGCGGGGTAACCTGTACATCGACAGCATCCGGTCATAGGGCACCTGTCCCGGAGCGGAGCCCTCGCCCTCTGCCAGACTGGCGTAGGTCAGGAAGGCGCCGAACTTCGGGGCCAGTATCCGGCTCGCCACGCCCTCCTCGCCCATGCTCAGGGCAATGACCGGCGCGTCCGCGGCGTGGAGCTCGATCAGCTCGAGGACGCGCGGCACCTCGGCCACGTCGTTTGCTTTGACGGCGATCTTGGCCACGTCGGGGCCGGTGTCCAGGATTCTTCGGAACACCGCCCTCAGGTCGTCGGGCGTGCCCTGGAAGTCGTGGTGGGACACGATCCTGCCGCAGCCCCCGGGCAGGCTGCCCAACTCGGCAGTCGCGTCCAGCTCTACGTCCACGTAATCGGCGCCCAGCTCGGCCGCCCTCCTCAACGTGGCCAGTCGGGGCCCTTCGGGTCCCCGGCATCGTCCCCCCTGACGGACCGGCCGGTTGGTGACGATTATGGGCCGATCCCTCGCCCGGCAGATGCGTTCCAGGTCGACCGATCCCATCAGGTCGAGGCGCAGTTCGACGATGTCGACGGCCTGCGGCAGTGCGTGCATGGCGGCCAGGGCCGCCTCCGTGTCGTTCTGGGTGAGTGGGACGCAGAGCTTCGTCACAGCGGTCTCCCTTCGGCTGCGGTGCCTTCGGTCGGCGGTCGGCGATTATACTGGCGCTGCCGCGTGGATGCACCCGCCGGGGCCCATCGCTTGAGTTGGGCGGACCAAAATGATATCATTCACCGGTTCTGCCTGAGCCGATCAGGGGCGTACCGAAGGCCTTCCGCAGTCGGCCGTTCGGGCCCTTTCGAACGCCGTAGTCCCCTTTTCTCCTCCGCGGAGTGAATGTCCGAATCATGTCTGGCCGAATGACTAAGTGGATCCTGTTCGTCGTACTGCCGCTGTTGTTTGCCCTCTACGCCAGCTACCCGCCGGTCGGCACCAAGGTGGAGGAGCGGCTGGTGAAGAAGGTGGCCGCGCGCACTCCGGAGCAGGCCGCCGCCAACGGCGTGGCAGTGGGCGAGCAGTACGTCGAGAGCGAGGAGGTGGTCTGGCGCCGGTTCCTGCCGCTTGCGTTGGGCGAGCGCGAGAAGGAGACCGAGGTCGTCGAGCGGCCGGACGAAGACACCATTGTCGAACGGCAGACGACGCGCGTGCGCGGCCGCGTCAAACTCGGGCTCGACGTGGCGGGGGGCACGGAGCTGCTCTACGAGCTCAAGCCGCAGAAGGGGCAGAGCCTGACCGGCAAGGTCGCCGACACGATCGAGATCCTGAAGAAGCGCATCGATCCCAGCAACGTCAAGGAAATCCCCATCCGGGCGCTGGAGCATGACAGGATCCTGATCCAGATTCCGCAGGCGACCCCGGCCGAGGTCGAGCGCGACAAGAAGCGGCTGAAGGAGATGGGCAAGCTCGAGTTCAAGCTCGCCGTGCCCCGGAGCGGGGCCGAGGCCAAGTTCGCCCGCTTGTACGAGGAGGCCGAAGCGGGCCAGATCCCCGAGGGCTACACCAAGATGCATCTGGAAGGGGATCCTTCCAAGGAATACTACCTGGTTCAGAAGGGCGAGCCGCCGATAACGGGCGAACGGCTCGCCGCCAGCAAGCTGCAACCGACCACGGACCAGTGGAGCCGGCCGGCCGTCGGGTTCCAGTTCGACAGCATCGGCGCGCGTCAGTTCGCCAACCTCACCGAGACCAACCGCGGCCGGGCGCTGGCTATCATCCTGGACGGCATGCTGAAGAGCGCGCCCACCATCCAGGAACGCATCTTGGGCGCAGGCCAGATCACGGGCGACTTCACGCAGGAACAGGTCAACGACATGCTCAATATCCTGCGCTCCGGCAGCCTGCCCATGGACATCGAGCTGCTGCAGGAGAGCACCGTCGGGCCGCAGATAGGCCGCGATTCGATCCGCCGGGGCCTGGAGGCCCTGGCCGTCGCCGGCTTGCTGGTCCTGATCTTCATCGGCATCTACTACATGCGCTGCGGCATGGTGGCGGACGCGGCCCTGATCTTCAATCTTGTCCTTCTCGTGGGCGTGCTCTGCGTGCTCGGGGCCGCATTGACCCTGCCCGGCATGGCCGGCATCCTGCTGACGGTGGGTATGGCGGTCGACGCGAACGTCCTGATCTTCGAACGCATTCGCGAGGAATCCGCGGAGGGCAAGGGCCTGCGCGTGGCGCTGCGCAACGGCTACGACCGCGCCTTCACGACCATCATAGACGCGAACGTGACGACGCTGCTTACGGCTGTCATCCTTTATCTGATCGGCACGGGCCCGGTGAGGGGGTTCGCCGTCACCCTCTCGTTCGGCATCTTGCTCAGCATGTTCACGGCCCTGGTGGTGACGCGGCTGGCGTTCGAGACGATGATCGAGAAGGGCTGGCTGCACGAGTTCAAGATGCTGTCGCTCGTGGGCCGGTCCGCGGTCGGCTTCTCACGTATCCGCAAGCCCGCTTATCTCATGTCGGTGGCCGTCGTAGTCGTCGGGATCGGCGCGTTGGCCCTGCGCGGCTCTCGGCTGTACGACATCGACTTCACGGGCGGATTGCTCATTCAGTTGTCCCTGGCCGAGCCGACGCCCGTGCCCGAGGTGCGTTCGCGACTTGCCGAGAGCGGCTTCCCCGACGCGGAGGTCCAGGGCATCCGCACGGCGAGCGCTGCTGGCGAGGGGCTCACCGAGTTCGGCGTCCGCGTGAAGGGCGCCGGGGTGGAGAAGCTCAGAGAGACGCTTCTGCCCAAGGTCGAAGCCGGGCTGTCCGCTGCGGGACTTTTCGGCGAGGGATCCTCCCTTAAGGCCACTTCGGACGGCCGCGGCCTTGAGCTTGCGTTGGCGGAACCCGTTGAGGAAGCGGACCTGCGTTCGGCGTTGGGCGAACTCGTCGCCGCCGACGAAGCGGGTGGCGCGGGTAACATCGGCACGATCGTGCCGGATGAGACCGTTCGGGGCACAGAGGTGCTGGTAGGCTTGCAGGAGGTGTCCGTCCTGGCCGAGCGCAGAGAGCTATGGAACCGAGCGTTGCGGGCGCTGGCGTGGGCCGGGCTGGCGGGCACCGACTACGGCATCCTTCGGTGCGAGCTAAAGGAGGCCGCCGCCGGATCCGAGCTGGAGCTTGTGTTGGACGGTCCGGTGCAGGTGGAGCTGCTGGAGGCCGAGTTGGACAGGCGCCAGTTCCCCCAGATCGAGGCGGTCCCCGAGGGGGAGGATGGCACTGCCTTCAGGCTGCGCGCGGAGGGCGATGACCTGGAGCAATTCCAGAGGGAGTTCCCCGAGGGAACCACGCTCACCAGCGTTCCCCGCGCTCAGATCGACGGACTGGAGATAGCGGCCACGCTGTCGAAGGAGTTCTCCGAGCAGGACATCCGGGCCTTGCTCGAGAAGGCGGGAATCCCCACGACCCACATTGTCCTGATGGGTGCTCCGAGCGAGCGGTTCCGCTTGAACCTCAGCTACGAGCCCGTCCGGGAGAGGATCGAGGGCGCTTTTGCTGATCTGGCCCGTCGGGCCGGCGGCGCCAGGTTCGAGCCCGTCGCGGACGACGCCGCGGCCGGGGAGGCCGTGCGCGTGAAGATGACGCTGGACGAGCCCATGGCCTTCGCCGACGTCAGGCACTACATCGAGGAGGCGGACATCGGGCCGTACGCCGAGGAGTTGGTCGTGGGACGGGATGGCTACGCGCCCGACGTCCTGGTCAGCGAGCTGACGCTCCGGATGCCCCGCGACCGGGCGGCTGAGATACAGGAGCGCATCGGGCAGGCGCTGGCCGAGCCCCGGGTCGTGGAGAAGGTCGTCAGCATCGGCCCCACGGTGGCCGAGGAGATGCAGGGCAGGGCGCTGCTGGCCGTCATCTTCGCCTCGGTCATCATCGTCCTCTACGTGGCGGTCCGCTTCCACGCGTTCCGGTTCGGCGTCGCTGCCGTGATCGCGCTCATTCACGATATCATCATCACGGCCGGCCTGGTCGCGCTGGCCGACTGGAGCGGCGTCATGGGCGACGTGAAGATCAGCCTGGCCACGCTCGCCGCCTTCCTCACCATCATGGGCTATAGCCTGAACGACACCATCGTGGTCTTCGACCGCATCCGCGAGAATATGGTAAGCCTGGGCCGCAAGGTCGTCGGCGCCGACCTGATCGATCTGAGCATCAACCAGACGCTCAGCCGCACCATCCTGACGTCCATGACGACGCTCATGGTCGTCGTGGTGCTCTACCTGGTCGGCGGGCCGGTGCTGCAGGGCCTGGCGTTCACGCTCATCATCGGCGTGGTCGTCGGGACTTACTCCAGCATGTTCATCGCCAGCCCCATCCTCCTCGACTGGGCCGGCCTCGTTTCGGGCACACGCGTGTTCTTCAAGGTCGTCTTCCTTCCCGTGAGGCTCCCCTTCAAGCTGATCGGCATGCTGCTGGGCGGGCGAACGTGAGCGCACGCAGCTTCCGCTCGTCTGCGAGTCTGCGATGAAGGCCCCCACCTGCGGCGTCATATTCGACATGGACGGCGTCCTTGCGGACACCGCCCGCGCCCACTTCGAGAGTTGGCTGGCCGTCGGCCGGAAGTGGAACGCGCGGATAACGTGGGAGGATTTCGAACGCACTTTCGGCCGGCCGAACCACCAGATCATTCCCGAGATGCTGCACCGCGAAGTCCCCGAAGCGGAGCTCAAGGAGATCGACCGCTTCAAGGAGGCGGCCTTCCGCGACATCATCCGCCAGGAGCTTGAGCCGCTGCCCGGGGTGGTGGAGCTGATCCGGGGGCTTCACGGCGCCGGCTTCCGCCTGGCCGTCGGCTCTTCAGGACCGCGGGAGAACATCGACCTCGTGCTGGATGTCGCGGGCGTCGCCCGCTACTTCGGCGCCGTGGTCAGCGGATGGGACGTCCAACGCGGCAAGCCCGATCCGGAGGTCTTCCTGAAGGCGGCGGCCGGCATCGGCGTCGAGCCCCGCAACTGCCTCGTCATCGAGGACGTGCCGGCCGGCATCCAGGCCGCCCACGCCGCGGGCATGAAGTGCGTGGCCGTGACGACCACACACGAGGCGAGTGCGCTCGCCGCCGCTGACCGCATCATGGACGGCCTCACCGAACTCACCGTCCAGGACGTGAAGTCCATGCTGGGGCGGGGATGAGGGCCTCGCGAGGGGATGCCCCCGAGACCGTGGTGGGGTTCACCCGCTCTGCTCCGCGGGCGGTTCGGCCGTGCGGTAGACGCCGAGGTCCCGATAGCGACGGTACCGCTCTTCGAGAAGCTGCTCGGTGGGGATCTGCCTTAGCTCATCAAGCGTTCCCGAGAGGTAGCGGTCGAGCTCGCGCGCAGTGGCCTGCCGGTCGCGGTGGGCCCCCCCGACCGGCTCCGGGATGATCGTGTCGATGATGCCGGCTTCAAGCAGGTTCTGCGCCGTCAGCTTCATTGCATCGGCGGCCTTGGGCGTGTTCTCGCTCGCCTCCTTGGGGTCCTTCCAGAGAATGGCCGTCAGGCTCTCGGGCGATATGACGGCATAGTAGGCATTCTCGAGCATCGCGAAGCGGTCGCCCACGCCGATCCCCAGCGCTCCGCCGCTGCATCCTTCGCCCGTGACCACGATGACAATGGGGACGGCCAGCCCCGCCATCGTGAAGATGTTCTCCGCGATGGCCATCGCCTCGCCGCGTTCCTCGGCGTCCAGGGCGCAAGCGGCGCCGGGCGTGTCTATGAGGCAGACGATGGGCAGGCCGAACTTCTCGGCCAGCTTCATCTTGCGCAGCGCCTTGCGGTAGCCCTCCGGCTGGGGCATGCCGAAGTTGGCCGCGATCTTCTCTTTCGTTTCGCGGCCTTTGCGCACGGCGACGATCATCACCTGATGCTCGTCCAGCCTTCCCAGCCCGGTCATGATCGCGTGGTCGTCACGGAAGCACCGGTCCCCGTGCAACTCCAGGAAGTCCGTGAACACCATCTCGACAAAGTCCGTCGGGTGCGGGCGGAGGGGATGACGGGCCAGCAGGACCCGTTGGTAGGCGGTCAGGTTCTTGAAGGTCTTGCTGAGCAGCCGCTCGCGCTTGCGCTCGAGCTTCTCGATCTTCCCGCTCAGGTCCTCGTGCTCGGCGGCGGCACGCTCGGTCAGCTCGCGGATCTGCTTCTCCACCTCGAGGATGGGCCGCTCGAAGTCGTAGGCGAACCGGTCCTGATTGGAATTCTTGGCCAAGCTTTCGGCTTCCCGAACAGCCCCCGTGGTGACGCCCGGCGGCCATTGTAGCCGGGGGCCTGTTTTGAATCAAGCCGGGCAGCGCTGTATAATCCCGGCCCGTCGGCTTCTTTAGCGGCCTTCGGCGGCGTCCCTCGCGCCCGGCGCGAGACCCTCATCCTCTCGGGAGACGAGCGTGGCCTTCACCGACCGGGACCGCCAGTTCATGCGGAGGGCGCTCTCGCTCGCCGAGCAGGGCAGGGGCTTCGTCGAGCCGAACCCTCTGGTGGGTGCCGTGGTCGTGAAAGACGGGCGCGTCGTGGGAGAGGGCCGTCACGAGCGGTTCGGCGGGCCCCACGCGGAAGTCTTCGCGCTCCGGGAGGCAGGGCAGGAGGCCGACGGCGCGACCCTCTACGTCACCCTCGAACCGTGCGATCACGAGGGCAAGACGCCGCCCTGTGCGCCGCTGGTTGCGGACTCGGGCGTCCGGCGCGCGGTCATTGCGGTGCTCGATCCCACGGCCCAACGGCCGCGGGGAGGCGTTGACCTGCTGGAGAAGCGCGGACTTGTCGTCCAGACCGGCCTCTGCCGCGAGGAAGCGGTCCGGCTGAACGCCGGTTTTTTCAAGCTGGCCTTGACGGGCCGCCCCCTGGTGATTGCCAAGTGGGCGATGACGGCCGACGGGAAGATCGCTACGCGCACGGGCTCGTCTCGTTGGATCAGCTCGGCGGAGGCGCGGCGGCTCGTGCATGAGCTGCGGGGCTGCGTCGACTGCATCATCGTGGGGGCGCGGACCGTGACCAGGGACGATCCGCTCCTGACGTGCCGGGATGCCGAGCGGAGGCGCATCGCCGCGCGAGTCGTTCTGTGTGGGGCGCGGCTGCCGGAGCCCGGCTCCCGGCTGGTGCGGACGGCGCGCGAAGCCCCCGTCATCCTGGCCTATTCCCGGGGCCGAGAGCCGGCGGTTCTTCAGAGCCTGGTGGACGCCGGTTGCGAAGGGCTGCCCGTCGCGGAAGCAGCCCCGGGGCGCATCGGCATCGAGAACTTGCTCGATGAACTGGGCCGGCGCCGAATGACCAACGTGCTGGTCGAAGGCGGAGCAGAGACGTTCGGCGCCTTCTTCGACGGCGGACTGGTGGACCGGGCAATGGTCTTCGTCTCGCCTCTGGTGGTGGGCGGGACCGACGCGACGACGGCCGTCGGTGGGCTCGGGGTCGTCGATGTCGCGGATGGCCTCGCGCTGAAGCACTGCCGCACCCGGTGCGTCGGTCCTGACGTTCTCATCGAGGGATGGGCCACAGATCCCCTGTCCTGGGCTTCCTAGCGAAGGCTTGAGCGTGTCATGAACGCGGGCGAAGTGCTCATCCAGATCTACGAAACGCTGCGGGGCGCCTACGGCCACCGCGGCTGGTGGCCGGGCGAGACGCCGTTCGAGATCATGGTCGGCGCCGTGCTCACGCAGCGGACCAACTGGCGAAACGTGGCAAAGGCCATCGACGCGCTCAGGTCCGCAGGCGTCATGGAGCCGGCCGCCCTGTCCCGGGTCGACCTGGTTCGCCTGCAGTCGCTGGTGCGGCCTGCCGGTTACTACCGCCAGAAGGCGGCACGCCTGAAACGGCTGGTGGACTGGCTGATCGAGCGGACCGGGGGCGATCTGGAGCGGATGCAGGACGCCGCGACGGAGGACCTGCGGGAAGAGCTGATCACCCTCAAGGGCATCGGGCCCGAGACGGCGGACAGCATCCTGCTCTACGCCCTCGGCAGGCCGGTCTTCGTGGTCGATGCGTACACGAAGCGCGTCACCGTGCGGCATGGCCTCATTCACGAGACGTGCACCTACTTCGAGTTGAAGGAATTGTTCGAGTCGAACCTGCCCCGAGACGTCGAGCTTTACAGGGACTACCACGCCCAACTGGTCGAGGTGGGCAAGAGGCAGTGCCGGACAAAGCCCCGCTGTGCGACCTGTCCCCTGCATCCGGTGCTGGGCGATCCGATCGAGGCCGAGGGATTCTGATCCAGGGCCTGGCGGCAGATGGGCTTCCTCAGACCTTGAACGAAGCGGCGGGCTTGAAGTAGAATCTTGCATGGCGTCATCTGAAACAGCCCGGGAGTGGACCGTTCCTTCCTCCTGTGCGGGGCGGTGTGAGATGGGGGAAGGCGTCCGGTGAGCTGAGCGACCACTCCGGCGCAGAGAGGCAGGGCCGACATGCCTTCGGTCAAGTGCCCGTACTGCGACAATGAGTTCGAATGGACGAAGTCCATGGGGGAGAGCCGCGTCCAGTGCCCCCTCTGCAATAAGACGATGGCCATCGTGCGCAAGCAGAAGAAGGCGGGCACGGACCTGCAGCCCAGGGCAATCACCGCATGGGGCACGGACGGTTTCGGCAGCGAGAAGACGCGCGCCGAGTACGGCGAGATCAAGAAAGGCGACGTGCTGGGCGGATTCCGTATCGAGGAGATGATCGGTGCGGGCGCAATGGCCGTCGTCTATCAGGCGACCCAGCTCTCCCTGGACCGGCGCGTCGCGCTGAAGATCCTGCCCAAGGAGTTTGCGCAGAAGGAGTCCTTCGTTCGCCAGTTCGACAGCGAGACCGACCTGCTTGCCTCGCTGAACCATCCCAACATCGTGACCATCATCGACCGCGGACGCGCGGACGATACGTACTTCTTCGCCATGGAGTACGTCGAGGGCACGACTCTTGGCGAATTGCTCAGCGCCGGAGAGCTGGACGAGGAGTTCTTCCTGCGCATCATGGAGCAGTCCGCCGAGGCCCTCGAATACGCGCACTCCAAGGACATAATCCACCGGGACATCAAGCCTGCCAACATCATGCTGAACGACCAGGGCATGGTGAAAGTGGCGGACTTCGGCGTGGCCGGGCTGCTGGCCGAGGCGCGTGCGGAATCCGGCGGCAAACGGCGCGTGATGGGGACCCGCGGCTACATGGCGCCGGAACAGGAAATAGACGTCAGGCGCACTGACGCGCGCAGCGACATCTTCTCGCTGGGGGCGGTCATGTACAGGGCGCTGACGGACAAGGTCCCCGATCATCTGCCCCCCGTCCCGCCCAGCCGGCTCAATCCGGAGATCGACCCGCGTCTGGACAAGCTCGTGCTGAAATGCCTCGAGATAACCCCGGATCGCCGCTACCAGAGCGCGCCGGAACTGCTCGAGGCCATTCGCAGCTTCCAGCGGGAGTTCACCCACGCCTGGGAGGTCTGCCCCCAGTGCAAGAAAGAAAACCCCGTGACGCAGAAGACGTGCGTGCACTGCGGGGCCGACCTGTCCGAGCTGTTCGACGTCTGCCCGGAATGCGGCGCGGAGAACCGCATAGACGTGGAGGTCTGCATGGGCTGCGGCACAAGCCTCAGCCAGTTGCGTCAACGGACCTCCGTCTGGATTAGCAGGACCGAAGAGGGAGCCCGAGAGCTGGCGGTGCGCCACGAGTACGAGGATGCCATCAAGGAACTTCAGCCCGTCCTGGGCGTCAAGGGCAAGGTATTCCGGCGCGCCAGGGAGAAGGCCGAGCGGCTCATCAGAAGCTACAATGCGGCGAGAGCGAAGTACTACAAGGAGCGGGTGGAAGAGGGCAAGCGCCTCGCCGGGCAGGGCGACCTTACCAAGTCCCTCGAGACACTTGAGCCGATCCCGGAGGAGTTCGCCCTTCCCGCTCACCTTCCGGACTTCATCGGCAAGGTCACGTCCCGCATGGAGGTGGCCAGGCGGATGCTGTCTGCCGTCTCGCAGCTTCTGGAGGAGCGCAATTGCGATGAGGCCCAGAAACTGATCGATAACATCGCGACGGTCTGGGTGGACTGCGCGGGGCTGGCCGAGGCCCGCACCCAACTGGCGCAGGCGCGCGAGACGGAGCAGATGCTCGACTACGAACTGACCGAGGTGCAGCGCCACCTGGAAAGCGGCCAGTTCGCCGAGGCCCGTAAGGCGTTGGAGTTCGCCCGGAGCACCATGCCGGACAACCCGCGCGTCCGGCAGCTCGAAGACGCCATAGAGCGGGGGGAGAAGGTCGCCCTCGTCAAGAAAGTCTTCGCCCGCGGCAAGGCGGCTTTCGACAAGGGCGACGTAGTGGGGGCCGTGGGCATCTGGCAGGAGGCGCGCGAACTGCTGCCCGAGGGGGATCAACTCCGCCAGAGCATACAGAAGAGCATTGACGCCGCTCAGCAGAAGCTGCAGGCCGAAACGCGCGCCAAACGAGAAGCAGCCGCCCGCGCGCAGGCCGAGGCCGAGGCCGCCGCGCGCAAAGCCACCAAGCGGCTGGCCATCATCCTGACCGTCATCGTGGCGGCCATACTGATGGTCGGTGCCGTCATCCTCTACTTCATGTTCGCGTACTAGGCTTCCCTGCCCGAGCACGGCACGGCGGACTTCTTGACACCCGAGCCCGGCCGCCTGTAAGATGGGCTGCAGGTGGCGGAGTAGCTCAGTGGTAGAGCAGGGGATTCATAAGCCTCGGGTCGGGGGTTCAAATCCCTCCTCCGCTACCAGCCCCCTTCCTTTGGTGGTCGCGTTTGCCCACGTTCTCGGCAGGAGTGTGGCGGCTTTGTTCCCTGACGGGGGTGGCGGGGGTGCTGTCAGATTGACAGTCAAAGGGGATATGATGGTGGGGGACAAGCCAAAGTGAAGATTGGCGCGGTGCGGTAAAGGGGTCGGGGGTAAGCACTTGCGGCGGAAAAGGCGGTTAGGAGGCGAGTGAGAATTTGACAGGTTCTGAGGAGGTTTGGCGGAGTATCTGGCGAGGGCTTGCAGAGGCCATTCAGGGCGCTTTCAGGGCGTCTGACGGGAATCTGCAAGGACAGGGGGCGGGGGCCGCGTTGCGAGTAGATGGCCAGCAGATGGCCAGCAGATGGCCAACTTAGGGGGCGGCGGCTTTCGTGGCGGCGCGCTCGGATCGGGCCGGAAACGGCTCAAAGCGGTATACAGCATCTGTCACCAGGCCATTTTCTGCCGATCTGGCCGGAAAAGGCGGCCTGCCAGGCCGAAATGGCAGCCTTCCGACGTACAAACGAAGGCCCGAGGCGCCGACCTCGGACCTTCGCCGTGTCTCGCCTACCTCGACGCGACACCGTGATCCACGACGCCTTCATTGTAACCACAAACCGGGTTGGCTGCAAGTGCCGATTCGGCCTCTCGCCCGGTAGAACGCGGTCAGATTCCGGCTGACCCGTTTTCGGGCCACATGAGTTCCGCCCCGCACAAGGGGCACCAATCATCCCCCCTGAGCACTTCCCTCTTGCATCTTCCACAGAGGCAGATCTCGGGCACGACGATAACGTCCGCGCGGTCGTGGGCTGGCACTGTGGTGGTCGTCACGCTTTCCGCTTCGGGGCTGCCCGCACCGAGCAAGACCCAGTCCAAGCTAAGGGAGAACTCTCCGGCCAGACGCTCCGCGAAGTCGCGGGATATTCGCTTTCGCCCGGCGATGATGCTGCTCACCAATCCGGGCGTGTAACCGAAACGCTCCGCGAGCCCAGTTTGGGAAAGATCATGGCGCGCCATGACCCAGCGGAGTCGCTCGCCGTCTGTGCTCATGTCACCCCACGTAAAACAGGACTTGCAATGTGACGGCCGGTACTGTATGATCGGCGGCCGAAGCTGAGAAGCCCCCTCGATTCTACTCGGGCTGGTGTGGAGTGGCAAGCATGTCGCGGCGGGTCAGACATGACCTTCTGGTAGCCGATGCCATCCGCGCCGTCGCCTGGCGCGGCGGCTTGCCCACGGATCGCCAGCAACTCTGGGCCTGTTGCGTCAAGGCTGGCCGGCTCGGGTCAGTGGAGCTTGTCGAGATCGGCGCGCTGAACGAACTCGTGGGGCATCCGAGAGAAGGGTTTCAGCGCGCGGTTCGGGAAGACGCCAGCGTCGTCCTGTTCATCCGCACCGGGCCGGGGGGCGGCACGCTTTCGCGAATTGAACGGGCGCGCGCCGCGCGCTTCGCCGCCGTTGGCGTTCTGCTCGGTGTCCGGGTCCTTGACTATCTGGCGGTTGGGCGGTGGGGGCTTGAGAGTGCGCGGGAATCGGGCTGTTTTGCGGGGCTGCGTGGCAAGGCGGGGACTGCGCTGCGAGCTCTGGTTGAAGGTTTCAGGTTGCCTTGCGGGGATGAGCGCCGGCCGCGCGTGCGGCCGCGCCAGAGGGCGGAGGCTTTGACGGCATAGGGAGGAAACGTGGTTCGCGACGAAGTTGCGCCGAACGGTGTAGTCAGCAGGCCAGAAGCAGCCCGCCTCTTGGGCGAATCGGAACGGACCATTCGCCGCAAGATTGAGCACGGCATTTACCAGGCGGGCAGCGTGGGGCGGGATATGGGGAGCGGCAGAGCAAAACCCGGCCTGCTTTTGATTGGCATGGCGCTCGAGCGCGCCCGCGCCCAGCGGGAAGCCGAGCGGCGGGAACGGGGCGAGCCGGCCACAGTGCCGGAGCCGCGTGCGGACCTGCCGGTCAAGAGAGACGACGCGCGCCCGCACATCAACCAAGACGGCGTGCCGCTGACGGCGGCAGGATTGCCGGACCTGGATCTCTTGAAACTGACCGGCCAGGCGTGGCGCGCCGCCGAATACCGCAAGCGCCGGGCCATCGTTGACGCGGTTCTGGACCGCGCGCCGTGGGAGCAGCCGCATGGTCAGATAGGCAGGGCATGGAAGTCACTGGCGCGCGACCTGGGCCTGAAGAAGACGCGGCTCTGCGAGCTCGTGAAAACGTTCAAGAACGCCGGCGCGCCGGCCCTTGTCCCGCCTTCACACAAGCGGGGCAGCAGGGCGATCCCCGAGGAACTGAAGACGGCCATCCGGGGCGCTTTTCTGACGCAGCAGAAGGCCGACGTGTCGCAGGTTTTCCGCGAGATCGTTGTGCCCTTCTGCGTTGCCCGCGGTGTAGACGCGCCGTGCCAGAAGACCGTCGAGCGGTTTGTGGCGCGCGCGATTCTGCCCGTCGAGGCCGTCTACTACCGCGAAGGGAAGCGCCCATTCGAGGCGGGCTGCGCTCCTAAAAGCCGGCGTGAGACGCCGCCGCCGGGGCAGGTCTGGTCGATGGACAATCGTTTGATGGACACGATGGTCTTGGACGGCGACAAGCCCTGCCGACCGTGGCTGACGTGCGTTTGGGATTGCGGCTCGGGCGGGCTGGTCGGCTACCGCATTTCGCGGCAACCGAACGCGGCTATCATCACGTCTGCTATCAGGCGGGCCATCGAAGCCGTGGGCGTGCCCCGGAGGATCAACAGGGACAACGGTCGCGACTTTTGTGCCCGTCGGCTCGGGGGGAAGGCGGCCCGCCTGCGCAAACCATCCGCCCGTGATCTGAGAGGGCGCAAGACCTGGCCCTGCGCAATGGAGCTGGATACGGAGCGCGGGCTTTTCGACCAACTCGGCATCCAGCTCGTCACGTCTCTCCCGTATCGCGCGTGGAGCAAACCGGCGGAAAGCCTCTTCGCGGCTTTCCAGCGCGTGTCGGGCGAGAACCTGATGGTCGGGTGGACCGGGCGCGACGCGAAGCGCAAGCCGGAAGCTCTGAAGGCCCTCGTGGCGGCCGGGAAGTTGCTGACACTCGATCAATACCGGGAGGCCTTCGGCCGGCTGGCCACGCGCTGGAATGAGAAACATACAGTCGGGGGTCGTGAGGCGCCGCCGGCCGAACTGTTGCGGGCGGCCAACCTGCCCCGCGTCGGCGCGGCGGAGCTCGGCTTCCTGTGCCAGGCGCACGGCCGCCGGAAAGTATCGGGTCACGCCGTCACCCTGGACAAGCAGCGCTGGGTCGCGCCGGCGCTCGCGGCCTACACGGGTTGCTCGGTTGCGTGCCGCTGGGATGCGGAGGCGGACGACGCCTTCGCTTACGTTGACGGGCAAGTGCTGGTTTTGCATCGGGAGAAGCTCGCGGCTTGGGGCACGTGGGGCGCGGGGAATCGCGAAGCCAAGCGCGGGCGAGCAGTGCAGATGAAATTGATCGGAGAGACGCGGCGCGAGCTCCGCGACGCGCCATTTGCCGACCCGTCGGGCAGCTTTGCGATAGCTGCCGAAAGGCTGAAAGTCGAGGCGGCAGCGGCCGGCGCGCAAGAGCAGCACGCGGCGCTCGCGGAGGCTGACCAGAAGGCTTCGCAGAGGTACCCGGAAGCCGAGTTGACCATCTACGAAACGGACGGCGAACTGCTCCGGTTGCGGGTTTCGCAGGCGCGGCTGCGCGACGAAACGAAGCTGTCCCGCGACGCCGAAGCGGCGTTGCTGGCACTCGTGGAAGAGGTCGTCGCGGGCAACGGACTGGAAGACCTCGACGCGCGGGACGAAGGGCTCCGCGCGGTGCACGAACGGATCGGGCAGCCCGACCTTCTCGGCACGTTGGTAGAGGCGCCGGACGCGCTGCGGCGTCCTTTCCAGACGCTTGGGATGTGCAAAGCTGACGGCACGCTGCTGCCCGTCCCCGGCACGAAGCGGGCGCGGACACTGAAGGACGCCCGCGGGCGCGAGAAGCAGAAGTCCCGCCTCGACGTGAGCATCGACGCCATGACGCTGGAAAGCGCCTACCTGGAAGCGAAAGACTTGGAGGGCAAGCGCCAGCGGCCGAACGTTTCCGCCCGCGACCTACGCGATACGGAGGAATGGACGGCGGACCTGAAACGTCGCCTTGCGGGCGTGCGACACGTGGGCGGGACCGATCCGCTCCAAGTCGAGTTTCTGGCCGAAGCCGGGCTGCTGCCGGAGCGCCTGGCGGAACAGGTGGCAAAGTGGACGCCCGGCCAGGTGAGAATCGGGAGGGCGGGATGAATCGTGAACGCATGAGAACAGCGCGCCGGGAACGACGCGAGTTGCCCGAGGGCCGGCTGCTGTCATTTGCCGAGGCCGCCCTGGTTCTAAACTGTTCCGTGGGGCACGTCCGATACCTTGTGCGGACAGGCAAGCTTCGCGCGGAGGCGACCGGCCGCACACACAGAAATGGCCTGCCGGTCCGGGGCATTCCGCTGACGCTGATACGCTGGCGTGCCGAGCGAGGTCAGCGCGACGCGGCGCGCGCTCTCGCCCGCCTTGCAGTGGCGGCGGAAGACCTTCTCGGCGCGACGCACATGCTGCTCCGCGTGTTGGTCACAGAGGGAGTGCTTTCGTGAGGGCGGAAACGACAGCGGATGATATCGACCGGCTGGCGCGGCGGGGCGTGGTCGGCGCGGTGCTGCCGAGTGCGGCAGTGCCGGCGCGGCCGTGGTGGCAAGACGACTCGCCTGCCGTGCCGCCGCTGGAACGGGATGCTCGTGAGTGCCGGGCAATCGGCGGGGCTTTGGACGCGAAGCCGACCGATCCGGTCTTGTCGGGCACGGCACTGTTGACGCGGGACGGGATCGAAAGCGTCGCCTCTAGGCTGGGCGTGGCACGGTGCGCGGCTGTCGTGCTACTAGCGAACGTGCTGCACGTCCACAAGAACGAACTGCGGCGATGGGCCGGGGGCGGCATCCGGGAGCGGGGCTTCCGGTCCGCTTGGCTTGACGCCGTGGAAGGAATGGAAGGACGGGCCGGGCTGCTCTCGCGCAAGCTTGCGCGGGCGCGGCGGACGGCCCTCAACTGAGGGGAAGGGATACTCATGGCAAAACCGGACGTGATGGCAGAGAAGAAACGGCTCATTGAGGCGCAAGAACAAGCGCGCCGGGACGCGCTTGCCAAGAAGAATTTCCGACGTGGCGAGGCGGCGCGGGCAGCGGAGCCTTACCTGCTGTTGAGGGGCGATGGCTGCTACTTCAACTCCGCCTGGCTGCGCCGATATCTGCCAACCTTGGGACAGAGAATCGAAGACAAGCTGCCCTGGGAGACAATCCCACGGCTCGTCGACATGCCTGTCGGCGGCACATCGTTTTGCAAAGCGGACGCACTTGAACGATTCCTCGACTCGGGCCGGGCCGGCGTGTCGCTCATGGGCAGATTGGAGCTCTTCCGGCTGGCGGACCTGGGCGAGCTCTCGGATTGGGAGAAGGCGGATCTCGGCGTTCCGGGCGGCGCGGTGAAGATGGAGCCGATGGCGGAGGAGCGCGGCCTGGCGGTGCGGTTCCGGCATGCCCAGGGTCGGCTCATGACAGCCGATTCCGACTCCGTGCGTTCCCTCGACGACCTGCCGGGGCACTTGGCAGAGATCGCATGGGCGGCGCGCGGCGGCGACCCGACGGCGGGGCATTGCGAGAGCCTGGAGGCTTGCATTGCTCAGGGGCTCGAAGTCGGCTTCGACCATGCGCACTCCCGAGTCCTGTGGTGTCGGTCGATGTCACGAGAGGCTCCAGCCGAGCCGGAGCCCGAGGCCGAAGGCGCCGAGCCGGACGAAGCGCCAGAGCCGACCGTGACGACGGCCGCCGGCGGCATGCCCGAGATCGATCCGGGCGAAGGGTTTGACGACGGCGACGCAGCCGATGGCGAAGACAAAGCAGAAGCAGCGCCGACCGTCACGGCAGCTGGGGGCGACGAAGCCAAAGCCCCGCCAGCGAAGAAGAAGAAGACGGGTCGGCCACGCAAGCGACCGGC
>Ga0114922_10001815_pt1 | contig 20234 bp, 17 predicted proteins | sample AartaG_FD_100975 | JGI IMG/M metagenome (GOLD analysis project Ga0114922, IMG submission 100975) | Deep subsurface microbial communities from Aarhus Bay to uncover new lineages of life (NeLLi) - Aarhus_00045 metaG | ecosystem: Environmental > Aquatic > Marine > Oceanic > Sediment | place...
AAAAATGCTGGCCGCAGCGTCAGGACAGGACTGCGAAATTGGCTTTGTTTGGGTTTGATTGGGTTTGTTTTTTTGCCCGGTAAGCGGGGAAAAGTGTTGTAATCCATTGTTATAGCATTTCTTGTGTTCATTTTGGCTTTTTGGCAAATTGGGTTTGTATTGGCTTTGAATTGGGTTTGATTGGGTTTGTTTTTGACTTTTGTGAGACTGGCAAAAATTGTATAAATCATTTCTATTAAATTAGTTACGTTCATTTGGACAATTGGTGAATTGGGTTTGTTTTGCATAAAAATAGTCGTACTTTTCGTAGTTTTTCCCTTTGATTTACCTGCTTTTTTCATTATTTACTGCTTTTTTTACAGTTGAGTATTCACTTTTGGTAATTCGAGTTTCATTTATTAGCTTTTTCATGTTAGAGAGAAAAAAAACCCATTCGACTACGCTCAGGGCAGGCAGTCCCTCTATAATTAGACGTACCTGCACGTTTGATACGAAAATTCGGGGATTTTATGATGAGTGAATCAGTCTAAGTGCTTATGAGTAAAAGAATTAAAATTTTTTTAGAAATTTTGAAATTTGTTCAAAATTACCAGCGTTTTTTGTCGAAAATTGAGAGATTTTCGGCGTTTTTTTCAGTTTTTTGTGCTGCCTGAGGCCAGCATGAGGCTCGTTTAGTGTTACGAAAGTCCCGTGAAGGACGTAGTAAATAAAAATAGTACCGAACCGAAGGCAGCACAAGATATAAGAAAAAAGTAAAAAGGTAAAAGTAAAAAGGACAAAGGGAAAAGATAAAAATAGGGTAAAAATGTGGATGATTTTATTTAACTGGGATTGAAAAAATAGTTATTATTATAGTTTTTCCCATGAAATTAATTCTTTACTGACTAGATTTAGTTTATTACCTTATCTTTTTAAAAATGTTTTTTAAGGAAATTTATGGCGAGAAAGAAACCAATTGTTATAGATATTTTTGCTGGGTGTGGGGGATTATCACTTGGACTTTATCATGCTGGCTGGAACGGTTTATTCGCAATTGAGAAGAGCGAAATGGCTTTTGAAACTCTCCGCCACAATTTAATTATTAAGAAAAAGCATTTCTTTTGGCCGGAATGGTTACCCATAGAAAATCATGACATTGATGAGGTTATACATAACCATAGGAAAAAACTAAGGTTACTTCGTGGAAAAGTTGATTTAGTGGCTGGCGGACCACCGTGTCAAGGTTTCTCAATGGCAGGAAAACGAGAAGAAACTGACGTAAGAAACCAACTTATACATTCATACGTAAAATTTGTTGAACTTGTTAAGCCAAGAATGATTTTCTTTGAGAATGTTCGTGGATTTGACATGGGATTCAAAAAAGGAAAAGAAATAGGAGAGCCTTATTCCCACATTGTATTGAAAGGATTGAGTAAACTCGGATATACAGACGTTAGCGGTAAGCTTGTTGACTTCTCGGCGTTTGGTGTTCCACAAAGAAGAAAGAGATTCTTAATTGTTGGAACATTGCATGGAAAAGCAGGTAAGTTTTTTGAACTACTTTGGAAAAGGAGAACAAAGCTGCTATCAAAAAAAGGGCTAAAAACAAGGATTGGCGTTATGGCAGCTATATCCGACTTAGAAAGAGCACACGGGGAAACAGATAGTCCTGATAGTAAAGGCTTTAATTCCGGAGTTTATTTTGCTCCAAGAAACAATTACCAAAGACTTCTTAGAAAATCTATACAACAAAAAAGAGTGCCCGATAGCCATAGGTTTGTGAATCATATGGAATCAACGGTTAAAATATTTCAAAAGCTTCTTATAAGTGCCAAGCGAAATGTAAAAATTTCTGATGAAGATAGATTACGTTTTGGCTTAAAGAAACGAAATACTGTAATCCTTGAACGAAGATCCCCCGCTCCCACACTTATGAGTATACCTGATGATTATATTCATTATGCTGAGCCAAGAATATTGACCGTAAGAGAATATGCAAGAATCCAATCTTTCCCGGATTGGTTTGAATTCAGAGATTCCTATACTACAGGTGGAAAAAGAAGGGCTGACCAAGTTCCAAGGTATACCCAGATTGGAAATGCCATTCCCCCCTTGTTTGGCGAGCAAACGGGACGCGTGTTAATGGAGATTCTTGAAAATGGCTAAGCTCGATCCAACGAAATTTCGAGTAAGTTCAGCATTGAAAACCATAATCGGCAAAGAGTTAATTACCGATGATTTCATTGCTGTTTTCGAGTTGGTGAAGAATGCTTTTGATGCCCATTCTAAGCGTGTTGATATAATCTTTGAAAACCTGCATTCGGGAAACGCTCGCCTCATAATCAAGGATAATGGCAAGGGCATGGACCTAACAGATATTGTAGAAAAGTGGCTTTTTGTTGCCTACTCTGCCAAGAAAGATGGAACGGAAGATTACAGGGATAAGATACGCTCAAAAAGAGTCCACGCCGGTTCAAAGGGAATAGGGCGGTTTTCTTGTGACAAGCTTGGCAGTGAACTTGTTCTTTATGCCAAGAAGAAAACAGAGAAAAAGATTAATAAATTGGAAATAAAATGGGCAGCATTTGAAGAAGACTCCAAAAAGGAATTTAAAACCATACCCGTCGATTACAAAACTGTTCGCGACCTTCCATATAAGGGTTTTAATCAGGGAACGATACTTGAAATAACGGGCATCAGGGAAAACTGGGACAGGAAAAAGCTTCTAGGGCTTAGGCATTCCTTAGAGAAACTTATAAATCCAAACCAGGAAAATGATCCGCGAGGATTTGCCATATATTTGAACGTAGACGAGGAACGTATAAATGATTTGGATGCAATTGATAAGGGAAAGGCAAGAGAACAAGTTAATGGTAAGGTACAAAACTCTATTTTTGAAGACCTCAAAATAAAAACAACAAAGATAGAAACGATTATTTCTAAGGATGGAGAACTGGTTAATACTATTTTGGAAGATAGGGGAATGTTAATTTACGAAATGGAGGAGGAGAATCCATATCCTGATTTATTACATGATATAAGGATCAACCTTTTTGTTTTAAACCGTTCTGCGAAGTATCACTTTACCAAGTCTATGGGAATACATGCTGTTCAATACGGCTCTCTATTCCTGTACAAGAATGGTTTTAGAATTTACCCATTTGGAGAACCAGGTTTAGACACCCTTGGGATTGACCACAGGAAGCAGCAGGGTCAAGCTCGTTTCATGGGAACACGTGACATAATAGGCAGGATTGAAATTAACGGGAAGAACCCTGCTTTCCAAGAGACAAGTAGCCGGGATGGAGGGCTGATACGTAATCCAGCATACGATGCCCTCAAAGGTTTTTTTCGTGAGTGCGTGCTAAAAAGGCTCGAGAAATTTGCCATAGGGGTAATTAAATGGGGCAATGATGGCGATTTGTTAGACCATGAAATACTAGACCCCGACGAAATGAAGAAGAAAGTTTCGGATATCGTATACCATTTGACAATGTCAGAAAATATTATTGATATCAACTATAATCCCAAGCTTATAGATATATTAAAAGACAGGACCGAGGGTAGCCTTAAGAAAATTCTCGGCAGACTGCAACATCTTGCCGAACAATCAGATAGTCAACTTGTCGCCAAAGAAATTAGGCGAGCCCAAAGACAGTATAATGCACTCATGAAGGCCAAAGAAGAGGCCGAAAAAGGAGAGAAAGCAGCCAAGAAAGAAGCTAAAGCAGCGAAAGAAGATGCAGGGCAAAAAGAAACACAGAATCTTTTTCTACAGTCAGTCTTGTCTCAGGACCGGAAAGATATTTTAAACTTTCATCATCATATAGGCATTGCAGCAGGTACAATCGAAGATTATATAAAACTTTTAGTAAGAAAAATCAGGAAAGGGCATATTGCTCATGAAAAAATATTATCGTCCCTACAAAAAATTAGCTACCAAGCCAAGATGATATCTTCAATAAGTAAATTTGCGACAAAAGCTAATTTTAATCTTAAGGCCACTGTAATAAGAGGGGACCTGATAGGTTTTATACGTGAGCATTTGTTAAATGTCTGGGCTGACATTTTAAAGTTCTCTCACAGAAAAATAAAAATTAAATATAATCAAGTTCCCGACGAAAAATGTACCTGTAAGTTTAAGCCGATAGAGATAACTGTTATACTTGATAATTTGATCAACAACTCTAAAAAATCAGAAGCTTCTGCGATAAATGTCGAGGTAAATAAAATCTCAAAAAATACTATTGAAATGACTATTTCCGACAATGGCAAGGGAATACTGCCCAAGAATGTTGATAAAATTTTTGAAGCTGGCTTCTCAACGACGGATGGCTCAGGCTTAGGTTTATACCATGTTAAGGATATATTGAGGAAAACTGGTGGTTCCATAAAAGTCAATCCCGAATTTGAAGATGGCGCGGAGTTTAAAGTTAAATTTAGAGGGGAAATTTGATGTTAAAGTATAAAGCGTTGTGGATTGATGACACTCCAGATTCGGCAGAGCCCAAGATGGAGAGCATAGAAGAGTTTCTTCTTGAAGAGGGTTTTGTTTTTGAGCCAGTTTTACAGGAAAACGCAGATGGTATTAGCGATTATTTAGATGACCCTGAACTTGATATTATCATTACAGATTTTAATGGTATAGACGTAGAAGAACTAATAAAAAAGGTTCAAAGCTTGCACAAGTATATAGACCTCGTTTTATACTCAGAAAATCCACCTCCTGAATTTTATGAGGCAGCAAGAAGTATTCCAGGGACTTATTCTTGTACGAGAGAGGATGTAGAAGATACTATCAAAAAGGTGATTCAGAACACTATCCGACGGACGCAAAATGTAAATAACATGCGGGGCATAGTTATTTCAGAGGTTATTGATATTGAAAACCAAGTTGAAGAAATAATCGTTAAATATTTTGATGATAAAGGAGATTTAGCTAAGAAAGTCTTAGAAAAAGAGGATGTCTGTGATTTTGGAAAGAAGATAGCTTTTCTTAACTCAATTCTAAAAAAAATTGTAAAAGACTACAATAAGAAAATTAGTACTGAAAAGGATCCTGACGTTAGGGATAAACTTGGAACGCAAAAAACTATGCTCCAATCCTTATATAATATTTCCAAAAAACTATCTGACGAAGTAATGAAAACTAGAAATGTATTGGCTCATGTTGAACAGAAAGTGGGGAATGATAATGTTCCTTATTTAAAAAGTATGTATAAAGAATATGAAGATATCAATGCTGATTCAGAATGGTATAAGAATACACGTAAAGATTTACATAAGCATTCAGAAAATCTAACATCTATTCTCGAATTCATTAGTGAAAACTGAAATTAACTTGGCAGGTCGTGTGGCTATACGGTTAGAAACTAAAAAGGTAAGGTGGTTTCGCAAGAAAATATTACTATGGTATGAAAAGGGGGGGCGTCATTTTCCATGGCGAAATAAATCTGCTTCAAATTACCAGCTTGTAATAGCAGAGGTTCTTTTGCAACGAACTAAAGCCGAAACAATCGCAACCTTCTTTCCCTTTTTCATTAAACAATACCCTTCTTGGAAATCATTGTCTTCTGTGAATAAAACAAGGTTAAAAAAAGACTTGAAACCAATCGGACTTTGGAAAAGAAGGTCTGATACTTTAAAGAGATTGTCAACCGTGATGGCAAAACGTGGAGGGAGATTTCCAAGAACCAGGGGAGAAATTGAAGAATTGCCAGGTGTTGGACAATACATTGCCAATGCGATTTTGATGTTCTGTCAAGGTCAACCGCAACCGTTACTTGATGTGAATATGGCGAGAGTCTTGGAAAGGTTTTTCGGCCCACGAAAATTGGCTGATATACGTTACGATCCTTACTTGCAGAAGTTGTCAAGGGAAGTACTTCCAAGAAAAAGATATAAGGAATTTAACTGGGCAATACTTGATTTTGCGTCAATAATTTGCAGAATTGATCGTCCTGCCTGTAATAAGTGTTGTTTGGAATCAAAATGTCGGGCTCGCAGTGTGACGGACTCACTCAAATCCCGTTAGAGGCTGGGTTTTTCGGTTCGGAAACGGGGTGAAGTGAAAAAAGCTTGACCGCAGCGGCTATAAATGGTATGCTTATATAGTGAACCCCGTTAGAGTGTGTGCCTTTCGGTTCTCTAACGGGGTGAAAATATACGAACCCCCCTTCTTGTTTTCGCAAGAAAGCAGGGGGGGCATTCTCGAAGGAGGTTAAATATGGGCAGTTTAAGGACAAAATCCTACCTGACGGTACTACATAACAAAAGCATCTCAATAACAAAACTGCTCCTTCTATTTCTTATGACCTGCCTCTTTGTAATGCCTGTCTATGCAAAATACGAAGGGGGCACAGGGACTGCCAACGACCCATACTTGATTTATACAGCCGAACAGATGAATGAGATTGGTACCCACCAGTCCGACTGGAACAAGCACTTCAAACTGATGGCCAATATAAATATGAACGAGGTAGCCGGAACGGATTTCAATATTATTGAGACCTTCACCGGCGTTTTCGACGGCAATGACTGTACAATTTCCAACCTCAGCATCTCTTCAGCACTGACGGAAAATACCGGGCTTTTCGGCACCGTCGGCGGTCAAATCAACAATTTGGGATTAATCAAACCCAATATCAACGCACAGGGAGGTAATGTCGGCTCGCTGACAGGCTTTTTGAACCATGGTTTTATCACAAACTGCTACGCCAGAGGAGTAGTCGTCTCAGGCAGCAACTACATTGGCGGCCTTATAGGCTTAAACACCGGCAGAGCTGGTCTATGCTGGTCATCCGGCAATGTCTCGGGCCTTGCGTATATCGGTGGATTAATCGGACTAACCGACGACGGAACCGTCAAACAGTGCTACTCGAGGGCCAACGTAACAGGAGACAGGAATGTCGGTGGTCTGGTGGGAAAGACAACCGACGAAGCCAGCGAAGTTACTAATTGCTATGCCACCGGTACTGTTGAGGCGGACAGATATGTGGGCGGGCTCGTAGGACAAGTCGAACAAGGCAGAGTTTACAAGTGTTACTCAGTAGGCAGCGTTTCAGGCAACCGGGACGTAGGCGGCCTTACCGGATTTATCAGGGTACTGGGAAATGTGTCACGTTCTTTCTGGGACACCCAAACAAGCGGCCAGGAAACCAGTGCCGGCGGAACAGGTAAAACAACCGCCCAGATGAAAAAAATTAATACTTTTTTTTCCGAGGGATGGGATGTCTGGGGCATCTGGACAATCTGTGAGGACATTAACTATCCCGCCTTGCTGTCACTGATTCCCGTTGCAGATCTCGACTGTCCGGATGGCGTTAATTTTATCGATTTTGCAATTTTCGCCGGCCAGTGGGGCAGGGACAACTGTAGCCCTGCAAATGGTAATTGCCAGGGTGCGGACATCAACCAGTCCGGCACCGTTGATTTCCGGGACCTCGAAATCTTTGCTCGACACTGGCTCGAAGGTCTTGACTGAATTAAAAGCGAAAACCAATTTCAAATCATTCTGCAGCAAAGACTTCTTAGAAAAGCTAATTCATCATTCGTTTTTTTTCTTGCTTTTTAAACTGCTTTCGGTAGATTTTATGAGAAAGTTATAATTTGGAGAGTGCAAAAATGATAGGCAAAAAGATTAGACTCGAAAGAATTATCGACCGCAATTCACGCAGAACGGTCATCATCCCGATGGACCACGGCGTTACGGTAGGCCCGATCGAAGGTCTTGCGGACATGCGTAAAGCCATCAGCAGCGTCGTTGCTGGCGGCGCCAACGCCATCCTGATGCACAAAGGTGTCGTACGCGCAGGCCACAGAGGCGCCGGCAAAGATGTCGGACTGATTATCCATCTTTCCGGCGGAACATCGCTTAGTCCCGACCCGAACGCAAAGGAGCTGGTCTGCACCGTTGAAGAGGCAATCAAGCTGGGCGCCGATGCCGTCTCCGTCCATATAAATCTCGGCGCCGAGACCGACAAAGAAATGCTGCGCCAATTGGGACACATCAGCGATCGCTGCACGTTCTGGCAGATGCCGCTTGTTGCGATGATGTACACACGCGGACCGAAAATCAAAGATGAATACGACGTAAACAACGTAAAGCACGCCGCCCGGGTCGGGGCCGAGCTCGGCGCCGATATCGTCAAGGTGGTCTATACCGGCAGCGTCGAGAGTTTCACAGACGTAGTCAATGGCTGCCCCGTTCCGGTGGTAATAGCAGGCGGGCCCAAAATGAACAGCGACGAGGACATTTTCAAAATGGTCGAAGGTGCGCTGGAAGCCGGCGCTGCGGGCGTCTCGATAGGCCGAAACGCCTTTCAGCATAAAACCCCGGCCAAAATGGTACAGGCCCTGAGCAAAATGGTACACAACAGCGCAACCGTCGAAGAGGCAATAGCTGTACTCACTCAATAAACTAAATGCTAAAGGCAAAAAATGAGAAGTAAAATCGCAACAGTCTTAATAATGCTCTGTTGTGCATTCTGCGTTGTAAATGGTTGTGCAAAACCTAAACCTGTCAAGGAAAAACCTAATCAACCTGCCTACCTTAAACCCATCCCGCCGAAGAAGCTTAAAGAAGACCTGGATTTTCTCTTTAAAACAATCGAGGAAGTGCATCCGAATATGTATGCATACACACCTGAAAAAGAATTTGCCCCGCTACAGCAACAGTTGTATAAAGACATTAATCAACCAATGACTCAACTCAGCTTCTTGAAACTTATAGCTCCAAATATTACCTTGTTAAAGAGTGAACACACAATTGTGTTTCTACCTTTGCCACCTACTTCGAGTGAATTGATGGACTTTCTTCAAAACGGCGGAAAATTTTTTCCTCTATCTATTGATTGGTATGAAGAAAAAGTAATCCTCGCGAAAAATTACACATCCAAAAAGCTGCCGTTGGGAGGAACAATATTGCAGATTAATGGTGAGGATGTTTCAAAAGTAATAAAACGGCTGGAAAGGTATTATTCAGCGGAAGGCAAGGATACTTGTCCTGCTGCGCTGGAGAAGGACAAAGCTATGAGATTTCTCTTTTGGCTGGAATATGGACCTGTAGACACTCTCAACCTGCAAATCAAAGCGATTGATGGCACAATTAACAATTATGAAGTCGAGATGATGACCTTCGACGAGATAAAACAAAAAGAAGATCCAAATAAAGGCAAAAACTCATATAGATACTTGCGCGAATACGACACATTTTATCTTAAATTGGATGATTGGGCAGATTGGTCAAGAATCACAAAATTCACAGAATTTTGTGATAAGGTGTTTAAAGAAATTCAGGAAAAAAGGGCTTCTCATTTAATCATTGATCTCCGTAATAATCCGGGGGGAGATCTTGCGAACACCGAAGTTTTCACCACATATTTAATAAAAAATCCAAATCTGTCTTTTCGGGGAGCTCTTCCTTTGGAAAAACTTAATCCTTTTTATCGTAAAAATAACGCGTTACGATTCGAAGGATCAACCTACCTATTTATGGATGAGATAAGTATGTCAGCAAGCACAATCTTTGCCGGTATCATTAAAAATCATCGTTTAGCCACGATTGTCGGACAGGAACCCATTGAACCTCTAACATTTTATGGAGGTACTACTAACTTTGAATTGCCAAATACGGGTCTATTGTTAAGTATCCCGCAGGTCAAATTTGTTGTACCTGGAAGCAAAAATGATGGGCGAGGGATTATACCTGATCATGAGGTCAAGCAAAAGCCACAAGATACTGCTAAAGGTGTTGATACGGTTCTGCAATTTACGCTAAATTTTATAAAAGAAAGCAAGTAAATATACAAGACTATAATTAAAGAGAAGTGAACTATGTCAGAAACTGTAAACCGCCGTAGTTTTCTAAAAAAATCTGTTATCGCCTCCACTGGCGCTTCATTAAGTTTAAGTTTCAAACAGAAAGCCCTATCAGCTAAAGAATCAGTAGTACCGGCGCTAAATGTTTCAAATAACACTTTACCAATGGGCAGGATTGGTAACGTTAAATTCAGCAGGTTAATCGCCGGGGGCAATCCCTTCAGCGGCTGGTCGCACAGCAGAGACCTAAAATATATCTCCGAGTTATTCAAGGCCTACAGCACCGATGAAAAGATTCTTCAGACACTTCAAATGTACGAAGAGAACGGAATAAATACAATCCTCGCGGGCGGCGTCAGGGTCCTCGATAAATACTGGAACGAACGAGGCGGAAAGATTCAATGGATTGCACAGACACACCCGAAGGTTAACGACCTGACAACCAACATTAAAAGGGCAATCGATAATGGAGCCGTCGCCGCTTATATACAGGGTGGTATCGGAGATAAATGGGTCAAAAACAATCGTGTTGACCTTCTCGCAAAAACCGTCGAATTCGTCAAGCAAAATAAAATTCCCGCCGGCATAGGCGCCCATTCGATTGAAGTACCGATTGCATGTGAAAAGGCGGGTGTTGAAACCGATTTTTATATGAAAACTTTACACCACGGCAATTACTGGTCCGTTACCCCAAAAGAAGACCGGATCGAATGGAACGTCGATAGCTTCGGCCCGGACGACCATGATAATATCTGGGCACTCGACCCGGAACGAACCATCGAATTTATGAAAACGGTGGATAAACCCTGGATAGCCTTCAAGACTTTAGCCGCAGGGGCCATTCACCCAAGCGAAGGTTTCAAGTACGCCTTTGACAACGGCGCCGATTTTATTTGTGCAGGCATGTTCGATTTTCAGGTCACCGAAGACGTAATGATCGCAAAAGACGTACTCTCAAAAACAAACAGGCAGCGTCCCTGGAGAGGATAGAAATCTATAAGGAACCTATTATGAAACGCCAATCTGCAATTATCAACTCGATAGCAATACTGACCGTAATAATCCTGCTTTTCGTCCCAGCAAATACTTCGACAGGCCAGGACAAACGAAAACTCATAAAGGCCAAAGACGGCTCCGGCATCATAGGCTACAAAGACACGCCCATCCTCCCCTGGTGCGGCTACCACGTACATGATCCCGACCGCCCGGCGCCGAAAAAAGTCACCCCGGCCCCGCCGGATGTAACAGGAAGAACCGGCAAAGCCCCAACAGATGCAACCGTCCTCTTCGACGGCAAAGACCTCCGGCAATGGCAAACCTCCGACTGGAAAATAGAAAATAGCGAGCTTATCGCCGTCTCAGGCAATCTCAGGACAAAACAGCCCTTCGGCGACTGCCAGCTGCATCTGGAATGGATGGCCCCCGATCCGCCGCAGGGCCATATGTTCGACCGCGGCAATAATGGTGTAAGATTAATGGGCCTGTTTGAAATACAGGTATATGACTCATACACCGAGAAACTTTATCCCGACGGCCAGGCGGCCTCCGTTTACGCCCAGAGTCCTCCGATGGTAAACGCCTGCCGCAGGCCCGGCCAGTGGCAGACATACGATATTATTTTCTTCGCCCCCGTATTCAAATCCGGCAAACTCGAAAAGCCTGCCTATGTCACCGTCCTGCACAACGGCGTTCTCGTCCACCACAACCAGAAAATCTACGGCCCCACCGGCCACAGAATTCTGGCACGATACTCAAAGCCAATCCCTGAAAAATTACCGCTGAGCCTCTCGGCCCACAACAATCCAGTCCGATTCCGAAACATCTGGATAAGACCGCTTTAATTATTGACATCCCGTTTGAATTTCAACGAAGTTGAATCGAGAAATCCGGCATTCGAAAAAGCTTGCCCGGAGAAAAGAAAAAGGCTTGCCCGCATATTCGGACAAGCCTTCCGAATTTCCGACATTTCCAATACTGTCAATCAATCTTCCTGCCGGCCATCTCTCTGGTGCCCCTGGAAGTAGTACGCTCTCCGACGAGTGTCTTCCCGTCAACCTTGCCCTTGAATTCCATCGTGTACTCACGGTCCCCGTAAGTCATAGTAACCTTGAAGCTCACCTGATTGCCGTCCACCTTGAGGTCCTGAACGGCCACCTCATTATCACGATACGTGTACGTCGCCGTCATGTCTTCCTTAATCTTCAAAGTACTCGTACGCGTGCCTCGCGAGGTTTCTCTCGTAAATTCCCACGTGCCGACAACAGGCGATACTGTCTTGAGCATCTTACCGGCCACCTCGGTAGCGCCTCTTTCTGAAACAAGCTGACCCGTAAGGCTCTTGCCGTCCAGTTTGCCCTTAAAGTCCATTTTGAAGGTCCTGTCCCCGAAGCCCATCTCGATAATAAAGGTAACCTGGTCGCCTTCGAGCTTGAGGTCTTTGATGGGAATCTCTCCGCCAAAAGATTCATACCTGCCGGTCATATCTGAGAAGATTGTCAGCATGCGAGTGCGCGTACCTCTTTCCGAGGTCGTCGTCAGATCCCACTTGCCGATAAGCGGTGCCCCGATTCGCTCGCCGGCCGCCTGTATTTCTCCCCGATCACTCTTGAATACCCCGGCCAAATCATGCCCTTTGACCGTACCCTCAAAATTCGTTTCAAACTCAAAGTTTTCGTACTTGCTGTTTCGGGTAAAGCTTAACTTTCCATCTTGAAATTTAACGTTGGAGATAACATGCTCACCACGTGCAGCGTCCCACTTGCCCGCCAACTTACCGTCCGGCTCCTGGGATATCGTCACCTTCCCTGTCATTTCCCGGTCGCCAACACTATACTTCATGTCCCACTGACCAAGAGCAGGGCACCTGGGCTTCTTACGGCTGCCGTTGACCGCAAACTCCCCCCGGTCGCTTGACATCTGGCCGGTGATTTTACCTTCCCTTAAGGTTCCGACGTACTCCAATATGACCTCCGAGTCGCCAAACGTAATTATCCGGGCAAAGGTCAGCTTTCCATCCTCGAATTTGACATCGGTCAGCTCACCCGAGCCCCACTTGCCCGTTAAGCTGCCGTCCGCCTTCTTCAAGATGGTCATCGTGGCAAAGCTCTCCCGGCCTCCGAATTCCATCTTCATTTCCCACTGCCCTGTAATGTCTTCGGCCGCCCATAAGTACGACGTCTGAAACAACAGCAAAAGACAGGTAAGAATGATAAACTTTCCGACTCTCTTGTGGACTAATGTCTGATTCATAACAGGCCTCCTGAAAAAAATGTTAAAAAATGAACTGCTCTTCGACTACATAAAAACCGCACTTTCAGGATAATACTACCCGACAGAATAAAAAACAACTGATTTTTCAAAAAGTCAGCCCCGAATTCACTCGATAATAAAAGCTGTTGACAATACTATGCAATTTGCGTTAAATGGTAATAAAGAATTAAAAAGCAAAGAAGCGATATGAATACAAAAATACAACAGATAAGGGAATTAATACTTCCGATTCTACAACGCTACGGAGTCAGCAAAGCCGCGCTTTTCGGCTCTGTTGTTAAAGACCGGACACGACCTGACAGCGATATTGATATTCTTGTTCAGATCGAGAAAGATATCAGCCTTCTTGACTTTGTTGGACTGAAACTTGAACTGGAGCATGTACTGAAAACAGATGTGGATGTAGTAGAGTACGACACCATCAAACCCCTCTTAAGAGAAGCCATCCTCAAGGAACAACAGGTGATTCTATGACGAGAGACATACGAGTATATATCGAAGATATTCTGGACAGCATAACAAAAATCGAGCAATACACGCAGACAATTAACGAGGAGGACTTCCTGACTAATACCCAGCTCCAGGATGCCGTATTGAGACGGCTCGAAATCATTGGTGAAGCCGTAAAGAACATCCCACAAGCCTTCAGAGACAAGTATCCAAATATTCCCTGGAAGAAAATTGCCGGTTTGAGAGATGTGCTTATTCATGAGTACTTTGGGGTGAATATGCGCCGTGCATGGAAACTGGCAAAGCAGGACATCTTTGTTCTGAGCGACAAACTCCAGAAGGTGAAAAAAGACTTAGGGACACAAAAATGAAAAAATTATGGGTAAATGTTGTTCCATATAGCAAGGAAATCTCCATAGCGGCCCTCGAAAGCGGGGCACAGGCCGTTGTTCTTCCCGATGGCCAGAGTGAAACCGTCCGGCAGTTCGGCAAAATAAAAACCGTCGAGAAAGACGGTGACATCAAGCCGGGCATAGATGTCGAGTTCATCGATATTGCCGGCAAAAAAGATGAGGACAAGGCCGCGGCGGTTTCGCCTGAAAAAATTATTGTACTTAGAATGCTCGATTGGACGATTATACCGATAGAAAACCTGTTAGCCCGGCGAGGTAAAAATATTATTGTCCAGGTCGAAAACAGCGAGCAGGCCAAGCTTATGGTTGAAATACTCGAAAAAGGTGTTGATGGTGTCCTCTTAAATACCACCGACATAAACGAGATAAAAAAATGCGCCGACATCATACACGGCGTCAGTGAAAAGGTCTCTCTCGTAACAGCCACCATAAAAGGCGTAAAACAATTAGGCATGGGCGACAGGGCCTGTCTCGACACCTGCACGCAGATGGCGCTGGGTGAAGGGATGCTCGTCGGCAATACCGCTTCCGGCTTCTTCCTGGTACATTCCGAATCCATCGACAATCCTTACGTCGCATCCCGACCGTTCCGTGTCAACGCCGGGGCAGTACACGCATACACCCTGGCGCCGGGCGGTAAAACAAAATACCTGGCCGATTTAAAGGCCGGCGACGAAGTCCTGCTCGTAAATTTCCGGGGCAAAAGCCAGATTGCTTATCTCGGCAGGAATAAAATCGAAAAAAGGCCCGTCATGCTCGTCGAGGCCGACGCCGAAGGCCGGCCCATAAGCCTCGTCCTTCAAAACGCCGAGACGATTCGGCTCGTCAGCCCCGACGGCAAAGCGGTTTCGGTCACAACTTTAAAGCAGGGCGATAAAGTGCTTGCCCATATCGAAAAAGCCGGAAGGCACTTCGGTATGCAGGTTGATGAAACTCTGATTGAAAGGTAGATTTATGGAATGGCCGGCAGATGTATTCAGTATAATCCTGGCAACTTTTCTCGGAGCGGCAATAGGCCTCGAGAGAGAGCTTAGCGGTAAGTCCGCCGGTCTGCGGACAAATCTCTTGATATGTCTTGGAGCAGCCATCTTTACCATAATTTCCAAACGAATGATTGTCGATGAAGGTTCAACTACAAGGATAGCCGCACAGATTGTTACAGGTGTCGGCTTTTTGGGTGCCGGCGCACTCATTCAGGACAGGCGTGGTGTGCACGGCCTGACAACAGCGGCAACCATCTGGCTCGTTGCAAGCATCGGAATGGCCTGCGGAGCCGGTTTTCACGACCTGGCGGTCGTATCGACGCTTATTGCAATTATTGTTCTGGCGGGCCTCTTAAAGCTGGCAAAGCCCCTGGAACGGTATGCTAATAAACACAAAACCAGACATTTTCCTAACGACGAGGATCATACCGGAAATGATCGCCGAGAAGCCGGGGAATAAACCTCTTCATACTTTTTACTCTGTCGGTGTATAACCCAGCTTCCCCCACACAGCCTTCTGAACATTATACAAATCCTGACTGCCCGCACAGTTCGACATATCACCATGACGGCCGGTATTTTGCCAGTAGTCGTAGTCTGAATTGCAAATTTCCAGCGTACTCGGGTCTTTCCACTTCCAGTACTCACTGTGCCCATCCACGAAAGACAGGTTTGTCCCGTCGCCGTGCCGCGCCGTAATCTGGTCCCACCATCGCGGCTGGTCGTACCAAATTGTCCAGCTCGCCGGACTCAACCGGCCCTCATCAAGAAAAACGGCCCTCTGGGCCGGATTGCGAATCTGCTCCCTGTTTTTAACTATCTGCCCTTCCGCCCCGGGTATCGCATCGTAACCGTTCATAGCATCAACGATGGCATACGTCACCACCTCTCCCCTAATACCCGTGGGACACTTGTAAAGCTTCAAGTCCGGGCAGTAATCGTACAGCAATCCCCTGATAATACCGTCTATTCGTTGTTCTTCCGAAGCTCCCCGGCCGGGCCAATATACCCAGCAAGTTCCGTCTTTGTTCTGTGTTCCGGTGCTTGTATTCCCGTTTATAATCTTGCTGTCGTTCTCGTCCGCATACATAATCCATGCAAGTCCCATCTGTTTGACGTTACTAAGACAGGCCGCACGTTTGCCCTGCTCCCTGACACGATTTAACGCCGGCATCAATATCGCCATCAAAACTGCAATGATAGCGATCACTACCAGAAGCTCAATTAAAGTAAAACCTTTCGAACCTCCTTCTGCTCTGCGGCTGATAATCTTAATTCCGAAAGGTGTAAAAACTTTTATCTCGTCCATATTCCATCTTCTCCTTCTCACCCCGATAAAGTTGCCGGTTAACTGTTTTCTAAAAAACACTTTTCATGGCCTTAAAATCAATAAAGCACCGAATTCCTATATAATCTTATCAAAAAACCGCATCTAATCCAAGCATTTTCCCTTGACACAAAAGCGGCTAATCTGGTATAAATAAAATTATAGGATTTAATATTTTCTTCTTTCGCCAGGCTGATTTTACGTACCTTTCAGCCAATATTTAGATTAATAAGCGAGGTGCATAGTGTCAAGTGAAAACTTTGTACCCTGGTATCTTGCAGCTAAGATTGTTACTTTTTAGTTTATCGCTAAAAGTGGGCTTTGAGAAGAAAGGAGGTGGCTGTTCGATCTTCGATTGCCGGGTTTCGACGCTTTTCATCTCTATCTGACAAGCAAGACAAGCAATCGATTTTTGACAATTTTCATAAACACTTCTCGAATATAATGAGTGTTTTGGTGTGTGGTCAAAGCATGTTTATTTTAATTTTATCGAAGGAGGCAGTGAAATGAGAAACTTAAAAGTCGTGGTAGTGATTCTTCTGATTGCAGGGATATCCTCAGTTGCATCAGCAGATATTTTCGGTGAGGATTTTGAGTCCTATGCAAATGGAAGTGCATTACATGGCCAGGGAGGCTGGAAGGGCTGGAACAATACTTCAAGTGCCGGCGCGCCGGTATCGAATTTGTATTCTTACAGCGGCTCAAATTCGGTCGAGGTCGTCAGCAGCGCCGATTTGGTGCATGAGTTTGACCTGGCCGGAGGCAGGTGGGAACTCTCGATCATGCAGTATATCCCCGGTGGAACCAATGGTGAAAGCTGGTTTATCCTACTGAACACATACAGCGACAATGGCGCCCAGGACTGGTCCGTACAGTTGGATTTTAACCTCGCTACAGGGGCAATCACTTCAAATTACGACGACGGTACATTAGCGAACATAGTGTACGACAAGTGGGTTGAAATTAAATGCGTTATCGATCTGGACAATAACACAGTCGATGAGTACTACAATGGCGAATTGATTTCCACCCACCGGTGGGACGATAATAACCATAACACACTTGGCTGTATTGACCTCTATGGAAACGGGGCTTCCTCGATCTATTACGACGATCTTAAAATATTGCCCCCAATTATCGCTTATAGTCCGGTCCCTTCTGACGGTGCTATTCATTCGGATACATGGGCAAATGTGAACTGGTCGTCGGGTGGGTTTGCAGCTTCACATGATGTGTATTTTGGAGATAATTTTGACAAGGTTAACAATGGTGCCGCAGAGGCTTTCCTTGGCAATCAGACATCGAATAACTTCATCGTTGGCTTTTCAGGATTTGTCTTTCCGGATGGCCTTGTGCCGGGAACAACTTACTACTGGCGTGTTGATGAGGTAAATGACGCCGACCCAAACAGTCCCTGGAAGGGTGATATCTGGAGTTTCATGATCCCGCCCAAGACCGCCTATTTACCAGACCCGGCTGATGGTGCCGAGTCTATCGACTTGAATTCAGACCTTAGCTGGGCGGGAGGGTTCGACTCGAAATTACATACTGTTTATTTCGGTGACAATTTTGACGAAGTGGACAATGCAACAGGCGGTCTTCCTCGGGGAACTATGACCTATACCCCCGGCACACTTAAAATGGCCAAGACTTATTACTGGCGGGTCGATGAGTTTGATGTTGTCGAAACGCATAAAGGCGACGTCTGGAGCTTTACAACCGAGGGCGCTGTGAGTACCCCGGAGCCGGCTAATGGCGCCGTGGATGTAACGCAGACGCCTGTTCTTACCTGGACACCGGGAGTCTTTGGTGCTTCACATGAAATTTACTTCGGCACCGATTCAAGCTCACCGGAGTATAAAGGCAGTGGGAATCTTGGCTCCGAGAGCTATGACCCCGGACAGCTTGAATGGGATACAACCTACTACTGGCGTATTGATGAGTCCAATAGCGTCAACACCGACAGCCCGTGGACAGGCCCACTCTGGAGCTTTACCACCGCCAACTTCCTGATATTGGATGACTTTGAATCTTATAATGACCTCGACACAACTGACCCGGCAAGCAACAGGATATTTAATGTATGGCTGGACGGATTCGGCGACCAGACAAACGGCTCAGTCGTTGGATATGAAAATCCTCCTTTTGCCGAGCAGTCTATTGTTCACAGCGGTAATCAGTCGATGCCGTTTGCATACGACAATGCCGTCGGCAAATCCGAGGCAACTTTGACATTGACTTCCAATCGTGACTGGACGGTGAAGGGTGTCAACACACTGACGATTTGGTTCAGAGGAGAAGCTTCCAACGCCGCTGAAACTTTGTATGTTGCACTCAACGACAGCGCTGTGGTCAATCATGATAATCCTGGAGCTGCATTGATAAATGACTGGACCCAATGGAATATCGACTTGCAGACCTTTACCGACCAGGGCGTTAACCTTGCCAATGTCAATTCGATTACCCTTGGTCTTGGAAATAAAAGTAATCCGGCTGCCGGCGGCTCAGGAATGATGTACTTCGATGATATTCGTCTGTATGCGCCGGCACTATAAGTGGCAATTTATTGTTCGATTGAAATAAAGTTTTAAAAAATATTTGTTATTGAGACTGCGCTGCTCTGCGAAACAGCCTCGCAGCACAAAAGGTTTGTTGATAACAACAAGCATCTTGGTATGTGGCCAGAGAATATTCATAATTACTTTAACTTTTTAAGGAGGTATGATTATGTGTAAAAAATTGTTTTTTTTAGTTTCTCCTATTTTACTGCTGTTGCTGGCCGGCAATGCCGTGGCCCAGCTCGACCCGGCTTCCATTACCGATGGTAATGTGTACCTGTTCGAGAATGTCGGTACCGATGTACCGGACGATTCAGCCAATAGCAATACGGCCAATCTTGTTGGAAGCCCACAAGTCGTTGATGGACTCAAGGGCAAGGCGTTACAGTTCGATGGAGTCGATGACGGCGTTCATATCCCGGATGCAGCTACGGTCAACCTTAGTACTCACCAGAATCATACGGTAGTTGCAATATTCAAATGTGACGATGTGGACAAACCGGAGAAACAGGTGGTGTATGACGAAGGCGGCACAACCCGCGGGCTTGCCATATACGTCCATGAAGGTCTGGTCTATGCCGGAGGATGGAACTTGAGCGATTATACACCGGAATGGACAGGTACATTTCACTCTGCGCCGATTAGTTCCAATGCATGGTATGCCGTTGCTATGGTCCTTAGAGACGGTACCGCAGCCCAGGAAGACGACAAGTTTGAAATGTGGATGGATGGAGAGTTTATCGCCACGGGACCCGGCGGTCAATTGCAGAGCCGCTCGAATGACAATGGCATCGGGTATGCCAATGCACAAGTGAAATTTCATGACGGTAATTTTACGGGCGGCGGCAGTTATTTCGAGGGCATAGTTGACGAGATTTGGATAATCAATGCTGCACTGACGGAAATCGAGTTAGGTGGTTTTGTGGGTAAGGTATGGCCTTACTCTTCCAGCCCATCGCCGGCCGATGGAGTCTTGTATGAGGACACCTGGGTGAACCTTTCCTGGAAACCGGGAGGTCTTGCCGTCTCGCACGATGTTTATCTCGGTGACAATTTTAACGACGTGAACAGCGGAGCCGAGGGTACCTTCCAGGGTAATCAGGCCACAACAGAATTTATTGCCGGCTTTCCCGGATTCCCCTATCCGGAAGGTCTTGTCCCGGGGACGACTTATTACTGGCGTGTCGATGAGGTCAATGACGCCGAGCCGAACAGCCCGTGGAAGGGCAAGATTTGGAGCTTTACAGTTCCCCCAAGGACTGCCTATAACCCGGTTCCCGCTGATGGCGACAAATTTATCGGCACAGATGTGGAGTTTAGCTGGACACCGGGTTTCGGTGCGATACTACATAACGCATACTTCGGTGACAATTTTGACGATGTGAACAATGCCACCGGGGCAATGCCAAATGCAGATGCAACCTATACTCCAGCC
>Ga0114922_10001816_pt1 | contig 20234 bp, 39 predicted proteins | sample AartaG_FD_100975 | JGI IMG/M metagenome (GOLD analysis project Ga0114922, IMG submission 100975) | Deep subsurface microbial communities from Aarhus Bay to uncover new lineages of life (NeLLi) - Aarhus_00045 metaG | ecosystem: Environmental > Aquatic > Marine > Oceanic > Sediment | place...
CAAGTCGAACTTGGCGTTATGGAAGATGAGGGAGCCCCTAGTCGGGTCCTCCAGCCACTCCTTTAGTTCAACGAAGGAACAGAACTCCCGCTCCATGCATCCATTTCTCATAGGAAGCCATATCTCGTCGCCAGTCCAGCCCAGCGATATACCAAACGGGACATCCTTGTAGATGCTCAGGCCGGTTGTCTCTGTATCGACAGCGACCAGCTTCCTCTTCTTCAAGGTTTCAAACTTCATCGTCTCTCCAGTCGGTCCATTCGTTCATTCATACGCTCGAGGGCTTCTATTATTGCCTGCCACTCCTCATCCAACTCACACCACATACGCTCTCGGTCTTCTGGTGATCGATGGGGAAAGTTAGTGGCGAACCAATTAGCGGCCAGCCTACTCATCGTCGGCATCCACAACCTCCTCCAGTGGGTTTCACCACTCCACCTTCAGGTATCCCAGTAGTCGAGACCATATAGACGTGAACAGTTCCCGCTAGACAGGAAGTATAGAAATGTAGTATGCCCAGCCTGTCTGCGTTAACTCGGAATGTAGTATCGCGACCAGCTGCACACCTGATATTAACCTCATAGATCTCCGTCGGTTCCGATGGTCTCATCCCCACCAGAACATGCGTCCCCGCGGAGGTTATCATCAGAATCAAAAGAAGGCCAAGGAACATCACGTTCAATTTCACTCTTACCCCCCTTCAGATATGCAACAGCGCCTAGAAGAAACAGAACGTCATGGTGAGTCTTCGAGCGACAGTGACCCTCCTCCCTTTTCATCGCCGCTCGAGCTACCCTACCCAACCAAGCTGAAGACTCCGGTCCTAATACCGGCCTCTTCTTCTCCAACCTAGCCATTGTATCGATAGCTTCGACCAGGCAGGCCTCCGACCTCAGCCTGGCAGTTCGAGTTGTCTCATACAGCTGAACCAGTCTGTCATTCTCGATCATCAGATCCCGCTTCGTCTTCTCCAACTCAGCCACTGTCTGATTCCTGGTGTCGACAATCCCGCAGATGTCTCCGACTTCCCCTTTCACCCGCTTCAGCTCTTCGATATTCCGCTCAACCTCTGAACAGAGCCACTCGTAGTTCTTGCGGCTAGGATTCAACCTAAGCTGAGTCAGCTTCTCTAGCTTTATCATTCTCTGTCTCCTCAAGTACTGTCGGAAGCTTGAAGGTTTCGTCCATCACCGTCAGATAAATCAAAGCATAACCGGCAATGTCCATCAGAGTATCCCTGACTGTCTCGTCTCCAATCAGTCGCTCTCCGTCTGTAGCGTCCCTGACTATCAAGTTCCTGAGACGGTGAACTTTACTCAACAGCTTGGAGACGATTCCCATAGGTCCAGCTTCAAGGATTGGCTCCTTACCGTACGCCAGATTCTTCCGAGACAGCAGGACCCTGATCTCGTTACAGTGAGACTGGATCGCCTCATTCCAGGTCGAAGGCGTCATCGACTTCCTCCTCTCTATACTTCCGCATCTTCACACCCGCTTCAGTAAACACGATGGGCGTGGTAATGGCGGCGCGGTATGGGTGAACGAAAACAACACGCGCGATACCAGCTTGAACAATCAGCCTCGCACACTCGTCGCAGGGGAAGTGGGTGACATAAAGTGTCCGCCCTGTTCCTGCTGGACGCGGAGCGAAGATGATAGCGTTAGCCTCAGCGTGCACGGTAAGGTGGCATCGGTCGTCATCCTTACAGGTCGACCGAGTACAGTGAGGGAGTCCTTTCGGTGCTCCACAATATCCAGTGGAGAGGACATGATTCTCGCCATCTACCAGGACCGCTCCTACCTTCAGCCTCAGACAGGTAGATCTAGTCGCGACCAGTCTTGCCATCGCGAGAAAGTAGAGGTCTCGGCTCGGTCGCTCCATCTTGGGGCCTCCTCAGAATTACAGTATACCCGTCGTCAGGATGATCGAGAACCTGGGTCTCCATTCTGTGGACGGCGCGGACGATAGGCACGCCGTCCATAGACCAGCGCGTCATCGATGCCTGCACCGTCATTTCAAAGTTCATGCGGTCGTTGTCGTTTGCAAAGACCAGGTCAGTACTAATCTCTGCTGCTAGGATGATCTTCATCGTTCCACCTCCTGAAGATAGTCCATCCTGCCACCAACAGCACGTTCAAAACAACCACAGCTCCAATGGTAGCGAGGATGGAGATCAGCACGTTCATCTCTTCCTCCTCGGCCTTGTGAACCAGATAATCGCGAGGATGAATACAACGGTCACATATCCCAGCGCCGTTCCAATGCTCATTGCTTCCTCCTCACTAGGATCTCGATCTCCTCACTCGCCTGATACTTCCGAGTCAACTGATGTACGATCACTTCGGCAGTACCACTAAGCTTATGTTCCCACTTCCTTTTCTTTGTCATTGCTTATCTCCAGAACCAGAACCAGTGTCTTTCTTCCAGACAGCTCGACCTCTGATAGATGCTGCATTCCAAGCTTCTCCATCAGCCAAGTAGCTCCTCCAATCTCCAAGCCGCGGTCGCTTCCATACGCCTCTCTCGCTTTCTTCGTTGCGTACTCGTTCAACGTCATACCAGTGCTCCATTCCGTCATCGCTCCTCCTCCTTCTGCTTGCGGGTGTCGCAGTGGTCTTGCTGGGGCCGCAGGATGATGTGCCCGTCCCGCTTGCAGTCGTACAGGCCACCGTGGCCGATGGAGTTCCCGGTGCAGTGTTCACTGACTACGCAGTCCTCACAATCCAGGCAATTCATGGTGTCCTCCTCGTCTCTCCGTTCTCCAACAAGACGACCGGCCCGTCTATCTCCGTCCATAGACACCACGCCTTGAGTTCGTGTCGCTTTGCAAGAGCGATTGCGAGCGTCCCGTGGATGCGCCCCGCGCTCTTCCCGTTTGCGTACCTGAAATAGACCGTTGGCGGAGTCGGCTTCCCGTAGTATCGGTGTCCATCCCAAACGGGGCTTGTGTCGCGGGGCGTGTACTTCGCCTCAAGTCTCATGGCATCCTCCAATGCACTCCGTCATCGCTCCACATCGCCATCCCGCTTGGATGCGGCCCTGTTCTCAGACAGTAACTACCCGTCTTCCGAGTCACACCCGGAATCATCAGGCCCAAGGAGAGCACGAAGATAAGCAAGAGTAAGCTCCGCATCCTGCGCCTCCTTGCGTTTCTCTGATACCACAACCTTCAACAGGCTAATGGCGTTTCTCAGTACGCGCTTGCCGTCTACTGTTAGCGGCATGAAGAACTCCTTCCTCCAACCTGCCACCCTGGTCAACGTGCTGCTTCAACTCTTCGAACGTCGCTTTCCTGTATCTGAACCCATCCTTGTACAGCCACCCATCGCTCTTGCACGTCATACTGATTCTCAAAACACTCCCTCCCTCGCGTCTTTCCTGTACATGTGAAGCGACGAGGTAAAGAAACAGAAGTCTCCAATAGGAATGCCGATGAACTTCGCTATTGAACTCTGCATCGCCATCGCTAACCAGAGGTCATACGCGAAGTGAGTGATGTAGTCAGTAGACCGCATCACGTAGGTCATGAACAACTTCTCCTTCCGCACCATGAACTGATAGTGCATGGAGCAGGGGATTCTAGCGACGGCTCCCATCCTGAGGTAGTCGTCCTCGTTGTGAATCTGAATGACTGCCTGTCGAGTTCCATGACGGCGCTTAAGCTCCTCACACACTGGAACAAGCTGTTCCCTGATTCGTTCGTTGTAGGTGTAAGCGAACTTCCCCTTGTGAATGAACTCCTCCCAGACATCGCGGCGGAGTTTCCACGCCTCCCCGGGATTGACAGGGTTCTCGCTCATCCGTTCCTTGAACTCTGCCTCTGCCCACTCGATTGCCAGGTCGTCTGGCCTCATATATTCCAGGATGCGGCCGCGGTCTGAAGTATCGAGGACAGTGAAGCAGTAGTTCTGGAGCTCCATGGTCTCGAAGTCAGGGTCACCAGCGACTACCTTATCCTGCATCGTGTCGCATGGGATGACGATGCCCATTTCGTAGATGTCTCGCTCGACTTCCCTTATGGCCTCGGAACAACTCGAATAGATCCTCATCTTCTTCCCCCATCACTACTTTGGTTGAGACGATTGAATGACCAGTCTGTCTGACTGCATGGACCACATCTTCAAACACGTCGAGAGGAGGTTCGGTCGAGAATGGTTCTAACTCTATCACGCATAGCATCCGACCCGCGAATTTGCTTTCGCACATACTTGTGAACCCTCTCCTTCTGCATGAACTTGATAGGGATGTTGTCGACCGCCTGCTGCAACTCAACCACACATCTCTTAGTGAACCATGTTTTGCAGGATGGAATGTGAATCCTCTTAGCTACCAATCCAAAGATCGGCCAGAATACGCTGCTCCCATAGAGGGAGATGAAGTAGAACCGAACCAAGAGCGGCTTGTCTACCGACCCTAAGACGTCTCGGAACAACTCGTCTAAGAAGAACAGATCAGCAGGGAACTTCTTAGCTACCTCAGTAGTTCGGTACACCACATCTACTCTAACTGCCGGCTCCATCTTCGGGACGTGGAAGGTAACCGTAGTCATACAGTGGTCTTGACCCGTTGCTTTCTGTTCTACTCCTTTCAGTAGCAGAGTCCTTGATGTAATTGGTCTGGTTCCCTTCTTGATGTCTGCTTGAATGATCTTCTTTACGCGCTGCACCTCCTCTTCGTTTCGGTAGTTCTTCCTTAGCTGAGCCATCTTCTGTGTTCCTCGGTAACCAAACTCTGAGATGGGCGGCATGCTCTTCATATCCCAGCACTTCACATGAGCTCGGAGACCGAACATGATACGACGAACAGATGCATGCAGTCCATGCCTGTCTGCATCATCGTTAAACACCAGCCGAGCCAGCTTGTCGTAGAGGTCCCAGCAATCCTTCGCCTCTACGAGTAGTTGCTCGCCGTATGCCAAGCGTGATCGAGATCTCTCTTTAGTGCATGACGCCATGTAGGATTCCTTAGTACGAATGCGGGATGAATAGTTGGCACAACCTCAAAAGCAGTCGACCATGGACACTGGAATCGCTTTCCTCTGTCCCTAGTGATGGGCACCTTCCGATCTAGAAACACCTCGGTGGCAGCTCTCCCCAGTGGAACCACGATCAGTGGCTTGAGTGCTACCAGCTCCCTGACCAGGTGAGGGTGACAGGCAACTACTTCAGACGGGAACGGAGTTCTGTTCGCTGGCGGACGACACTTGACAATGTTGGTAATGAAGATGCTCGCTCTATCTATCCCCAGCTCTCCCAGAATCTCGTCCAGCAACTTGCCTGCCCTACCCTGGAACGGCTTGCCGATGTCATCCTCTCTGTGTCCTGGTGCCTCGCCTACCAGCATCAGGCCAGACTGCCCGGTTCCTCTGCCCATCAGGCAGACGTACTCAGCAGTCTGACAGAGCATGCACCGTTTGCATCTAGGATTCCGTCTCATACTTATGCCTCGCTAGTTTAGCAGACCTGATAACAGCTCCACAGTGGCTGCACCTAATCACAGTCCTGTCCTTCTCCCGTGCCATGACAGGAGTGTACTTCCTCTTACACTCTGGACACTTACGTGGCATCCGGCTTGGTCTGAATGATGTAGGACACCCTGTCGGCGGGGATAAAGTATCTTTCCGAGACTGTTTCTTCATCTTCTCCTCCCACCTCGATAATAAAGACCGAATCATCCACCACAATTCCAGTGATGTTCTGCAGGCACAGGGGCGAGCTGGTTCCGTCCTCCCAATAGATCTTCGTGTCCATCAGTACTTGCTCCTCTGTCTGAACTTGTTCACCTGTGACTTGCGGTAGTAGAGTTGGAAGAAGTCCTCCGCGCTCATGCCACCTATGATGAACAGTTCGATAAGGAAGTGAACGGCGTCTGCCATCTCCTCCCAGAAATGATCTTCGTCCGTCGGCATCTGAGTCTGCTTCCACGGCTTGTTCTTCAAGCAGTTCATTGCCTCGCCCAACTCTTCAGTGATCCGCCAAGCGAAGTCCTTCAGCCACTTCTGTCCCTCCGCCGTGTGTACACTAACAGGGAGAGGCGGCATCTTCTCGATCTCCATGTACTTCTCGATTAGCTCCATCTGCGTCTCGAACATCATCTCTAACCGACAGGCTCCCACCGGAACTTCAATGGCTGGCACGTCGTGTATGTTCATGGCATCTGCTCCTTCCACGCCCACTTACTCGCCTTAACGTTCTTCAACTCGAACCTCTCAGTACAATCATTCCACTCAACCTCCTCTACTCCTATCCAAATGGTTTCACCTCCGACTCCGAAGCAGAAGACTCCCTTCCCTCCTTTCTCTTTCACCGACCAGACCCCGGCATACTGATGCGGCTTCACTTTCTTGAGGCAGGCCACCACAGTTCTTCCGACCTTGAACTCGATCGCCCATGCGCGACCTCCCGGTTCAACTGCCATCGAGTCGAAAGGTTTCCTGCCGCCTGCCTTCGAGTCTGCGATCTTGTAGTACCACCACCCTGCCAGCCTCAACTTCCTCGCAACCCGCTGTGAGAACCTAGACTCTGGACCTCTGGACATCAGAACTTCTCCTTTCTTCCACCGCCAGCCTTCATCTCCTTCAACATCTGGATGAAGAACTCCCTCTTTCTATAGCCGCCAGTAGTGGACTCGATGAGTTGATGGGAAGAAAGGAATCTGACTACGTGCTTTGCTGTGTCCTGGTCGTAGCCCATCATATCCTCAAGCTCTCGCCGCCTGAAGTAGCGGGTTGAGAGGAGCAGTGATCTCAACTCCTCCCAGTCTGGAAGGTCCTTGAACTCTGCCTCGATCTCCTTGGCCTTCTTGTCCGGAATCCTGGTCGCCCTGTACTCCGCCTCACTGTAGGTATCGTAGTCTAGTGAGTGATAGCATTCATCGAGCATCTGAACTACGAACTCGACGTGCTCCTTCTCGACCAGTATCCTCTCGCCTCCCTCGTCTGTGCTGAACAGTCGAGCAGCACATCCTACTGCCAGCCTCGCGAACTTGAGCCGTTGGTCGGCGGCTTCAACCAACGGTATGGATGAGTGATACTTACGAGAGAACGCCACAGCGTGATCAAGAATGGCCTCAGTTGCCTCAGCACTGAACTCAATATCTTCCGCCTTTCTGCTCCACGTCCACCGAACCAGTAGGTTGCATAGGCTATTGGTGAATCGATGATGAACCTCGGGGAATTCTTTTCGATTGATAATCTCTTCACTAACCTCACCTGATCTACAGCACACCGCAAAGTCAAAACGTCGAACGTCCTCCATCTTGTCGATGAGTTCCCATCTGCCCGCGATTGCTTGGACGGCATAATCATAGGTTGCGATGGGTCGTCCGGTGCGGGGATTAGACATAAAGACGAGACGCGTTCGAGCCGCGGTCCTGGCGGAAACAACCTTAGTGACTTCAGCGATGCCGCTAGTCCTAAGACCTGACATCTCGGCGATCTGATTCTGAGGGACACCTCCAAACTCGTCGATGAAGAGAAGCCTTCTATCATTGAGAGGTATCCTTCCCCAAGTGAGCATCCATCGGTTGTCGGATTCTTGCAGAGAGTACACGAGACCAGTACGCGAGGCAGCTTCCCCGTTGATGAGCTCCCCAGCTTGATAGTGTCGTCTAAGCTCAGCTGCAAGTGTGGACTTTGCCTGTCCAGAGTCACCGATGATGAGAAGTTCTCCCCATCCCTTGTGGACAAGCGCCTCCTGGAAGTAGAAACCAAGCGCTGTATGATAGACCAAGTCGATTGCTGTCGCAATTCTGTGCCTCCCCCATACTCTAGTTACGTTCGCGGCTAGATCATCGTGTATCTCTTCGAACTTTGCCGCTACGGATTGCTTACTCTTTCTTTGGAAGATACCTAGCTGCTTCTTTAAGGTGGGCGTCATGACGATGGACGTGTCAGTCTCAGCGGAGCTGTACTTCTCGAAGACATGGATGGCGTACTGCGTCTTCGGGTGGGGAACAGTAAGAGCTTCGATCTGAACTTCCCTGTTAGTCTTCAGACCATGACCAATGAAGAAGCCTCGTCTTACTGCGTACTCATGTTCCTCGAACGAGAAATTGACCTGTGGTATTAACCGAACCTCCTCCACGTTGAAGTAGTCCAGCACCTCGATGATATGACGAGAGCACCGAGGTTTCACACCTGCCTTACGTCTCAGCGCTCCCTTCAATGCATCCTGTCCGCACCGCATCATCTCGAGAACTGCTGGCTCAGTCATCGAGAATTCACACTCGTAGTATCCTCCAAACTGTCTGAGTCTACAGACCTCGCAATACTTGGACTCAGGTGTACACTTCAGAGCGAAGCGTTTGGGAACGATATAGGGAGAGACATCCTTACCCGAGACCATCACGTCGATAATCACAGGCTGACCTACGAACTCTGCTCTCGATGCTTCTGACAGATGGAGCTTGATGGGGTCCTTCGCCACTTGGTTAGCAGCCGTAGTGGTCTTACAGTTCTGATACTCACAGGGTATAGGGTTGTCCTTGTCTCCCACTGCCCTGATGAACGCGCAAGCGAAGTAGTAATCACCCTCGTAGACTGCCCGAACTACTGTAGTCAGGGAAGCGATGGCCTTGCGGGGGTTACCAGAGCTGCTCACGTTCCTGAGACCAGTGACCCAAGGGATCAACTCTTCCAGTGTTTCCTTTTCACCAAGACCGATGTCTTTGAAGTAGGAAGCGAGAGCAAGGGCAGCTTGGTTCCCCTGACCTCCCACTGGAATAGTACTGGACTCGAGTAGTGTTCGGACGCACACGGGAGGTTTGTCTGTCTTCTTGATCTTCCTACGAGGATGAAGCTTCCTTAGTGCCTGCTGCTTTTCATACTGAGCGTGGAACTGTTTGTACCATTCTGCTACCTCATCCACGACTGAGACGTTCTCTTCATCTGCTTCAACCAACATCCCGCGAGGTTGGGAGGCTAGTTTCTTGATGGAAGAGATTGACTTCTTCCTTATCTCATCATGGGTGAGCTCCACTTTGAACAATCCAGACTCGAGATGAATCGAATCAGGGAGGCGAAGCATCCTCTTGATAGAGTAGATGCTTCGGTAGTCCAGTGTTTCTAAGTCCAGCAACTCCATTAGCCATAGAGCGGCCTCCTTGTGGATGTATGTAAGTTGTGGATGAGGCTGACATCCGAGAGCCTGCACGTTTACGAGAAGATGGAAGCCCTTAGATCCTGAGAAGAAGACACGTAGAGTCTCAGGATGCATGTCAAACTCTTCGGTGAAGAAGTCCAGGACTGCTACTACATCCTTTCGGCATTGAGGAAGCGGTCCGTCGAAGTCAAAGTACAGGTCACAGAGTTGGGATTCTCCTTCCTGACTGATGGCGTTAGCAAAGCGTTGAACGGTAGCGAAGCAGTTGTAATTCCTGGCGGGCTTTCTAATCTTTTCCTCTACATCTCCCAAGAGGACACGAACCCACTTTGTCTTTCGTCCGCTTCTCTTAGTATAGAAGCCCTCTGTGTAGACGAAGCGGTCCACCGCTACTCCCTTCTATAGAAGCGGTGACCCCCGCCCATACGCGACGGGGGCCACCCATAGTCTACCGTCCTTTATGTCGCTCCACATTGCCCTCGCCGAATGAGACATCAACGATGGTTGCCATAATACACCAAGTGTCCTCACCGGTCTCAATATCATATCGCCACGATGGACCGATGTTCAACCCGAAGTACTCTGACAGAGGGATGTCCACTCCCATATCTGCCAATGACCCCAGGTTATAGGTCAGTGCAAAATGCCCGGCAACCGGGCCCTTCGCTTCCGTCTCCTCGTCAACATCTATCTCTGCAGCGACGACGAGCCGCACGTCCTTCCAACCGATCAGCGGAGCTGAGATGAACGGCTCCCACTCTTCCGTTTCGAAGTTCCATGTCAGTCCACTCTGGATCTCAGCCATGCCGAACCAGTCGTCTTCTGCTACTGATACAAATGGCACCAGCATCAGTAGTAGTACAGCCAAGAACATCTTCATCCTGTCTCTCCTTTCTACATCTTCTTCTTTCCCTTGCCGGCAGGCTTCTTCTTCGCTCCGCCCTTGCCGTAGGTCTTCTTCCCTGCAGACTTCTTCTTTCCTCCAAGAGGAAGAAATCTCTTGATGACGTTCTTGTCATCAAACTCAGGGTCAGACTCGGTGATCACTCTGACCTGAAGCCTTGACCCAACAGCATCCTCCGGGTCGACTCCCTTCTTGTCGAAAGGAACGCCGGCAGCATCACACAGCTGACGAAGGAATGGGAGAGCCTTCTGAGTCAGCGAAGTGATTCTCCAGAGCAGGCGGCCTTTGAACTCACCCGAGATCACCTTGAAGACCCAACTGATGTAGTCACCCTTCGGGCCCTGTCTCATCTCGAACGAGTCGATCTCGACATCATAGTCTCCGTCTGGAAGCAGCTCGAATCCATCACTGCCTTCCACGTCAGTCAGATCTACCTTCAACTTACTCACTTGGTCTTCCTCCTCTTAGTCTTTGGCTTCGCCTTCGGCTTCCTCTTCACTCCAGTGCCGAACGTCTTCTTCACTATCTTAGTGAAGTTCGGCGATTCAACTCTGTCCAACCTACCGCCGCGGTCCCCGGCAATGAAGTCAGGGTGAGCGGCGAACAGAATTAGTCTCCTTAGTTCACCTCCTTCCAGGTCATTGGAAGTCTCTTCCTCCTTCAGAATGACGTCCGCCTGCCTAGTATGGGAGACGAACATGTATCCGACCTCGTCAAAGAACGCTGCTATCTCTCGCTTCAGCTTCCCAACAAGGTCTGGAGCAACGATCTTCTCATCCTTCGTCAACGCAGGGAGAGCAGTGAAGATGGTATGGCAATCGAGATCACGGAAGTAACGGACGACTCGAATGATCCGCTCCCTGATGATCCCCCATTCTCTCATCGACGGCGTGTCTGAGCCTGCAAGAACGTCCTCTGCTATCAGTCGCTGGAGCTCAGTCAGAGAGTCGAGGCAGACTGTCTTGTACTCATGCTTCGTATCAGCCAGCCAGTTGTATGCCTCGTTCAACTCCTCCATTGACTCCAACTCCCAGACGTCCACGTCAGTGTCTCTGATCGACGCTGTTCCTCTTTCGCATGTTAGGAGAAGGGTCGGACCCAACCCCATTGCCGTTGAACAGAAGACTGTCTTGCCTACTTTCGGCTCTCCGTAGACCAAGAGATTCATCTTCCAATCTCTTTGATCACTCACCTTCTTGATCTTCTCCGGTTTGGAAGACACCTTCTATCTCCTTTCTGGTGATGTGGCGAACGATGTATTCCCTCTTCTTGGCGTTGAACAGGAGTATCTTGACGGCGTGGAATCGCTGAAGCAGGTGTGCCATCGCGATCGAACTCAGGATAGCATACCCGCAGAACAAAAGGAAGTCGTTCTCTTCAAAGTCCTCGAGCTTCCTTATGATCTCAGTGATGATGCGGTCAGTGTTGAACACGTTCACGTTCCCAGTGGTGAGATAGACAATGTCCTTGTCTCTACCAGAAGTGAACCTGTATGCATCCGACAAGTCGTGACCGCCATAGTTTACTACGAACACTCTACTCATCTTCCTCCTCCTTAGTCTCGAATTCAGCCTCCCTCATTTCCTTTGTGTCACGAACACATAGCATCTTGTATCCGCATCTCCTGCATTCAAGACTCGGGCAACGGTAGTTGGTCGCTCTGGCGTGTTCCTTGTCTGCCTCTACCAGATCTGATGCTGCCCAATAGAGTTCATCTCGAATGATATCGAAGTCTCCTGCAGTCCGTCTCAGGGGACGGCGCTTGAAGAATTCCCGAGGATCATCTGCTATCTCCTGTGTCAGTCGAGCAAGGAAGATGGCCTCCGGCATTCCACCTTTCATCTCCGCTACCTTCTTGTCCTTCTTCGTGACCTCCTTCTTACTCTTCTTGACGATGTCCCATATCAATCCAGCGAACCTGTTGCCCCACTCGTGCTTGGCTGCATAGTAGTACAGGTTCTGCTGGTCTCCAATGTCCAACAGAACGTCATCGAGATCTCCGGTGGCCGAAGTCTTGTGGTCCATCACCCAGATCTTCTTCGTCTTCTTGTCTTCCATCACCACATCTAATCTGCAGCCGAGCTCGTAACCTTCCAGAACTTCTCCCGTCGAGTCGATGATCGGAACCTGGAGCTCACGCTCTGTCTCCAGGAACTTGAATCGCGCGCGGTCAGCCTTCCAGTAGGTGTCGTAGTAGGCAGACAGGATGATCCTCATCTTCTCCATGTCCAGATGGAGCTCCAGGTTCTCCTCCAAGAGCTCCCTCCTGAACGTCTCGAACATATCCCAAGCTCTCTTCTTGGCAGTTCCCACTGGAGGTTTGAATAACTCCTCCCAGAAAACGTGAGCAAGATCGCCAAGCGAGAAAGCCTTTGGCTTTGCCTTTGGGATCAATCCCTGGCTTCGCTTGTACCAAGACTTCCGTCTACACTGCTTCCAAGTAGTAATCTCTCCTCTACGTATCACTTCCATCACTGACCTCCAATAGATCTTCGAGATCACATTCTAGTATCGATGCTATGCGTAGCATGCGTTCCAGTGGAGGAACGCGTTCTCCTCTTAGCCATGTGTAGACTGCTTGACGAGTCACGTGCAACTCGGCCGCGAGAGCAGGGACTCCTCCCCAAGTATCGATCTTCTCTTTGAACTTGGGGAGTGAAAGTCGCTTCTCCACGATGCAGTCCTTTCTGTTGAGGAGTCAGGGACAGACCTCCGAGTTGGTGGTGGGGATCACTCTCTTCGGCCTGTCCCCTATCCTCTCCGCGAGCTTACTTCTTCGCCGGCTTCTTGACCTTCTTCTTCGTCGCCGGCTTGCTCTTCTTCGGAGCCTTCTTCGCCTTGTGGTTCTTCGCCTTCGGCGGAGCCATCTCCAGGCCCAGCTCCTTCAGATGCTTGGACACGTAGTAGCCTGCCTTGCGGAGCTTGATCCTCATCCCTCTGAGCTCTTCCGGACTGGCCTTGCCACTCTTCCGTGCTTTGGCGTACGCCTTCGCCATCGACTTGACATCTTCCTTCTTCATTTCGACCTGCCTCCTGTGAGTGCGGCCGCTGTTTGCGCGCCGCCGTCTGGTTGTTTCTTTGTCGTACTTCCAACCTTCACCCTTGACGAATCCTGTCTTTCCAGTGGGGTAGGACTGGAGTTCTAGTCTGTCCCACCGTTCCTGTTGTCTCTGGAAAGCAGATCCCAGAGCAATCGGCGGACACTGATGACATCGACCAGTTACAAAGTTCTTCTGGTTGATCAGCCTCGCCAGTTTTCGAACCTCTACTATGTCTCCATCACCCTCCTTGAAGAACGCCCAGCCCGCAGCAATGAACTTAAAGAGTTCGGGCTTCTTCATCTTGTTCAGCTTCTTGTTCCCCTTCTTGTACTCGTCCTTCAGGTCGAACGGGACGAGATGTTCAATGTAATCATAGACCTCCCATTCTGGGGGACGTTTGTACTGACGCTTCTGATATGTGAGACCTCCGAACTTTCTACTCTTGACATATTTAACCGGGTCCTTACTCTTTGTCTTCTTCTTCTTCCTGGCCATCAGCTGCCCCCCACTGTAAGACTCTCGACGTCAGGATCATAGTCGGGCCTACACTCCGGATCATCGAAGGTGAACTCCAGCGTTGACTGGAGAAGTTCTTGAAGGGTTCGAATCCTGGCAGACATCCTGACTACCCAGCCTCTTACCTGCTCCTCCATCCTCCATTCCTCGATGACTTCGCCCATGTAATAGACCTCGACTACATTGCCAACGTCGTTCAGACGATTCCTACCTATCCTCCCGATCGCCCAGAACTGTTCCTCGACTCCGTGACTGAAGAAGTAGTGGTTGACGTAGTGGACCTGCTGGACGATTCTCTTGTGGGTTAGTCCGATAGCCATTCTCCAAACCTCCTTAGGACCTTCGCCCAGTCTCGTCTGTGATCCTCGCAGAACAGGACCAGCTCATACAGGTCCAGCTCACTGGCTACCTGCTGGACTCCATGACGAGACACCATATTCGTTCCACCATCCTGCCTGACCTGCTCCAGCTGTTCGAGCACTGGCTCGGGGACTATGATTCTAGACATGACAGAACCTCCAGTCCCTTCATCGTCTCCATCGAAGACTCGAGGAACTTACCGGCGATGTTCTGAATCTCCAGAGCCTCGTCAGCCACAGTCGGGTCGTCAACCTGCAGATCATCCTGTATCACTGCTACGTTCACCTCGGCAACCTGTGCTCTGATGGAGACTAGAAGATTCTCTGCATGTGACGCTGTCTGAATCAACTGCTCTAGGTCCGCTGATGTGAATCTCATTTCTACTTTCTCCTTTCCTTCAAGATGACGTATCCAGCTCTGACCTTCACTCCGTTCGCCAACTGAACTACCGTCTCGCGCTCACTGGAACGCAGGACCTTCCCCTGCCTGTGTACTGACAGGACGTAGACCAGATCTCCTCGCTCGACCATTTCTACTTTCTCCTTTCCTTACTTCACCACCTCGACGTATGGACTGCCATCTTCAATCCACCAGTCTCGACGAGCAGGCTGGCCCATGACAGTTCCTGTTCCGAAGTCGACGTTTGCCTTCCAGAGGTAGCCCTCGATCTCAAACATATCATCGAGGCTGATCTCCAGAAAGCAGATGCAGTTGACTTCGTTGTTGAATGGGTCGTGACCGATGCGGAAGAAGTTGTTCTCCGGAATGGTCCAGGTGTGAAACCAGAAGCCACTCGAGTAGCGCCCCGTTCCTTTGCGAGTGTGAGGATGAATAGCGATTCCAATGTTCTGCAGTGCTGCGCATGCGGTGCGAACGTTCTCCAGCTCTGCCGCAGTCAGCGGCTTGAATGTCAGTCTGACCTTCTTCATTATACTTTCTCCTCTTCCAGCTCTGTCCCGCAGAGATCACAGGTCACTGGCTTCGACTGCCAAGCTGGGTGGTCGGGGAAGACTTTAGGACCAGCGGTGATGTCGATGTAGTCGTGGATGACTGGCTGATCGCTCTCGATATCCTTCTCGCCACAGGCAAGACAGATCACCTTGCCATCGTCTCTGAGATAACCGATTGTCCGTTCCATTTCTACTTTCTCCTTTCGGGGGAGCAGGGAAGAACCCGCCCCCCAGGTTGTTCCTACAGATCATCAACCCTAAGAACGACGGACAGATCACCGAGGAGAACGTTGTAAGGCTCGTCGTCCAGGGAGTCGATCATCAGACCGCAGTCGTCACCGCCTTCGGTGTACAGCTTCTTCAGGTAACCGGCGCGGCCGGTTACGAGGCAGAGGACCAGGTCACCTCGGGCGGGCGGGCGACTGGCGACGTCGTTACGATAAGGAGTCTCCACCTCCCAGCAGATCTCGGCGACCATCTTCAGCAGGTCGGCCAGGGCGTCGTTGTTGTAGAGGATGAAGATGGGTCGGTTGACCTTCTTGGAAACGAGGGTCAGCTGATATCCGGTTTCCTTCTTCAGCCAGCCGAAATCAATTGGGGCGTCGGACAGGACGATGATCTCGGCGACCTGATGCATGGCAGACACCAGCTGCTCCGCGGTCAGGACAGGAACCTCGTATCCTTCAGGGCGCGGCTCCCTGACGTTCTTCCTCCAGGCTTTGTATCCTACGAGGTAAGCGATGTAACAATCGATGGTTCCGAACTCTTCGGTGTATGGACGGTAGTTCAACATTGTAATTTCTCCTCTGGTCTTACTGGTTAGGAAGAACTCGAACGTTCTTCCGCAGCATGATCACCTGTTCCGAACCACCGTGCGTAAGGAACAGGACGTTGACGAATCGGTCAGTTTCCTTCGACCTGTTCTTACAGACCCAGCCGGTCCTACCCTTCTCGTATCCCTTGGTGACCTTGACTCTGATCATCCTTCGCTTTCTCCTTTGCTTCCTCATTCTAATTTCTCCTTTGGTTAAAGCTGGGGGGCGATCGATCAGTGACCGCCCCCCGAAAGATTGTTATCCTGTCCCTGGTCAGGTGCGGGAAGTATCAGGGTCGGGAGAGTCTGGCAGTCTCTCCCACTCTTTGGTCCGCCGGGCGTCGTTCCGGTATGAGCGAATCTCCGTTTCCTTCAGCCGCTGGCAGAGCAGACCTGTTGAGCGCCGGTTGCGTATTCACCTGGGAGATTACGACCAGGACGGCGAAGCGGGTCGGTTAGCGATTGATAGGGTTCCTCCGGTAGAGATTCCCTGTCGGACCTCAAGTCTTATTGGGTCGGGCCGGAGCGAGCGTTCGAACGGGTCAGGGAAAGTTGCCGTCCTGCAGTTCGGTCGATTCCTCCGGTCGGTCGGTCAGGCGAAGACCGCGTGCGGCTGGTCAGGGCGAGGCCGATTCCCGATTCAGTTGTCGAAGAGCGAAGGAGGTCGGGCGGGGCGGTCGGCCGGTCGGCCGGTTCCGGTAGGAGTTTCAGGGCGGCGACCTGGGTGCCTTGGTTACCCTTCCTACATTGTTAATTATACACCACCCCGCCCAGGTTGTAAACAGTTAATTCACATAATCCTCGGAATGTTCAATGTTTACACAGTCCTCCCTGGGCGTGCGGGAGCTATATAAAGGACACCTGACTGTGCAAACATTGCACAGCTTACAGGGTGTCTGGTGCTGTGCAAACATTGCACAGGGTATATATCCCGGCCTGGGCGGACCCGGGGGTGTTGCAGGACCCTCCAGGAAACGCTCGATGGAACACCCCCGGGTCAGGGTTTAGGGTATTATATACTTTCGGAACCGGAGAGAACTGACCGGACAGAGCTGGGAGTAACGAAGTCGGCCAGGTCTCGCTTGTGATCAAGAGCTCGCTGGAGTGTAACATCAATCGTTCCTCTGACGTTCAGGTTAACGATGGTCACTGACTTCTCCTGACCGATGCGGTGAATCCTATCCTGCGACTGAGAGTAGTCCTCGAGGGAGTACGTCTTCGAATAGTACACGGCGACTGTTCCTGAGGTCAGGGTGATCCCGAACTTCCCGACCTGAATCTGACAGACCATCACTCGGACTCCGGGGTCGGACTGGAAAGACTCGATGACATCTCTTCGGTTCTTCGTCTTCCCGCACATTGAAACGACCCCCCAATCCTTCAGGAGGGACGACACCTTCCTGAGCTCGTGAATGAACCTGACCCAAACCACTACCTTCTGCTCGCCCACCTCGTCCATCAGTCGAAGCAGCTCGTCGTCCTTACAAGAAGGGAAGGTGATCAACGACCCATTCTCCATGGTCAAGTGTCCTCCGGCGATCTGAGACAGGCGGAGCATCTTAGTCAGGACGTTCCCGACCAAGAACGGAATGCCCTTCAGTTCTAGCAGGAGATCCTTCTTCACTCGCTTGTAGATCTCCCGCTGTTCTGGAAGCATCGAGACTCGACGATCCTCGAACAGTTTAGGAGGAAGGTCCAGGCACTCGCTCTTCTTCCGAACGAAAGAGAACTCTCCCATTCTGTCCCGCAGAGATTCCAGGTCGTAGTAGTCGATCACCTCGTAGAACTCGTAGCCGCCCATGATGCAGTGGTAGTTTCTGAACTCCCAGTAGTTGTCGCCCAGAACATCAGAGCCTAAGGTCCGGAATTGACAGAACGAATCCAGCGGGGAGTTTGAAACAGGGGAACCTGTCATTAGAAAAGTGCGAGCGGCTCTGTCTGCTAGTCGGGTGGCGGCCTTGGTTCGCTTTGCTCTGGGCGACTTTATCATCGTGCTCTCGTCGAAGATGATGGTGTCGTATCTTCGAGCTTGCAACTCCGGAAGCAGCGTCCACAGATATTCGTAGTTGATAATGTGGAGGGGAGCTTGACTGTGGGTCGCCGCTATTCTGTCCACTTTCTTTCCGAACAGATACGACACTTCCAGTCTAGGATACAGGTCTAGCTCTTTCTCCCATGCTGGGAGGACAGACTTCGGGATGACAACAAGGACCGGACGCTTCCGCGTTTTGAGGATGTATTCAATCGCTACTCTGGTCTTCCCCGTTCCCATCTCCATCAACAGGGCTCCACGATCTCTGCTCTTCAGAAACTCCAACGCTTGCTCTTGGTGTTCAAATAACATAACCGCCTCCTCACTCCTATCTTATCGCGGAGGCTCAGTCTTGTAAACAGTCTTCTTTGATCTTGAGAATGACTCCGGCCGTTAGATTCTTTGGCCGTTTCCCTATTTCCTCAACTACGAAGAACTCCACTGGAGGAGTCCAGTCCTCCGGAGGCGGAGGCTCCCAAGTTCTGAAGACGTTGTCCCAGATCTCATCAGGGTTGATGGTTCTTGGGTCTAGCTTCACCCACTTCCACTCTCGCTTGATGCGAATGCGGGGTCCTCTACATTCCCGTACTGTGTAGTTCACCCAGCCGAAGAATGGAACGCCGATCTTCTTCAGACCAAAGGATGTTAGCCAAGAGCAGATGTTGTAGAACATCTTGTTCTTGAACAAGTGGAACTTCCGGAAGAATCTGATGTCTCGTCCGATCAACTTCGACAGGATTCCATCGCCAAACTGTTTGGCAACGCTGGTGTAGGCGTACTTTTTACCTACCATAGACTGAGACCAGACATCGAAGTCACTTCTCTGGTGTTCCAAGATACCCTTGACCCCGATAAGTAGAGCGTAGTATTCCGGCTTGTCGTACTTCATCCAAGTAGCTTTCTTCGTTCCACCTGGATTTGATTCGACGATAGTAGTTCCATCCCTCAGCACATTGAAAGTATGTTGAGACCAGGTATCGTCTTCTCCCCTGAAGGTTTGGAAGAATCTAGTCACTGCTCCCAGTTTGGTATTCCCAAACACCAGGCCAAAGAGGGCCAGCTTCCACTTCTCCTTCCAAGGGTAACTCATATCTTCTCCTCCAGCGGGTCGAGGAAACCAGCCAGCTCGAGAGAATTGCGACCTAGAATTGGCCTGACCTTGATGAAAGCATTGTACTTCTCTGCAGTCTCCTGATCTACAACCTTACTTCCTCCGTGAGCCCCGATAGAATGATACTCGTCAACACAGATTTCTATGTGACAAACGGGTCCACCGCCCTTAGGCTGCCAGAAAGCGAAGGCTCCTCGCTTCGCTCCGTGAATCCTGAATCGCGACCACAATCTCCAGAGTCCGTGGGCAGTAGTATCAAACCCATCCCGTAGAAGACCTACTGACCTCCCACACTCTATGCTGTATCCAGAGCAATCCAGTCCTGCTGGATCATCTCCACCCCACTCATACCAGGTTCCATGATACGCCCAAGCAACCTGCATCATCAACTCTCTTGTATCATCCACGTCCTCCTCCATTCTTCGCCCACTCGACTAGGAAATCGAGCTTCTCCTGAAATGCTTTCAGCTCACCTTTCACGTGCATAGAACATTCCATGTGTCGAAGTTCTCCCGCGTCAATGTCTTCTTCTATTCGGTGGAAGCGTTTGTTGTTCACCTTCACTACCGCTACACCCACCCACAATACAGCTACTCCTGCGGCAATCATTGATGAGACCTCTATGATAGTCATGCTGCTCCCTCTATTTGAAAGCCATACACCATCCCTTAACGAGATGGTAGTGGGTTATCTCCATTCGTATCTTCAGCGAAGTGTCTATTGCAGGATCACTACTGATGTCGTAGAGAATTCCTGGTTCACATGTTCTCCAGTTTGCTCCCTCATCTTTGCTCACACCCATGACCGGATCAAGTCCCTCGAAGTATGCACTGCGGAGATGCACGCTTGCTGGTCCCCAATAAGTCGAGTCGTTCATTTCCCAGCGCGCTCCCCAGAACGAGCGGGTCTTTCGATGAGATAGAGGAAGTTCTCCGCTGTCAAAGATTTCAACCCAATCAGTGCCTCCCCATCCATACACCTTCACTTGTGTTGCTGTTTCTGAAACACCTGCTGTTCGGTCGATATCTATCTTGTTGATTCTCCATCCCTGAATCGATGCCATCGTTACGGAGTCGGTGTACTTTGTAGTGGTCGCTCCAAGGTGTTCTTCGATCACCCTGAACTCTAGCGTTCCAGCGTTGTTCCTAAACTCCGCATGATAACAGTTGTCCTCTGGAGGGTAGTTCTCTATATCAATGTTCGCGTCCCAGTAGATGTGGAACCACTCGCCCGTCGTTGCATCACCAAGGTTTCGTAGATGATGGAAACGAATTGACGGGTTAGTATAGAGACTCATTGTCGCTTCATACCAGACAATCGTGTCAGCATCAGTAGCACCGGGCATCGGGCCTACCCATGCGTAAGGATAGATCGCGACCCCACCACGCCACTGCGGTAGGTTCC
>Ga0114922_10001817_pt1 | contig 20228 bp, 12 predicted proteins | sample AartaG_FD_100975 | JGI IMG/M metagenome (GOLD analysis project Ga0114922, IMG submission 100975) | Deep subsurface microbial communities from Aarhus Bay to uncover new lineages of life (NeLLi) - Aarhus_00045 metaG | ecosystem: Environmental > Aquatic > Marine > Oceanic > Sediment | place...
ATACATCTAACACAACGAGGTTCTATTCAATGAAATGGGCGCAATTTCAGGGAGACATAGCTTGTTAATAGCGCAAGCCGCCTGGGAGATCCCGTAACAAATTTGGTTTCGGGGAGGCGGCTCGCGCAATTATCTTAACCGAAAAACGCGCTCTTGTATCCGACCCTTAACCTACGTTCTGGCAACGCTAGTGTTAACTTGAACAATCGTCCGGGGCTAACTAGCAACGTCTTTCAACCTGGTCTGACTAAACCCGCTGAGTTTCTTCTGCGGGAACCGCAGCGAAACGTTTCTGTGCGCTCCGATGGAGTGCTAGAAAGCCGATCGCGGAGATCGCACAAGCGATTCCAGCCGCATACCAAACCCAGTCCGGATTGTAATTGTCCAAGATCAGACCAGCGGCCCACGGGCCAATGGTTGAGGGGACTGCCCAGGCGAGGGAGAAGAAAGCCATATAGCGGCCGCGCATGTCCTCGGGGGCAAAACGTGTCGCCAGCGCTTGGCTAACGGGCATAACGATCATTTCTCCAAAGGTGAGCAGCAGGATGGCGACAACGAAAAGCCAGTATGTCGAGACAAAGCCAAACATCGCCAATCCGACCATGTACAGCAAGGCACCTGCAGCCATCATGACCATGGGGGAACGATTCCGTACTCGACGAGTCATCCAGAATTGAAGCAATACTACAAGGAGGGCATCAATGCTTAAGAGGGCTCCGTATCCTCGCTCGGGAATACCATGAGAATCGCGCAGATAGACCGAGAGCGTGTTGTACATCTGCTGGTAGGCGATCAGCATGAGCATTGAAACCAGCAAGTAGACCAGGTAGAGTCGATCCGCGAGCACAACTCGATAGCCGATGAAGGTTTGGACAATGGATTTCTTGTCCTCGGTTTCAGACACCTGAGGTTTGGTCTCGGGGATCAAGCGGAAGACGATGAAAGCTACGATCAGGCTGGTGATGGCGTCGAGGATGAAGAGCATCAGATAGGAGCTACCCGCGATAAAACCACCGATCGTCGGACCGAAGATCCAGGCTAAATTCGCCGCGACGCGCAGGATGCCAAATCCTTCGGCGCGTGTCTTCTCAGGGAGTATGTCAGCGACCATTGCCTGATGCGCCGGACCGGCAATATTCGAGAGAGAACCGACGACAATGGCGAGCAGGTAGAAATGCGAGAGCTCGTTCACCAGGCCCATCGAAACGCTGCTCAACGCGCTGAATACTAGACCGAAGAGGACCATCCCCCGGCGACCGAATTTATCGGTAAGCGCGCCGCCGATCATGCTCCCAACAAGCCCGGCGATCGAGAAGATCGCCAGCAGCACACCAGCCTGGGTCATTCCGACGTTGAATTTCTGGGTGATATACAATGAGAAGAAGGGGAAAATCATCGTTCCGCCAAGGCGATCGATGAACGACGCTCCGACAAGTGTCCAGAAGGTTCGTGGATACTCGTTGAATGTATCTTTAATACTACTGAACACCAGTCTTATCCCATTCACTCTCTTGATGAAACCTGATTTAAAAAGGCTATTACGCTCGATTATATGAGGTAAATAGCTGCCCCAAACCTTCAATCCCGTAAGGGTCGAAATATAGTGTGTTGAGATGCAGGCCTAGAGGTGGGTTGAGCAGAGGCCCCTCGAGGATGCTCGCGTATGGTTCGCCTCCTAGAAGGCGGTTTGCAATCGTCAGATATAGGCGGTCCAAGACGCCGCTTGACGCGAGCAGTTGCAGCACCTTTGGACCCGCGCCCGAGTATGCCGTTCGGTAGCCGAGTTCGGTTAAGTGGGCATATAGTTCCTGGCCATCGACGCTCTCCTCGCCGGTGAAAAGGATTTTTGCCCCTTGGTCTTTAAGACGTTGGATATGGTCCGCATCGGCTGATTTTGTCGTGAAAATCAACAGCGAACGGCTGTCCCCCAGCAGAGCGGGGGGGACGTCGAAATCCAGTCGGCTGCTGATCACAGCTAAATCAGGTTGAGATGAAAAGCCTCGGCCGAGGCGCCAATTCCGTAAGTCCTCGAATTGTGGATCGTCATAGATTTGCAGGATTTCCTGTTTGACGCCCGTGGCGTATTCGCGCAGGTAACGCCCGGAGGTGATCAGGATATCTGCTTGTACAGCCAACTCTTGAAAGAGACGCCAATCGCGCGGGTTCGTGATCGCCTCGGCTAAGGTAACACCCTGGCCGGATGAATCCGGAACGGCGATGCGGCCATCAAGACTGCTAACGAAATTGGCGCATACGAATACGCGGTCGCGGCCTTCTGCTTGCGCGCGCAGGTCGTGTTCGAGGTAAAGGCCTCGTATTGAGACTTCACGGCTGGGAGCCGGGTAGAGTTGAAGAATCTTATCGTTCAAGTTGAGTCTCCTTGCATCGGTATTAACCGGTGTGGGCTTTAGTAGAGTGATGGTAGATCTGCTGATTGTTAGCCTTATTTGGTCTCAGTCGAAATCTTGGATAGAGCAATCACATTGCCAGCAAGTATAAGTATTACACCAAATATCCCCAGAAGGTTCCAGGATAAATCCTCGAATATTGTGGAAAGCGCCAGAGCAACGATCTGAAAGAGGATGGTAACATACGCCGCTCTGCCCGGTCCGATGCGACCCAGTAAGGTGAGGTAGGTCCCGAAAGCAATCACTGAGCCGAAGAGTGCAAGGTAGACCAGTGAGATGACGTAGGGCGCAGAGGGGTCAAAGGTCAGCCTGGTGCCCTGTAAAAGCACCAGGAGGAGTGTGAAGATGGTTCCGTAGGTCATGCCAAGTGTGTTCGATTGCAGCACAGGCAGACCGCTGCGTTGATTGCGAGCAGCCACGATATTTCCAAGAGAAGCAGAGATTGTCGCGCAAATCGCGAAAGTTAAACCCAATGCCCTACCACTGGATAGGTCAAAGGATATCAATTCAGTCCAAAAGACAAATACAAGGCCTAACAGCCCAATAAGACCGCCAACGATGACCCGAAGTCGGATGGGGTCTTTTAAGAAGATCGCGCTGAAGATGACGTTGGTGATTACGATACCGGAGAAGACGATTGCGACCAAACCGCTGGTCAGAGTTCCTTCCGCGAGGTAGACGAGGATGTAGTTTAGAGAGAAGAGAAAGAACCCTTGTAAGGCTATGAAGGCATGCTGCCGGCGCGAGAAGCGCATAGGTAAGCGGCGGAGAGTTGTAAAGAGCCAGAGGATCCCGGCGGCAATCGTGAAGCGGTATACGATCGAGAGTGCAGGCGGCACGATGCCCAACTGGAATTTAATAGCCAGCCAGGTCGAGCCCCAGATGAGCACCGTGATGAGATACAACAGGGCGTTAGGCATCCAAGTTCCTCCAGTTGAAAGAAGTGGATTATACAAGCCTGAAGCGGATGCGGCGATAGCGGGTGGGGGGAAAAATGTTTTGATATCTCCGAGAATTGTGGGAGATTACCGCTCTTGGAATGACAGGTTCCTAGCCAATGCCATTCTGAGGAGCAGAGCGACGAAGAATCTCCTCTCTGCCCAACCGGATTTGGGGTATAGGCCAAAAACATGCGAAAATTAGAACGATTATCAAGAGAATGAAAACAGCAATGATCGAGATCGATGGAGCAAAAGGTGAAGGTGGGGGGCAGATACTGCGGAGCGCGTTGACGCTCGCGCTCATGACGGGCAGGCATTTCCGAATCCATAATATTCGCGCCCGCAGATCGAAGCAAGGATTGCGGCCTCAGCACCTGGCCTCTGTTAATGCCGCCGCTTTCGTGGGGAAGGCGCAGGTGGAAGGGGCACGTTTGGGGTCGCGGGAAATCGAATTTCGACCAGCTTCAATTCACCACGGCTCCTTTCGCTTCGAGATCCCTACTGCCGGCTCGACTTCGCTCGTGCTCCAGACAGTCTTTCTACCGCTGAGTACCGCGGGATCCCCGTCGGAGATCGAAATTAGCGGTGGGACGCATGTGCCCTGGAGCCCATGTTTCCATTATCTAGAAGGGAATTGGTTGCTTGCGATGCGATCGCTGGGCTTCCGGGCGGACTTGGCTTTGGAGATAGCGGGTTTCTATCCGCAGGGTGGGGGGCGAATCAGGGCGCTTGTTCAACCATTGAAGAAGAGGATTGCACCGCTAAGGCGCTTGCAGCGGGGGGATCTTCAGCGGATTCGCGGCCTCTCTATGGTCTCCAACCTGCAAGAGAGCATCGCCCAACGGCAGCAGAAACGAGCAGTGAAAAGGCTGGCTGATCTAGGCTGTCCGGTGGAGATCGAGGTTCAAACCTTGCCCTCTCCAGGTAAGGGATCGCTTCTCCTGCTGCACGCCGAATTTGAGGCTGGCCAGGCCAGCTATTTCGGTCTCGGTGCGCGTGGCAAACCGGCTGAGCGAGTCGCCGATGAAGCCGTTGATGCACTTCATACGTTTCTGCGTGGAGAAGGGGTTGTCGACGAATATCAAGCAGATCAACTCCTGGTTCCTTTGGCCTTCGCCGACGGGGATTCTAAATTTCGGACCTCAACAGTCACCCACCATTTGCTCACTAACGCCGAGGTTATCCGCGCTTTCGGCGCGGCGGAGATTGATATTTTCGGCGAATTGGATCAGCCTGGAGTAGTCGAGATCAGGCCGCAGCGTATGCGATAGCTGAAGCGAGTGTCCCCGGGAAAATTCGACGGCTCATTCCGTACCTTTAAGACTTATCTTTAAGACTGTACCTTCACTATTGTGTTTCGTGGACAGAAAGGGATCCAACAGGTGAGGAATGCGGAACTAGTTCCCCAAACTCTCGATATATTCCAGCGATTGGTGGCGGAAGTAAGTGTTGTATAGATCGGCATAATGCCCGCCTTCTGCCATCAAGGAGCTGTGTGTTCCATCGCCGATGACCCTGCCGCGATCGATGATGACAATCCGATCTGCATTCTGCACAGTCCACAGGCGGTGGGCGATGACTACAGAGGTGCGCCCGCGCATCACCTGCTGCAACGCACTCTGGATCTGCGCTTCTGTGAAGGGATCGACACTGGCTGTGGCTTCATCGAGAATGAGGATTGCGGGATCCTTCAGCAGCACGCGCGCAAGTGCGACGAGTTGTCGCTGACCCATCGATAGATTGGCGCCACGTTCGCCGGCGTCGGTCTCCAGCCCGTTGGGTAAATCGGCGAGCCATTCTCCCCCACTGATATGTTCAGCAGCTCGGCGTACCTCTTCCTCTGTCGCCTCATGCCGGCTGTAGCGGATATTCTCTGCGACAGTGCCGGAGAAGAGGAAGGGATCCTGCGGGACCAAGCCCAAATTCCGTCGATACATATCCAGATCCAACTGGCGGATATCACGACCGTTAATAAGCAGCTCACCCTCCTGGAATTCGTAAAAGCGAGTGATCAATTTGGCGATGCTGCTCTTCCCTGCGCCCGTATGACCGACAAGAGCGAGTGTCTTCCCGGGATGGATCAGCAATGAAAAGTCCGGAAGGACGACCTCTTTGTCCGAATAGCTGAAGCGTAAATTCCTGAATTCGATGCGTCCCTCGAGCTCCTCGACTGGCTCGTTTGCTATTTGCTTAACATCTGGTTGGGCATCGATCAATGCGAACACCCGCTCGGCGGCAGACAGGCCATCTTGGAATTGGCTCCAGAAGGAGGCGATCCCCATGAGTGGGTACCAGAAGAAACCTACGGCTTGCATGAAGAGGTACCACTCGCCGGGTGAGATGACGCCGGTCTGAATTCGCAGCCCTGCGGCGAAGATAAGCATTGCCGTCGCCAGGCCATTCGCAAGCCCCATGATGGGGAAAATTGTGTTTAAAGTCAGACCGCGACGCAGACCCACGTGATAGGCCTGGCGGTTGTTGCGTTCGAATGTCTCAAAGATCGCCTGTTCTTTGCGGAAACTCTTGGCGACGATGATCCCGCTGATCGACTCCTGGATCTGGGCATTGATTTTCGCTGTTACCCGACGGGCATGCTGGGTTACACGACGGGCGACACGCCTGAAGCTTAAGGCGATAAAAGCCGCAATGGGTGACATCCCCAGCAAAAGGAGGGTGAGTGTGGTGTTAATGTTGAAAAGCCAGATGATCAGGATGATGATTATCAAGACCTGGCTGATCAAGTTGATGACCAACCCAACAACGTCAGAGAAATCCTGCGTATCGGAGGTCACCCGGCTTACGATCTTGCCTGTTGGGTGCTGATCGAAGAAGGGCATATCATGGTTTACGGTGGCGTCAAGGGCGTCAGAGCGAAGCTGGAGGACAACGTCGCCGACCACTCTTGCCGAGAGCCACTGGCGGATGAAATTGGTGACCCACGCAGCCGCGCCGAGTAGAAGGAGCAGGCTCGCGGCGAATGCCATACGGTAGATGGTGGGCATTTCGGTGATCAGGTCAATCGCTTTAGCAATCACAATGGGCCTACCACTCCCAGCTACAGAGTTCAACGTGAGCATGAGCGCGACAACCGCCATCTTGTGGCCGAATGGGCGGAAATAGGAGACAATCCGCCGCAGCAGATCGCGATCGCTATACTCACGATCGTAAGATTCGGTGTCCAGTCCGTCGAGAATGAACCCCATGCCCCGTTACTCTCCTGCCTCAGGCGTGGTGTCTATCGGTGAACCAGCGGAGAAGCCGTTATCAGCGGATGACCTAACGCGAGCGAAGATGCGCTGGTAATCCGCAGAGCGCGCCAATAGCTCTGTGTGAGTCCCTTGATCGATAATCTCCCCTCCACGGAGAACCAGTATGCGATCCGCCCAACGGATCTGGCTGAGGCGATGTGTGATGAGGAAAGTCGTCCTCTTCTGGCTGATCTTACGCATGGCGCGCTGGATTTGATCCTCGGTTTCGCTATCGATTGCGCTTGTGCTATCGTCCAGGATAAGGATGCGCGGGTCGGTGAGGAAGGCACGGGCGATGGCAATACGCTGCCGCTGACCGCCGGAGAGGGTCACGCCTCGTTCTCCTATTTCGGTATCGTAGCCGTCTGCGAAGCTGCGAATGAACTCGTCTGCCTGAGCTTCGCGCGCGGCTGTCTCAATCATTTCCTTGCTAGCATCATCGCGCCCGAAGGAGATGTTGTCGGAGAGTTTCGTTGAGAAAAGGAAGATGTCCTGTTCAATGGTGGAAATCTGGGAGCGTAACGATTCCATGCTCCACTCCCGCACATCGATGCCGTCGACAAGCACCGCCCCCTCATCGACATCATAGATGCGGTTGATCAAGTGTGTGAGGGTGGTCTTGCCGGAGCCGGTCTGGCCGACAATGGCGATCGTCTCGCCGGATTTAGCCGTGAAGGAGATATCCTTTAGCACCAGCTTCCCGTTATAGCCGAAGCTGACATTTTTAAATGTAACCTCCCCCCGGATTGTTTGGGCGACGCCGCCGACATTCTCGTCCAATTCGGTTTCGGCGTTTATCAATTTGAGGATGCGGCGCGCGCCGGCGATCCCCAGCTGCACCAGGTCGAATGAGAATAGGGAGATAAAGGTCGGGAAGCGAAGTCCACCCATGAGCCCGACGAAGGCGACGACCTCGCCGAGGGAGATTCTGCCCGCTTGCCAGACGGTAAGCGCATGAAAGAAGCCGACTGCCCAAAATACAGCGAAGGCCAGCATAGGCCAGTATCGCGCTTGGATTTCACCGCGCTGGACGAACAGATCTCGAAACAGGCGTGCGTTATGAGTGAATTTGTCCCATTCGTAGTGTTCTTGGACGTTCGCCTTGACAACTTCGACTCCGGCGATCGCCTCGGCTAAACCGGCGTTCATCATCCCGAACTGGTCGCGAATCTCGCGGCTGACCGGGCTGAGGCGGCGATTGTAATCAAGCAGTGTGAGAACAAGCGCGATGGCGAATAGTACGGGAACGATTAACAGCTCTACGCGTATCAACCCAATCAATGCAATAGGGAAAACCAAATTCATAATAGAGTCGGTAATCAACATCATACCGGGGCTGAACATCAGGTTTAGCGAGCGAACATCATTCGTGGCACGGGACATAATGTCGCCGACGCGCTGACGTCCGTGGAAAGTTTGACTCTTTCCAAGCAGGCTGACGTAGAGTTCGTGCCGGGCATCGCGTTCGATGGCTTGCGCTATGAATTCCGCGGCGTAGTTACGGATTAACCCCGTGAAACCCTGGGAGAGGGCTGCGCCCAAGACTGTCAACGCTGCAACGGTTAGGTCTGCTCGCGTCCAGTTGGCCGAGGTGATCAGGTCGAATGCGCGCCCGATGAAAATCTGAACATAGCCGAAAGCGTAATTATTCCCCGCTGCCGCGAGAAGCAAACCGAGCGGGAAGAATGGGTGACGCAGCGCGTGGGAAATGATCCAGCGCACCGGTCCGGATCGATTGTAAGAATATTCGTTCTCGAGTGAGAACTCAGTTTTTGAAGCTTTCTCTTGTATGCCCATGACTAGGGTGAGATTATACAATCCTCCTCTGATGAAATGAAATGTGAGTGTTTATGAGTACGCCACAGGAGATTTCCTGAAGTGAGAATATTCTTGAAACTGGCAATGCGGGATTAGCAGTGCTAACACGCGGTCAAGTAGAAAGCACCTAGCCCTCCCGTTTCATTGCGATATGTTCGAAGTGTGCCGTAGAATGCATTCATTGGCGGTTAAATCAAATGGTTACTCGAAGGTACCCACGCAAACTGTTGTTACTCCTCTTGATGAGTCTTCTCCTTCCCGCGTGCAGCTCAACATCGCTGGCATCCCTTCTTGCTACGGCAACGCCGACCCCTACCATCACATCCACGTCAACGTACACACCGACGGTGACCCTGACGCCCACCGCAACAGATACACCGACGAATACACCCACGCCGACGGTGACATCGACACCGACGATTACCCCCACACCAACGATCAGTCCAACGGCGACCTTCGATTTCCCAGACGTTACCGTATTACAGCAGGCACACTGCCGCTATGGCCCAGGCATTGCCTACCTTCATGCTGGCGATCTCTATGCTGGCGATCACGCACTCGTTTGGAATCGCAACTACGATGGATCGTGGCTTTTCATCAAACCCGATAAACAGGAGTGGCCTTGCTGGGTTTCGGCCACGGTAGTCAGTGTGGAAGGCGACATCTTCACCGTAGTGGTGATGCACCGGCGGTTACCCTGGTCTGTGCTTTACGCACCCCCCGAAAAAGTCTGGGCTGATCGCAACGGCGATAAGGTAACCGTGTCATGGACGGCGGTTTACATGACTGAGGATGATGATCGCGGTTACATGATCGAGGCGCGGATATGCCAAAACGGTTTTCTCTTTGATGTCGCCGTGCATACGGATACTCCATCCTATACCTTTACCGACGAGCAAACGTGCGAGGGCGAATCAGCTGGATCTCTGTTTGTGGTGGAGAAACACGGTTACACCGACCCCCTGATTATCCCCTGGCCATAACCTTTTCTAATAAATCGACATCGACCACCATCTCGAAATTCCTATCTTCGTTTGACTCGCTGTTTTTCTCTGAAGGATTCCCATACCTAACCTGGTTGTAAGTCAACCTGGTTAAGATGAGAATGAGATACATTCTCGTATCCGGCGAGCTAGTCCCCTAATTTCGTGTAGAATGGGTTGATCCAACATCACCATGAAGATAGAAGGGATAATCCAATGAAGATTAACTTTACCATGTGGAGGACTTCCTTTTCGACCCTGGTCAAAATGGAATCGAAAGAAGAGTGGGATGGACTGGATATCGTCTCTAAATGGTTGATAGCCACCCGCTCGGCAGTGACCGTGGTGACTCTCTACTCGTGTATCATCGCCGGGCTGTTGGCATGGCGAGATGGGTTTTTCACCTGGTTGCCGTGGTTGATCGTCACACTCGGTTTATTCATCGCTCACGGCACAAACAACCTGCTCAACGACTACACCGATTTCAACCGCGGTGTGGATAAAGACAACTATTTTCGTGTTGAGTACGGTGTCCACCCACTCGTGCAAGGCTTCTGGACCAATCGCCAACAGCTGCAATGGTTCACCGTTAGCGGGGGGCTGGCGGTTCTTTCGGGTGTATATGCGTTGATATATACCGATTATTCCCTCGCCGTCATCGGTCTTTTCACTCTCGGTGCGCTGGTGCTATTGCTTTACACATGGCCGCTCAAATACTTGGCTCTAGGTGAACTGTTTATATTTTTAATTTGGGGCCCGATCATGATCGCCGGTGTGTACATCGTCCTTGCTCGTGGTTGGACTGAGAACGCGTGGCTCGTAGCCTTGGCGGGTGTTCCCTTTGGCTTGAGTGTGGCCAGTATAAACATCAGCAAACACATCGACAAACTGTCCGACGACAAGGGTAGAGGGGTGGGTACGATGCCGGTGAGGTTCGGCGAGAAAACTGCACGATACATCAACATTGCAGCCCTGGTACTCATCTATGTCGTAATAGCTTTCTTGATCTTCGTACCGCGTTACTTCACCCCCGTAATGTTGATTGTCTTCCTAGCAGGGAAACGTCTCATCATGGCGATCACCATGCTCAGTAAGCCTCGGCCCGATGAGCCACCGGAAGACTACCCAGCCTGGCCGATCTGGTTTTCGGGTTTCGCTTTTTTTCACAACCGCATGTGCGGAGGTTTGTTCATACTGGGCTTGATCCTAGATACGCTCTTGCGTACCCTCCTGAGCGGTTTCTGGCCCATGAGATAACGCGCGCAGATCAGATGTCATTGAGGAGGTGACCGTTGGATCCAGTTATCCTATCGCGATTACAATTCGCTCTTACCACTATTTATCACTTCTTCTTCGTCCCGTTGACCCTTGGATTGGGATGGTTTGTTGCCATCTGGGAAACGATTTACGTCCGCACTCATAATGAAACCTATAAACGATTAGCAATATTCTGGGGAAAACTATTTCTGATCAACTTTGCCATGGGCGTCGTAACGGGGATTGTCCTGGAATTCCAATTTGGCATGAACTGGTCAGAGTTTTCTCGCTTCGTCGGTGATATTTTTGGCGCGCCGTTAGCCATCGAAGCGCTGTTAGCCTTCTTCCTTGAGTCGACCTTTCTGGGAATTTGGATTTTCGGCTGGGATCGACTCTCCAAGGGCCTGCACGCAGCAACAATCTGGATGGTTGTCCTTGGGTCAAACTTATCTGCCTTGTGGATTCTGATGGCTAACGGATGGATGCAAAGTCCGGTCGGTTACGTAATCAGCGAAGCCACAGGTCGCGCCGAGTTAGTGGATTTTGGCGCCCTGATATTCAACCCCCGCGCCTGGCTTTTCTTCTGGCACACAATATCAGCGGGCTTTGTCACGGCGGCTTTCTTCATCCTGGGCATAAGCGCCTATCATCTTGCTCGTAGGCAAAATTTGGAGTTTTTCCGGCACTCGTTCCGCCTCGCAGCCATCATCGCTCTCGCCGCTGCCGTAATGGTTGGGGTGGCAGGTCACGTGCAGGGAACCTATTTGCACGAAGTTCAACCGATGGCAGCCGCTGCCTCTGAGGCACTGTGGGAGACGGCCAACCCGGCCCCATTCACTGTAGTAGCGATCTTTGACTCAACTGGCAAACAAGAGATCTGGAGCCTGAAAATACCAAAGGCACTTAGTCTCTTGTATTTCTTTAAGACAGAGGGCGAAGTTAGGGGCATCAATCAGATACGGGCGGAATATGAGGCCATGTACGGTCCGGGAGACTACGTCCCCTTAGTAGCTCTCAGCTTCTGGACATTCCGCATTATGGTTGGGACGGGGCTGTTGTTGATCGCCCTGGGGTTGTTTGCGCTGTATATGACCTTTGGGAACTGGCCTGCAAAATGGGCTCGCTGGCTCAAGTGGATGGTTTGGGTGATTCCTATTCCTTACCTTGCCAACACTGCTGGCTGGATCCTGACCGAAACCGGTCGTCAGCCGTGGATTGTGCACGGGCTGCTCAAAACCGAGAACGCCGTATCCCCCACACAGACTGTGGGAACCATCCTGTTCAGCCTTATAAGCTTCGTGCTGATATATGCTGTGCTGATGGCCGTTGATGTATACCTTCTGGTCAAATATGGCAGAACTGGCCCAGATACGGTTCCGCAAGAATCAGTGGATTGACATGACATGTCGATTGAATTCCTGCAAACCCTCTGATTCAATCTGATCACTATCCTCTCGACAAGGTAGTTCGTCCTCAAAGAGATTCAATTTGGTGGATGAATCCCGCTGCCAATCCCGGGCAGAGAAGATCAAGAGCAACGCGTGATCGTAAACTCCATAGGTCTCTGCAGGGATGGCAACAAGGTCTGCCTCATCGCTTCCTCTCAATAATTAAATCAGTTTCAGTGGCGCAGATAACGATTTGGACATAGCTATGCCTCTCTAAAGGATCTCATCTCCATAATTTTATTGACCATGCCGTGGTTGCCTCGAAGTCGGAAGAGAAGGAAGAATGTGATTGCCAGCGCAGCACTCAGGAGAAGAGTGGTCACATGTACTGAAAAGGCTATCCAGGCGCTGCTGATTTGTCCTGGGAGGAGATCGCGGATAACGCTGCCAGCAGGAAGCATGAAGAAAATGGATGTGATCGCTACAAAGACGAGCAGAATATTCCGATTCCGCATTGTGAGTTTCCAGGTTTCTGGCGATCGATACAACTGGAGACCGAGTGAGATGAAGAGGATGTACAGTACGGCATCATATGCGCGGTGATAACCCACAAGTAATGCCCATAGGGAGAGCACAGAAAGAAGATGTTGGCGGTGTGTAGGGGAAAGCCGCTGGTTGCGAATGTGCTCTTTACTACGGTTGTACCATAGCAAGAGGGGCAGGCCGACAGCCAGTGTGAGAATGATTGCGATCTGAATATCCCATGATTTTGAGGGAAAGAGTGAGGCGAAGTGGACCCCTTCCATTTGTGAGTGGTGCAAGAACATGAAGAGATATCCACGGATGATGTCAACCATCGCGGTTCCGCTCATCATTGACAAACCCAACAATCCCAATATTTGAACCGCAAGAGCCGTGAGCGTAGTCCGGTAATTTCGCTCAAAGAGGAGCAGGTAAAGGAAGAAACCGATTGATAGGGAGTATTTTGAGAGTGCAATGCCTAGAAGGATACCAGATGCGAAGGGGCGGTTCTTCGAATAATGGATCGAGCCGAGTGCGAGCAGAAGTACAAGAAAGGTCGTTTGCCCGCTGCTGCCGGCGTAGCGAGTAGAGGTTAACCCAACGAAAGCCAGAATGAAGGTCGCCGTTATCCATTTCCCCCATTGCCTTTCGGGAGCGAAGATGCGGAGAGTGAGAGGTGGAATCATAAAGATAAAGAGCAGGTTGAATCCCAACCACATAAGCTTTGCGAGGGGCCAGGATAGATAGGAAAAGCACGAGAGAATGGCAATTAAGGGGAAGGTGAGCGCTGGAGCAGGGACCCAATCCGGAACCACCACATCTCGAAGATCCGTGACCGTTCTATCTAGATAATGTATCGGCAGCGATGGCTTCTGGTCGGTGAGAAAAGCGTCGTATGGATCTTGGGCTTCGCGCACGAAGTGGCCAGCGAACCAATAGACGTAGAGGTCGTTTGCGCCTGCGGGGGAGAAAGTGAATTGAAGGATGCGCAAGATGCTGGCGATCGACCATATTCCCAGGATTAGAACGAGGAGGATTTGAAATCCGTTCTTTTTCTTACGAGAAAGCGACAACATATTTGGGGTCAATACTTTCTGCTCCTACGCCCTGATGATTTAGGGAGTATACAACAAGCGTCGTTGTGAGTTGTTCATTCGAATCTTCCCTTGGCATCAGGAATTTTTATTGTATGAATTCTCTCACTAAACTGATGAAAAGGTGTAAACTTATGCGAATTCCTTATGATGGATTAACCTGCATATGGCGGAGATGACACCAACTGCATCATCTGACTCCGGCGGCGTCACGCTTAGTCGTGAACTCAGCCTATTTACCGTAACGATGATTGGGATCGGCGGGATGATCGGTGCGGGGATATTTGTCCTCACAGGTATCGCCGCGGGAATCGCCGGCCCGGCTTTGATTCTGGCATTCTTGCTCAACGGGATGGTTACCTCCCTCACGGCAATGTCCTACGCTGAATTGGGCTCTGCTCTTCCGGGGGCAGGGGGCGGATATCAGTGGATCAAGGAAGCTCTCGGCGGAACCATTGGTTTTGTCTCTGGATGGATGAGTTGGTTTGCGCAGGCGATGGCGGGGAGTTTGTACGCATTAGCTTTCGGTCGCTTTGCCGCTGAATTGATCCATGTGGCGGGAATGCCGACTTATGGTCTGACCATCAGCCAGGTTTCGCTCTTATTTATGACGCTCATCATCCTCGCGTTCACCATCATTAATTACATGGGTTCTTCTGAGACGGCGAGTGTTGGAAATACACTTACCTTGATTAAGATCGTCATCCTCGGGCTATTGGTTATATTCGGTGTATTTGCGATGTCTCGCTTGGATGGCTGGCAAAGCCGCTTTTCTACGGGATTCTTACCAAACGGTGTTATCGGTGTATTCATCGCAATGGGGTTCACCTTTATTGCTTTTGAAGGTTATGAAATCATAGCTCAATCTGGCGAAGAGGTGCTCGACCCGATCCGCAATATCCCGAAGGCGATTTTTATCTCAATATCCGCAGCAGTTGTGGTTTATATCCTGGTGGGCACTGTGGCTGTCGGAGCGATCACGCCTCCAGGTGATCTTGCTGCCTACGAGTACCTGGGCGAAAAGGGGGAAATCGCGATTATTGAAGTAGCGCAACAGGTTTTCCCATGGGGTATTGGCGGATTGATCCTATTGCTGAGCGGACTCGCCTCCACAACGTCGGCGCTTAACGCGACGACCTATGCCTCCTCTCGAGTCTCCTTCGCCATGGGGAGGGACCACAACCTGCCAGCGTTTTTCGCGCGGATCCATCCCAAGCGTCATACACCGCATTTGGCGGTTGTAGCGACGGGAGTGCTGATGACGCTCATGGCGTGGACACTTCCTCTTGAAGATGTTGCCTCATCGGCTAGCATTATGTTCCTGTTGTTATTCCTGCTGGTGAACCTTGCAGCGCTTTTCTTAAGGCTGCAGCGCCCAGAACTTGAACGCGGTTTTCGTGTACCGCTCTTCCCGATCCTTCCGGTTCTGGCAATACTCTCGAATGCCTTCCTGGCGATAAATGTCTTCCGCTTTAGCCCGATCGCCTGGGTTTTTGCTGTTGTCTGGATTGCTATCGGGCTTCTGGCGTACTCCCTTTATTTCTCCCGGATCGAGGAGATGGAGAAACCCAAAGAAATTCTTATGGAGGAGGTGTTGGTAAGCCGGGATTACTCTGTCCTCGTCCCTGTAGCGGATCGACAGCAGGCTCGCATCCTGGGAAAGATCGGGGCGCTGCTTGCGTGTAATAAGGGAGGGGAAGTCCTCGCGCTGCATGTGGTTCAGGTTCCCATCCAACTTAACCTATCTGAGGGCAGGTTGTTCCTCAAAGATGGTCGGCAGTATCTTGATGAAGTCATCCAGCAATCAAAAGCGTGTAATGTTCCCGTACATACGATCATCCGCCTGGGGCGAAATGCGTCTCATGCGATCCGTCAGACGGCGATTGAGAACGCCTCAGATCTGATCGTGCTGGGATGGCCGGGTTTCACAAAATCATCGGGGAAGCTGTTCGGCTCCATCACCGATCCAATCGTCGATAATCCGCCGACCGATGTCATTGTCGTGCGCCACCGCCAGTGGCGTCCCTTGAAACGTGTCCTTGTTCCCGTCACGGGTGGGCGCAATTCGCGTCGGGCAGTTCGCATTGCGGTTAACATGGCTCAGGCTGAGAAACCGGAACCAGCGACGGTGACCATCATCCATGTCCTGCCTCCGGGTGTTGATGAAGTCGGTCGAATCCGCGCTGAGCGAGCCGTCGCCGAGAGCATGCACGGTGTTGATGGTGCGCCGATCGAGGTGAAGTACGTAGAGGGTGACGATCCGCTGGAGTCAATCCTATCAGCAGCCAAGGGCTACGACTTGATCGTGATTGGCGCAACGGAAGAGCCTGTATTTACGAATTTCCTGGTGGGCACGTTCCCCGAACGGGTGGCGCGCGGTGCCGAAGTAACTGTGATGATGGTTAAGCGCCGCAGCTCACCGATCCACTCTTTTGTCCGCAGGGCTCTGATCGAGCCAACCCATCTGAAACCGCTTTAGCGAACGTTCATCTTCCTGTAAATTGTACAACGCGGCCAATCCGAGAGGGTGCCAATCCCTGGTCAATCCCAGGGTAGTTTTTTAGATCCGCTTCTGGGTTCCATGAATTTGCAAAAGTCCGAAAGCAGTGCCTCTGATTGCAGGCTTAGCACGTGGACTCCGTGGGAACAGTATCGGATGCTGCCTCTTATGTTGAGCGCAACCCGTTTGATGCCTTCAGGGGAAGTGAATTGGAGGCATTTCCTGTCCTTGTTATACAGTCAGGTTCTCCGTTTTCAACATAAACTGAACTGTTTGGGCCAGTGTTTCCGATGTGAGCGGTTTTTGAAGCCAGGTTACACGCTGGCGATCGAGCAACTCTCGTGTGTGTCCACCGAGCGGGTATCCAGTGATCAAGACCATCTTGATATTTGGATAGCGGTTTGAAACCTCATCATAAAGATCTCTTCCTCCCATGTTTGGCATCACTAAATCGCTGATGATCAACTCGAAGGCGCCCCCTCGTGCTTCTAACTCTGAAAGCGCTACAGCCCCATCCTCTGCGCAGGAGATGGAGTATCCCTGAGCTTCGAGGATCTCGCAGATCGCGTTGCGCGTTGCTTCGTCATCTTCTACGACGAGGATCGTCTCTCCGCGACCATCCTGAGTGAGGATTTCACTTTTATTGTCGTCTACCTCCACTTGTTCATCGATCGCTGGAAGGTAGATTATAAAGCTTGTGCCTTCCCCAGGTGTACTTTCAGCATCGATGAAACCATTATGTTGCTTGACGATACCGTAAACTTGGGATAGGCCAAGCCCTGTGCCCTTCCCTTGAGGTTTCGTTGTGAAGAAGGGTTCGAAAATGTGCAGCATCACATCCGGATCGATCCCCGATCCGCTGTCGGTGACGCGAATGCGAACCCAGCTTCCTGCCTGCATCCCCGGATAGGGAGGTTGCCCGTCCTGAACGTCCAATTGATTGAGCGTAAAGCAGAGCTCGCCGCCTTTCGGCATCGCATCCCTTGCATTTAAAGCCAGATTCATTATTGCTTGCTGCATCCGTGTAGGGTCGGCGTTGATGAAGTACCCTGATTCACCATTGAAATCCATGTTGATCTTGACATTTTCGGGCAATGTACGTGAGAGGAGTTTCTCGAGATCGGTAAAGAATGGCACAAGATCGAAAGGATGTTTCTCCATGATCGAGCGCCGGCTGAAGTCGAGCACCTGTGTGGTGAGTGTTGAGCCTCGTTTCGCTTGTTTGAAGATTGTGTCAATCCGCTCCTTGCCTTGTGTGGAGATCGACTGATCATTAAGCAATAATTCGCTGTAAAGCATGATCGTACCAAGAATGTTGTTAAAGTCATGGGCAATTCCAGCCGCGAGCTGCCCTACGGCGGCGAGACGGTCTTGCAGCAAGGCTCGCTTCTGTGCCACTTGGGCTTCCGTGACATCGCGGACGACTACCAGCATAACATCTTGATTGCCCCATTTCTGCAGTTTAACGGAGATTTCAACCGGAAATATCTCGCCTGAAGCCCTAATATTCATGGTGCTGAGCATTTGGTCGGAAAGCCCGCCGGCGACCATCTCGTGGGGGAGCACGATGGGATGACCCTCGGGGATCAAATCTTCAACGGTCATCATGAGCAGTTCTTTACGTGACCATCCGTACATCTCACAAGTGCGAGAATTGATGTCCAGAATCTTTCCATCCATGCTCTCGACGAATATCGCGTCTTGGACGCCTTCGAACACATTCCGATAATTTGATTCAGATTGTCGCAGCGCCTCCTCTGTGCGTTTGCGTTCTATCGCCCTCGTAACCTGATTGGCAACAGAGACGATGCGGTCCTGATCGGTATCTGTGAAGGATTTCGTTCGCCCCATTATTAGCAGCCCGATCGATCTGCCTTCTGAGATGAGAGGGATCAGGATTATTGAATGCACCTTAATCAAATTCAGGATCGGTGGAAACAATTTCTTGCTTATAGATGCCAGATTCTTGATTGGCAGGTCGATGAGGGTGGCAAACTCGCCAAAGATAGTATTGATCCCATCAACGCCATTAACGAGCAAGGGATTTTGTGAATCGAGTATTTTCCCGATTTCACTGTCATGTTTAATTTTTAAACGATGGTTGGATATTTTGACTTTAACCTTCTCCTCGATGCGATCAATCAATGAAGTGGGGAGGCTGAGATTTTGAGCCTCAAGAAATTTTTCATCTTCACTGAGAAGATAAATCGTGGTGCCCAGGCTGTCGAAGATATCTATTGACTCATTTGAGAAGAATTCAACAATATCGTGGACTGTATCGCCGCGGTTAATCTGCTCATTGAGTGCGCTAAGTAATTGAAGATCTTCTGTTTGTTGTTCTATCCTTTCTTCGGCTTTTCTCCGGTCGGTAATATCTTGCTTGATGGCGATGAAGTGTGAAATCTCGCCAGTTTCGTTCCGCACAGGGGTGATCGTTTGCTCCTCAATGTACGTTGCTCCGCCTTTGCGGACGTTCAGCATCTCCCCATGCCATGTTCGACCGGCAAGGATTGTCTCCCACATCTCCTTGAAGAACGCATCATCTTGGGTGCCTGAATTCAAAATACGCATGTCTTTCCCCGCGGCCTCCTCGGCGGGGAATCCGGTGAGTAATTCGAACGCATGGTTAATCCAGAGTATTTTGCCCTCACAATCGGTGATCACAATCGCATTAGCGGCAGATTCCAGGGCTGTGGCTTGCAGGAGAATTTGCCCCTCGGCGCGCTGACGTTCTTTGAGTTCCTTCTGGGCAGCCTCATAAAGGCGTGCGTTTGCAATCGCCGCTGCGATCTGATCGACTAACGTTTCCATGACAATACGATCGTAATCTTCGAACACGTTCAGGTTCTCGCTCTGAATGTCTAATACGCCTAGTAAGGCATCGCCAGCGGTGATTGGAATGCATAGCTCTGATTGGGTCCGGATTAAATCCGGGAAGAGATTTATATAATGGGGCTCTGTCTCAATATCGTTGGAGAGGACCGTCTCGAATGATTCCGCAGCCCAGCCCACCATGCCCTGTCCTATAGGCAAACGATGTTTATCTGGGAATAAAGGCGCGTACTGCCCGGCGCGAGCCTTCAATACAAGGAAGCCTGTTTCAATGTCGTGTAGGAAGAGACCAACATGATCATAGGAAAACCGCTCTTGAACGAGTTTGACGCTTCGTTCCAAAACATTATCAAGATTGAGAACGGATGCGATCTCTCCTCCAATTTCATTTAGCAGCTCCATCTCGGCAGCTCGCTGCCTCAGCTTTTCCTCAGCAAGTATGCGGTCGCTCACGTCAGTCGCAACGCTGAGAATGGCGGTTTCCCCACCATAAGGTATCAGTCGCGTGGCATGAATAGCGTCAAGCCGCCGGCCGTCCTTTGTGATGAGCTGTGATTCATACTGTGGTACCTCCTCGCCGGCAGCGTGAGCACGGAAGTGCTCACGGATGCTTTCTTGACTCTCGGGCGCGATCAGTTGCAGGAAATCGAAATCTTCGTGATAAAAATCCTCTCGTGAATATCCCATGATTTCAACGCAAGCTTCATTGGCGTAGACGATCCGTTCATCTTTATTAATGAAGATCATACTCGGCGATTTTTCGGCCAGGTTGCGGAATTTCGCCTCTGACTCGCGGAGAGCCTCCTCTCCATGTTTGCGTTCAGAGATGTCTCTTACCACAACCAAGATGACATAAATGTCGTTCAGGGTTTGATGCCGAGCTGTGATTTCGACTGGAAAGTTCTCTCCGTTTGAGCGAACACCCAGTGCTTCATAGGGTGAATCGGTCAGATCCCTGGCCCGGAGCTCCTCCATTACCACCTCGGAAAATTCCGGTGAGACGAGGGAGGTCAAGTTTATTCCTTGCATACCAGACTTGTCCAGGCCGAACATCTCATTTGAACGCGAATTACAATCGAGGATCATCCCGTCTGAAGCAAGTACGAGGATCGCATCCTGCACACCCTCAAAGATGAGTCGATATTGCATCTCCGAAGTTTGTTTAAGATCGTCATATAGCTCCTGCATTTCTTTTGAGGAGCTCGTACTTGACCGTTCTAGAAGAGCGAGTTCATTC
>Ga0114922_10001818_pt1 | contig 20222 bp, 16 predicted proteins | sample AartaG_FD_100975 | JGI IMG/M metagenome (GOLD analysis project Ga0114922, IMG submission 100975) | Deep subsurface microbial communities from Aarhus Bay to uncover new lineages of life (NeLLi) - Aarhus_00045 metaG | ecosystem: Environmental > Aquatic > Marine > Oceanic > Sediment | place...
ATGGAAGAGTTCTGGGACGAGAAAAATGGCGGGTTTTTCTATACAGGTGACAGTCATGAACATTTGATCACACGCTCGAAGTCAGCTTACGACGGGGCTATACCCTCTGGAAATTCCGTGGCAGTGATGAATCTATTGCGTCTTGCCAGGCTCACCGGCGATGAAGACCTGACGGCGAAAGCTGAAACAGTCCTTAAACTGTTTAGTGAACAACTTGAGCAGACTCCCACCGGACTCGCTCAGATGCTATGCGCTCTGGATTTTTACCTGGGCGATCCGATGGAGATCGCTGTTGTGGGTAGAAGGGATGATCCAGAAACCGGGGAGATTATTCGCACCATACGCGATTGCTACATTCCCAATAAAATTCTGGTGTTTTTCGACCCTGAGAACGATCCGAAAGAATTGGAGGATAGCATTCCCCTGCTGAGAGGTAGGACTACAAACGAAGGCAAGCCAGTAGTCTATATCTGTAAGGACTACGTGTGCAAAGCGCCCATAACTGACGTAGGAGTTCTGAAAGAAGCTCTCTCGGGCAAAAGAGAAGGAAGTATGTCATGAGTATTGCGGAAGCCTTTGGGAAAACTTTCCGTAAGTTCCCCGGAAAGATGTCCATAGAGTTCAATGATAGGAAAGTGACTTTTGGTGAAATAGACACCGCTACTAACAGGATAGCCAATAGCCTTAGAGACATGGGGGTAAAGAAAGGCGACAGGATAGCTCAGTATGTGCCCAACAGCCTGGAACTCATATATACAACCGTTTCCAGCTTTAAGCTGGGGGCCATAGTCGTTCCCATGAACGTGGCATTCAGGGAGCGGGAGATAGCATATTTCCTGCTGGATTCAGGGGCGAAGGCTATCGTGACTGATAGGGAAAGACTACCTGTGCTGGAGCGCATTATGGGCGATTTGCCGGATCTGGAGCACATTATAGTCACTGATCTGGCTGATCCCGATAGAAAAGGTTACATATCTTTCTCCCATCTGAATGACGGCGATGACGCGGAATTGGATATTGACATCAGCGACGACGATGGATCTTTCATATTCTACACTTCCGGCACAACGGGAAGACCAAAAGGCGCACTTTTGACACAGCGGAGCGTTATATCCAACCTGGAGGCGTTGCGACAGGCGTGGAGATGGACTGAGGATGATCTGTTCCTGTTGACTCTGCCCATGTTCCACATTCACGGTCTGGGAGTCGGGCTGTGCGGATCGCTTTACAATGGCTGTTCCACCATAATCAGGAGCAAGTTTGATGCGGCCGACGCGCTGAATACCATCCAGAGCCGAAAAGTAACGCTATTCATGGGCGTTCCCACTATGTATTTCAGGATGCTGGAGTTGGAAGGCTGTGAGGAATGCGATGTTTCCTCTATGCGCCTTTTCGTGTCCGGCTCCGCGCCTCTTTCAAAGGAACTGTTTGCCAAATTTGAGAGAATCTTTGGTCACAGAATTCTGGAGCGGGCTGGTATGAGCGAATCCATGATGAATTTCTCCAACCCTTACGACGGTGAACGGATGCCCGGCACCGTGGGTTTCACCCTTCCGGGTATAGAGGCGCGCATCGTTGACGAGAATTTTAACGATGTCCCGGTGAATGTGGAAGGGGAGATCGTGCTTAGAGGCCCTAATCTCCTGAAAGAATACTGGCGAAACGAGGAAGCTACCAGTAAAAGCTTCGTAGACGGCTGGTTCAGAACCGGGGATATTTGTAAACGGGATGAGAATGGCTATATCTGCATAGTGGGCAGATCAAAAGATATTATCATCTCCGGCGGCGTGAACCTTTATCCCAGGGAGATAGAAGAAGTCGTCGAATCCATGCCGGAAGTTAAAGAAGCGGCAGTGGTGGGCGTCCCGGATGAGGAGTTTGGTGAATCGGTGAAGGCGTGTGTCGTTGTGGAGGACGGAGCGGAACTTTCCACAGAAGAAGTAATAGCGTATTGCAGGGAGAGACTGGCGAGTTTCAAGAAGCCGAAGCACGTGGAGTTCCTAGATGCTCTGCCCAAAAATGCTATGGGGAAAATAGTGAAAGAGGAGTTGAGGGAAGATAGGCACTCCTGAAGCGATGCGCCGTATACATTTGAGATCTATAGGCGATGTATATCTGCCCGACAGGTTCTCCGAAGTGATTCCTGGCAGCATCTCGCCAAAGTTGTTCGGGCCGAAGGATCTGGATCAGTTGAACAGGATCTTTAACCACCTTCGCAGGGGTGGGATCGCGGTCGTATCCGGGCAATGGAGTAGAATACTGGAAGTATTCGGCTATCTGGAGAAGAAGAAGCGCGAGTTTTCTAGCGGGATGCATCGCGACCTGCTCCTGAAGGACAAAGCGGAACGCCGGGAGCCTACTTACCGTAAACGGACAAAACATTGGTATGAAAGACATTATCAGATCGTGCTGTCCCGCGTAATGGTCATCGCTAATGACGACGAACTTACTTATGTTGATCCCCCTATACATATTCCATATCTGCTTGAGTTCCTCGGTGAGTCGCCCGGATCGAACAATGGACTTCCATTTTTGGTTCCGGTACTGGCCATCCGGAAAATCCAATCTGATATGAACCAATCTTATTACATTTCGGCATTGGAAGCTGAGATAATAGCTCACAGCAACGTCCTCCAGCCTCTTTCGCAGGATACTATCGAGCTATTTCAGGAGGGATTGGAGAACGTAGGACAGGCTGCCAGTCTGTTCAGAGAAGGCAACACAAGCATAGAGATCCTGGATATGGGCTGCGGCTGCGGATGCCTGTCCTTGCTGGCGGCAAAAGCCTTCGCTGATTATGATGTCAGGATATTAGCTACCGACATACTGCCCGAGGCTATAGCTACCACAAAGCTCAACGTCCAGCGTCTTGTGGAAGCCGGGAACATTGAGACGACCGACAGCGGGGATCTATTCGATCCAGTACGAGATGGCCGTTTCGATCTTATCATCTTTAACGCTCCCTGGGTAGTGTCCCCGCCGCGAAGCCGGGCTGAGATGGCGACCCACGACGCTGATCAGAACACAGTCCGCAGATTCTTAATGGAGTCGCCAGATCATCTGAAGAAAGGGGGACAAATTATTCTGGGATATTCCGACCACTCCGGCCCCACAACATTGGAGAGGCTGGAAAGTTTTATTGAAGACGCAGGCTTGAAAGTAGAGAATGTATCCAAACGGCGCATCCAATCCCGGCGGCAGAAGCGCAAATGGGAGACGATCCTGGTTTATGATCTCATATTTCCGTAAGCCGCGCCCGCCGATGTTTTAGTCTATGTTATTTCATCCGAACTTAACATCGAGGAAGGAAATTATAATGGAAACACCTCTTGCAGATCCTGATCAATGGTGCGAGGAATTTGAGTCAGCATCCCTGGAGAAGAAACACGAAATAATCACGGAGACAGTAAACCAGCCGCTATCCCAGGACTTCATCGAAGACTCAGGCTTGATTGACTGTCTATTTGATATGTTTGGCATACTGAGATCGAAAAATCTGATCACAGAAGCCCTATCCCTTATTGGAGCGCTGCAAACCAAGCAGCCGGAATTCTACAAGAGCAATTTTCAGTATTTTGATGACGTCCCGGTAATATACTACCTCTATCGGGATGACAGAGAGAAAGTGGTAGAGTCTTTATCCAGATTCATGGAAGACCCATTGCACGATCTTGACATGATAATGCCAATCTTGAGCCACCTTCGGCTTTACGGATATACGGACGTGACGTTGCTGTTCTGCCAGAAGGCTTACAAACCTGTAGAGGAATCACCAGAATACATGCCCGGAGCTGAAAATGATCTGGGGATTATAGTGTTTCTTGACCTGGCTGACAGAACATACCGGCGTATCAGAGACGGCGAAACTGTTGATTGGGAACTATTCACTAAAGAAGTCGAAGAGTATGGCTATAATGGCGGTGGGAAAACCACTGACGAAGTGAGACAGAACCTCACTGGAGAAATGGAAGGTGGAGAGACGTTTATCAGGAATTTCAGAAGCGATCGAGAAAAGACCTTAAATACTTTAACTTGGGCGTTTCTAAAGTACATGCTCGATCAGAAGAACATGGATTTTGTTTGTAGCGAGCACATTATGAATGGTGTGTTGGGATTTCTTCGAGAACGGAAGCTGCCAAACAAAAGCAATGTGCACCCATACGTCTACTTTAAGTTCCCCAAAGAGCAGTTTAGCATTCATCTCGGTCGGATGATCGGAGGCTTTCTATCGACCAGACAGGCAGAAGCAGTAGGTACCTTATGGGGGATCGTTTACGTGTATGATTTCCTGCTGTCTAAGAACATTATTGTAGAATCGATATACCGAAATGTGATGGAGAGCGTCAATTCACTAAAAGCTGATTCAGTAAGGCTATTTCGGCGTCGTCTATGGGCATACGATTTTGCTCATCGCTGGACGCCGCCAGACAGTATATCAGAAGATGAGTTCGCCACTGAGTCCAGTATGTTCGCGAAAACCCTGGACATGAAAATACCAATAGGTGAGGAAGTCGGAAAACCTGGCGATTTCCTCCGGCAGTTTGAGAAGACAGAGCTTCCTTCGTACTTGAAGGCGCCAGAGCGCTCCCAGAAACGTCCCTCTGCTAAAAAGAAGAAGGGATCAGGCAAATCGGGAGCTAAGAAAAAACGTAAGAAGAGAAGATAGAAACGATAGATCTATAGGGGTATAGAGGTATGGGGGTATGGGGGTATAGGTTTATGGGTCTATGACTTTTCGGAGGAAGCCATCGTTTTCTTCCAGAAGCTTGACAGCTTTGTCGTAGCTCACGTTTTTCCTGGCCATCACTATCGCTGCTTTGGTATTGCCTTGAGCCGTTTCCAGAAGCTCTCCCGCAGTTTCATAGTCTGCTCCGCCCAGGATCATAATAAGCCGCTTCGCCCTTTCTACGAGCTTTGCGTTCCAGACCTGCACGTCCACCATGAGATTATCATAGACTTTCCCTATTTTGATCATGGATATGCTGGAAAGCATGTTTAAGATGAGTTTTGTGGCTGTCCCGGCTTTCAGGCGTGTGGAACCGGCAATAATCTCGGGCCCAACGACGGGCACGATGAAAACATCCACAAAAGGCATCTCACGTGATGGTGGATTGCACGTGAGGAACACTGTCCTGGCCCCAAGCCTGTGAGCTTCCTCCAGAGCGCCTATCACAAAACGTGCGCTCCCGCTGGTAGTTATCCCGACTACTACGTCACTGGAATTGACGTTTCGACCTCTGATAGCTTCCACGCCATGCTCCGGGTAATCCTCTGCCCGCTCTATAGACCTCACGAGGGCTTCGTATCCGCCGGCGATGATCCCTTGAACCATCTCGCGATCCACCCCAAACGTGGGAGGACATTCTGAAGAGTCCAGCACTCCCAGCCGCCCACTGGTACCGGCTCCTACGTAGAAAAGCCTGCCGCCTCGCTTGAAGGCGTCTACAATTATATCCACCGCTTTCGCTATATTCTCCTTCTCCTTTATAACTGCGGCGACAGCTTTCTGATCCTCTATGTTGAATATTTCGATGATCTCCTGGGTAGACCTGGAGTCGATCTGGAGCGAGTTCTCGTTTCGCTGTTCAGTTATCAATCCGGAGATATCTCTGCTTGCTGAACTATAGTCGGAGTTATCTTTCTTCATTTTCGTCTGCTTAGAATGTAATACTCCCTGCCACCTTTCATTCGTCTGATCTCCTCGATCAGATCCATAAGATCCCTTTCGTCATTAGCAAAATCCAGATTGTCGGTATTGACCACGAGTAGAGGCGTTTGGGAATAGTGGAAGAAAAAGCTGTTGTATCGCTCGTTTAGCTCGCGCATATACTCTTCAGGTACGTCCTTTTCAAAATCCCTGCCTCTGCGTCTTATGCGTTCCATCAATATATCTGTACTCGCCTGTAGGTAAACCACCAGGTCTGGTTTGGGTATGGCCTCATTCAGGAAGTCGTAGATCCTTTCATACAGGAACAGTTCGTCCTCGTCCAGGTTGAGATATGCAAATATCCTATCCTTGGCAAAGAGATAGTCGCATATAACGCAATCATAGAATAGATCCTGCTGAAGCAGTTCCCGCTGCTGGCTATATCTGTTCAGCAGGAAGAAGAGTTGCATCTGGAAGGCGTATTTGTCCCTATCCTGATAGAATCCTGGCAGAAAGGGGTTTTCCTCTAATCGCTCCAGGACCAGTTTCGCTTTAGCAGTTTCGGCTAGAAGTTGCGCAAGACTTGTTTTTCCCGCACCAATAGATCCCTCTATAGCAATGTACTTATGTCGCAAATTCATAGAAATTGGGCGGCGAAGAGCCGCCAAACACCTCCTCCCTGCTTTTGAACATAAGTAAAATCATCTCCCATCCAACCGCCGAACGGTCTTTTGGGTCCGGAGTTCCGCTAGAAGCATTCCAACAGTCTTACCCAGGGTTGGGTGAAAAGCATCCGCAGCAATCTCAGCTAGCGGCACAAGGACGAATGCTCGCTGGTGCATGCGCGGGTGAGGTATAGTAATATCTGAATTCTCGAGGCGTAATTGATTATACAAAAGCAGATCCAGGTCAATCTCCCTGGGCCCCCACCTCACAGATTCTCTCCTGCCAATGTTTTTCTCGATCTCTTTGAACAATCTTAGCAATTCGCGAGGTGGAAGGGCAGTTTCTATCTTAGCGACGGCATTTGCAAACCAGTCCTGATCCTCATAGCCTTCCGGTTCGGTTTCATAAAGGGAAGAAATAGCAAGAACATTTAAATCTTCTATCCTGTCCAGCATATCCAAAGCTCGTCGGATATTGCCTGCTCTATCACCTATATTCGACCCTAACCCAACGTATGCCGTTGCCATTTACCATCCATAGAGTGAAATGTTACCTTGATCCGGGCTAGAGATAGCACCTTTCCCTGCTCTCCCTGTCACATCGCGAGTATTTCTTAACATATAAATATAACTAAGTCAACAGTATAATTTTCTATTCTGGTCAATTAGTCAATTGGTCTATGGGGTATCCATTCACAGCGATTTTTTCGTTACTTGATCATTCGTTACTTGATCACCTGGTGAAATTGACTATAGAAATTTCAGGAAAGATCTGCGGTTTTGACAGAGATTGCTTCGTCGCTTCGCTCCTCGCAATGACAAGGGAAAGGATGAAAATACCATAAATCATTTGAATCATGAGTTGGGTTAAGGGATTCAGCGATCCATACACAGTCAGACGAGGTAATCAGACTTATGTCGCGTAACCCGGACTCCGTTGACCCCACCTATAAGAAAATTTAAGATTGTCAAAATACTCTCTCCTTTATATAGCGAGATGGGGTGGCAGAAATGGGAAGTTTAATAGTCAATAGTTAAAGATAAGGAGATTTGACATTGTCAAACTATAGAATCTGAATCCTTTGTGGAGGGTCTATAGAGTTAGGGACTTATCGACGTTAGAGTAAACCTGAGCACTGCTTTTTCGTCTAAATATTTTTGGTAGGAGGTGTGTAAAAATTATGATAAATTCAGAAGAGAAGCTGTTAGAAGAGAAACTGTTAGTTGATATGATGCTTGAGGCCGGAGTGTTGAGCAAAGATGATCTGGAAGATGCAATGAAATTGCATGAAGCCAACGGCGGGTCTCTCAGAGATGTCCTTATAGAACGGGAACACATATCCCAGATAGATATTGTATCGCTTACGCGGGCTATGGATTTGGGTGTTGCATATAAGAGATTGGGTAACATGGAACAAGACGATGAAGCTACCGCCCTTATGCCCGCAAATTTTGCCCTGGATAAGAAAGTTATACCGTTGAAACTGGAGAATAATGTACTCCAGGTTGCTATGATCGACCCTCTGGACGTCAATTTGATAGACGATATAAGGCTTATAACCGAGTCTGAAATCCAGCCGGTTCTGGCTCTGGAGGAAGATATAGACGATGCGATCAGAAGGTTCTATGGCATGTCCGCTGAGGACATTAGCAGTGGAAATATGGACGTCCCGATCGGCGTTACGCCAATAGAAGAGATCGAAACTATTGAAGACTTCGGCCTGGATGTAGAAACACTGGCTCGCACTCCTACAGTTATACATTATGTGGATCAGCTCATAATCGACGCTGTGCGTGAGAAAGCAACGGATATTCATATAGAGCCGCTGGAGAGGATGGTCAGGATAAGATTCCGTATGGACGGCGTCCTTCAGGAAAGACCAGTTCCACCCAAGAATATAGAGAGAGCTATCATATCCCGTGTGAAGATTATGTCCCGGATGAATATTGCTGAACGCAGGCGACCCCAGGATGGCAGTATCCAGCGAAGAATAGCGACCCTTGGCCGTAGAGAGATTGATATCCGTGTCTCCACAGTTCCTACATTCTGGGGTGAGAGTGTAGCCATGCGTATACTGGACAAAACCGTGGTATCTTATGGTCTGGAAGAGCTGGGAATGCTGGAGGATAACCTGGTGCAATTCAGCAGGCTTATACAGAGGCCTCACGGCATAGTGCTTACAACAGGCCCTACAGGAAGCGGCAAAACTACTACCATATACGCCTGTCTCAAGGAGATAAATACGCCAGAGGTCAAGATTATCACAGTGGAGGATCCTGTAGAGTATGACCTGTCAGGTATAAATCAGATCGAGGTGAATGAAGACGTAGGAGTAACTTTTGCCAATACACTGAGGCATATCCTGAGGCAAGACCCGGACAAAATAATGGTAGGTGAGATTCGTGACGCCGACACCGCCGAAATGGCTATACACGCGGCACTTACCGGGCACCTGGTCTTTAGCTCCCTGCATACTAACGACGCGGCTGGAGCCATGACAAGGTTGATCGATATGGGTGTTCAGCCATACCTGGTAGCTTCAAGTTTGGAGGGTATCGCTGCCCAACGTCTGGTCCGAAAGGTGTGCAGACGATGCCGGGAACTATATCATCCAGAAGCTGATCTACTTAAAGAGATGGGAGTTGAGCCTGGTGAAAGTGAATTAGATCCCGAACTTATGATCCCCAGACCTGTTGGCTGTCCAGAATGCAATTACAGAGGATATTCCGGACGTATAGCTCTATTCGAAGTGATTGTCATGAATGATGAACTGAGAGACATGGCTTACCGCCAGGTTCCAACCACTGAGATCAGAAGATTAGCCAGAAGACATGGTATGAGAACGTTGAGGGAAGACGGCTGGATGAAGGTGAAAAGGGGTATCACTACCATAGAAGAGGTTCGAAGAGTCACAGCAGAAGAAGAATATACGAAATTCTAGCATCGAGCATCAAGTTTAAGGAAACAGGAAATGCCAAGATTTAATTATCAAGCAATGACAAGGACCGGCGGAGTGGTAAGCGGCACGCTGGAAGCTGAGAATAGTACTGAACTGGTATCCAAGCTCAAAGTTGGTGGCTACTATCCTATGTCTATAGAGGAGGAGATCCGCGAGGAAAAGAGCAGGATTTCCTTTTTCAGGCTTGGCCGAAGAGTCAAGGCCGGCGAAGTGGAGTTTTTTAGTTACCAGTTAGCCACGCTGCTCAACTCAGGTGTACCATTGATCCGAGCTTTGTCTGTGGCATCGGAGCAGGTGAATAATGTCATGCTCAGAGGCGCCATAGATCAGGTTCGACATGATGTGGAACACGGAAGTACCCTATATGACGCTCTTGGCCGGCATAAGAGGATATTCTCCCCTCTGTATGTGAATATCGCGCGGGCAGGGGAAACGGGTGGAGTGTTGGGACTGGTTCTGGCCAGGCTGGCAGATTTCTCGGAAAAGCAGCGTAAATTGAAGAGTTCTGTTATATCAGCCCTCTTTTATCCTGCCATATTAATCTTTGTTGGAATAGTAATGGCATTGCTTTTAACCCTTGTGGTGATCCCGAAGCTGGCCGTTATGTTTGCCGAATTAGCCACCACATTGCCGTGGCCAACACGATTGCTCATGTTTTTCATGGAATTTCTCAAAGGATATTGGTGGGCGATTCTACCCTTGATTATAGTAACAATAGTATCGCTGTCCCTATATGCTCGCACGGAGTCAGGGAAACAGAGGATCGATGGCCTCAAGCTCAAGCTGCCTGTGGTGGGAACGTTGTTCCGCACAGCGGCTTTGACACGCTTTGCGCGTACCCTGGGAACACTCCTGGAGAACGGCGTGCCGATCCTGCAATCTCTTGCCATAGTTCGAGAGACTATAGGTAACTTAGTATATAGAGGCATCATACAATCCAGCGAACGGGAAGTCGAGCGTGGAGAATCTCTGGCAGCCTCGCTCAGGAAGAGTAAGGAGTTCCCGGCCCTTGTTACGCATATGTTGTCTATAGGCGAAGAGTCCGGTAATCCACAGGATATGCTGACGAAGCTCTCGGAATACTATGAAGCTGAGATGGATAAGCGAATGGAACGCATAGCCAGCCTTGTGGGACCAGTCATAATCGTGTTCATGGCTGTGGGCGTAGGCTTCCTGGTTGCAGCAGCCGTGCTGCCTATCCTTCAAGCGACCAGCATCATTGAGCAGTAGGAACCCACCAGGTCATGTTTTGACTGATCCTGGTAATGCAAATAGATCTGCTTACAAGAGGAGCATTTAATATGTTGAGAAAACTATTCAGATCTGGTCAACGGGGATTTACCCTTATAGAAATATTGATAGCTATCACTATCATGGTTATGTTTGCTGGTGGAATAACCACTGTGCTGGTTCGTCGTGCTCAGACCGCTAGACTCCATAGAGCAAGGCTGGACATAGAAAATCTGGCACTGCCAATGGATTTGTATGCAACCGATAACGGCTTCTATCCAACCACTGAGCAGGGACTGGACTCGCTGCTCAGGCAGCCGACTACATCTCCTGAAGCGGTGGACTGGAATGGCCCTTACGTGAAGAACACTGAATTCAAAGATCCCTGGGGTAGCCAATACGTCTACCGATCACCCAGCATTATCGATCCTGACCTTTATGAATACGATCTGTATTCATTCGGCCCTAATCAGCAGGACGAAGAGGGTAGCGGAGACGATATAGCTAGCTGGCTCACGGAGGAATAATTTGAAACGGGGGGAATCTCGATGCTGGATGCTGGATGCTGGATACTGGATGCTGGATGTCAGTAAATCGAGCATTGAGCATCAAGCATCGAGTATCAAGCATCGAGTATCCAGCGTTGAGCATGGATTTTCTCTGATAGAGGTGACTATAGTTGTTGTCATAATCTTGCTGATGACCTCAGCAACAGTGCCCTGGATGAGGAATTTCTCTGAGTCATCGAAACTTCGCAGCGCCGCCCGTAGTATTAGAAGCCTTATGGAATTCGCGCGAAATTCAGCTATAACTGAGCGCACTGAATATGCTGTGGTAATTGATTCAGCGCAGCAGGAGTGTTGGTTGTCACTTCTGGAGTTTCTGGATGAACCATCCGGGGAAATTACGGCTGAAGCGTTCAGAACCTGGCTTTTGGAGGAGTCGGAATCCAGGTCAGATGAAGTTTCAACTGACACATTAGAGAGGGAAGAAGAAGAGGTCGAGGGGGCTTTCTCTCGAACAGGTGGTTTCCTTGGCGTTCCCAGGGAGCTTCCCAACACAATAGAAATTCTGCAGGTGGTCTCTGAGGAAAGCAGAATGAGCAACGTTGAGGTTGATTACGTTGCATTTTACCCAAATGGTACTGCGGAGGACTGTGAAATATACCTCCAGAGCCGATCCGGGAGAATATTTCTCGTCAGTGTAACTAAAGCTACAGGCCGAACTAGAATCAAGGCATTAACGACCCAGGAGATCGAGGAACTCGGGTTAGACGTCGGCGTAGCGGACTGAGTCTTCTATTATCTTATGATAAGACGGTTTTGCCATAACATTATAAGTAAAAAAGCTCAAGGTGGATTTTCACTTCTGGAGGTCGTTGTGGCTTTGACTATAGCGGCTATTGTTCTGCCTGTCCTGATCCGGGCCTTTAGCCTGGGAATGAGAAATCAAGCCCTGATCGAGAATAGAACAACTGCTCTCTATCTTCTCAAACTGAGAATGTCTGAGATCGAAATGCTAGAGGAACATGAGACGGGTACAGAAGAAGGCGAGTTTGGAACCAATTCCCGGTTTCAATGGGGTTCTGATACATCAGAAAGCAACACAGAAGGGCTTTACCAGGTAACCGTTACAGTCTACTGGCAAGAAAGAGGCCGGGAGAAAAGTGTTGAGCTTACTACTTATATAGCTGATAAAAACATAGAGCAAGAAGAGGAAACTGCTGGATTGTAAGTCAATAGTGAATAGTTTTCTATAGTTAAGAAGGATTTAGCCTGACAACGTTTGGAAAATCCCCCTAACCCCCTTTTCAAGGGGGAAATTGCTAATCTCTTAGCTGGATATTGAACAATGAATGCGAGAAGCTGGAAATTGGACATGGTATATTGGATAAAGAATAAAGGATACCGGATACCGGACAAGCATCGAGTATCCAGCATCAAGTATCCAGCATCAAGAAGCGAGTCAGGCTTTACTCTCATCGAGATACTGGTGACAACAGCGATAACTATGATGATCATTGGCTCCATTTACTTCTCTTTTCGATCATCTCTCAGTGCGTACCAGCATACCGAAACACGGATCATTATGTTGCAGAGATGCAGATCGGCGCTGGATCGAATGGCAAAGGATATAAGCAACCTCTTTTACGTAGAGGAGGGTGATACAGAAACTGCAGGTGAGCTAATATTAATGGCGCAGGATTTATCAGATAGCGAGCTCTCTATGGATAAGGATATGATAAGTTTTGCCGCGATCGTCGAACCAGATCTTGAGGAATATTATATGGCCCTTGAGGAATCCGGATCTTTAACTGTTATAGACGAAGAAGAAAACCCACTCCCCAGCGATCTGGCTCGTATTGTATATTACATTGGACCAAGTCCAGAAGACGAGGCTGTCCAAAGCCTTATGAGGATAGAAACTGCGAATCTGGATACCGAAGAGCTGGAGAACATGCTGGAGGAACTTTTGGGCTCCTCGACATCTGAAGAGTTATTGGAGGAGCTGCAAGCTTCTGTTCTGGTTGATTATGTTGCAGGGCTGAATATCAGGTACTTCGATGGTGAAGATTGGGTTGATGAGTGGGATATGGAAGAGGAAGGGGCAGGTCTTCCGAGCGCCATAGAGCTTACCCTTACAATAACTGATGCAAATACCCGGGAGAAGGATCTGACGGAAGCTGTAGTGGTATATCTTCCCATGAGCGAACCTGAAACCGAAGAGGCAGAACTTGCCGCTGGTGGCGGTACACAGAGATGATGATGGAAGACGCAAGACTCAAGACTCAAGACTCAAGATTCAAGACAAAGGGCAGAAAATACCAGCCTGGGGTCTGGAGTCTCCAGTTTCAGGTCTCAGGTCTCAAGTCTCAAGTCTCAAGTTCCAGGTCTTCCTCCGGCATGGCGCTCATTGCCGTCATGTGGATAGTTACGATTCTGACTGTGCTGGCTTCGGAGTTTATATACTCAATGCGGCTGGAAGTGAGAATCGCCAGGAACTGGAGCGATCAGACAAGCGCTTTTTACGCCTCAAAGGGAGGACTTGAGAGGGCAATAGCTATTCTCAGAGACGATGAAACTGATCACGATGCACTGGACGAGGATTGGGCAGAAGAAATTACCGACGAGCTTAATAACTGCACTTATAGTACAAACGTGATCGACGAATCAGCGAAGATAAATGTGAATACAGCAGATGAGGAAACATTGACTAAAGCCATAGCATCCTGTATGGCTTCGTCAGGTGAAGAGCAAATCCAGGAGGAAACAGATACCCAGGCTCAGGCTCTTGCAACGGCTATCATAGAAAGACGCCCTTACAGAACAGTCGCAGGTGTGGCGAAAGCTAATGATATGACCCCGGAGATCCTCTATGGAGAATCCGATTCAACATCCGACGCCGAGGAAACGTCTATTGAGGAGGGAGAGGAAACTTCCGTGGCCCTGGTGGACATAACTACAGCCTATTCTGTAGATAAGAACACCACCCCCGATGGTACGAATCGAGTAAACATTAGCTCTGCCGATGCTAATCAGATACAGGAGGGGCTTAATCCGGAAGGCGAAGAGATCATAACCCAGCAGGAAGCACAATCCATTGTAGATTATCGGGATGAACTGGGTAACAATCAGTCTGGTCAGGGGGGAGAACCTAACCAGGGCGGGGGACAGAATCAACCTGGCCAGGGAGGAAATCAGAACCAACCCGGCCAGGGAGAAGGCCAGAATCAACAGACAGGTTACACAGGGATAGGGCAGCTTCTTGATGTACCAGCTATTTCCCAGGGAACCTTTGATTCCATTAGAGACAGAATTACTGTGCAAGATGAGGAAAATAGGGACGGTAACCAGGGTGAAAATAGGATAAATATTAACACCGCGGATGCGGGTACATTGCAGAACCTCGATGGGATCGATGAAGGTATTGCCAATAGCATTGTCAGTTATAGAGAGCAGAATCAATTCGACAGCGTTGATGCGATCAGGGAAGTTAAGCTTATATCCATTGACGATATGAAACAGATCGTTGATCGCGTTAGCATATCCGACGATGAAGTGCTGCAAGGCAAAGTGAACATCAACACCGCGCCGCTGGAGATACTGGCTATGTTACCAGGGCTGGATGAGGAGAAAGCCCAGGCAATCATTGATCGCCGAACAGTACCGGAGGGACAGGAATCGGCTGTCATGGCATCCCAGCAAAATGCTCAGGAATCGGGCCCCTTCGCTGGCCTTGGCCAACTGCTGGACGTGGAGGGGATCGATGAGGATACCTTCAAAAACCTCGTAGACCACGTAACATATCGTTCTCACGCTTACAGAATAGAATCGGAAGGCAGATCGGCGGATGGAAAGATCGTCTATAATTGTATCGCAGTTGTTGATCGGAGCGAAAATCGTGTGAAGATCAGATACTGGAAGCAGTACTAGATACTGGATGCTATAGAAACTTCGGAAAAGAGTTGAGGCTTTGAAATGTTAGTTCTGTGCAGTTCAAATCCCCCTAACCCCCTTTGGAAAAAGGGGAAAATGACATTCCCCCTTTTTCCAAAGGGGGTTAGGGGGATTGTGGCATCGCTTAAATCATAACCTCAGATCTTTACTGGAAATTCTATAGATTTCTCGTTATCCAGTATCTAGTATCGAGAAATGAGGAGAATTAGTTGGCTAAGGAGCAGATTACAGCAATTGATATTGGCACAAACTCTGTTAAGGTTTTGGAACTGGAACTGAGTCAGACGGAGATTAGCATCGTGAATTCGGGCGTGGCAAGCTATCCGCGCCAGTCTACAACTGAGAAGATAACCGACGAGGCAGTTGTGGAAGTTTTGATCCAGTTGATCCAGAATAAGGGATTTCGGACGAAACCTGTAGCGGTATCAGTGCCGCGACACGCTGTCACCGTGAAAAGCCTGGCAGATCTCCCCCCTTCCGCTAAAGCTGAAGACATCGACAGAATGGTACCGATACAGGTGGAGTCTGAACTCCCGTTCGACATCGTCGATGCGGTTTACAGCTACTATAACGTTCAGCGTTCCCCAGAGAACGTCTCTCTGGAAGTAGTCGCCACCAAGAAGGCTTCTGTGGAAAGGTATATAGATATAGCCGAAAGACTGGGTTTGAAACTGAGACATATTATACCCTCTGCGTTTGCCACTTATGGAGTAATTTTCGACCAATTCAGAGAACAGCTCGCTGGCCAGACTTTGGCTGTTGTTGATATAGGCGCCGGAGTTGCGGATTTCTGTATCATACAGCATGGTCGTTTGGCTTTCTCAAGAAGCTTCGCGTTTGGCGGGAATAACCTGACTCAGGCTTTTGAGAGAGAATATGGCATCTCATTCCAGGAAGCGGAAGAGAGGAAGATGGCAGAAGCCGATCTTCGATCTCCCGAGGGGAGCAGACTTGCGCAACCCTGGGCAGAGAATCTGACCACACAGATAGTTCGATCCCTTCGGGCGTTTACCGGGCAGGATGACACTGACGGTACCGATGCTGTATGGCTATGCGGCGGCGGTTCCCTGTTGCCAGGGCTACAAGATTACCTTTCCGAAAAATTGGGTATGCAAGTGGAGATCTGGAACCCTCTGGGTAAAATGAGAGATGAATCCCTCCCGGAAAACCTGCAGATGGGTTTTTCTGTAGCTCTGGGGGTTGGAATAATTGGTATGGCTGGTAAGGAAAGAACCCCCACAGTTAATGCCAATCTTCTTCCGAAAGAGATCACGGAGCGTGAAGAACGCGCTCGGTGGAAGATCAGGACATTTGCAATTGCTGCACTAGCTGTTCTGATTCTGGCCGCAGCCGGCATAGGGTTTGCCGGATGGCGTCGCTCGCAGGCAGCCCAATATGAAAGTGCGGTTGAGAAGCTTGCAACCCTGGAGCGTAGAGAAGAGATCCGCAGCGCGAAGACAGCGTTAGAGAAGAGCATTTTAATGCATCAGATAGCGTCTCCATACTTAACTCCGCTGGAAATACTCAGAGAGATAAGCACCAAACTCCCTGATAGGAAAAAGATGGCGTTGACGAACCTCAACATGGACAAGAAAGGCAAGTTGTCCATGAATGTGGAAGCGAACTCACATGCTGATGTGAGCGATGTGATTCGGATTCTCAATGAGGCCAAGCTTATGGACAAAGTGAAGCTTTTCAATAATGTCAAACATGGCGCCATATCCAAAGTGATGAAAGAGAAGCGTCCGGTATTCCAGGTGCAGCTTGCCTGTGAATTGAATAATAACGCAATTCAGGAGATTGAATAGCAGAATGAGGAAATTGACAACGCGCGAGAGAGCTTTTCTGGCTATAGCAGTGTTAATAGCTGTAGCAATATTTGTGTACCTTATCTTCCTGCCCATGCTGCAAGGTGATAGTTCAGGAACGGGTCCCAGCCTGGTCGAAGTCCAGGAGAAGCTGGAAGCTATGCAGAAGTTGGTAGATATGGAACCATTGATGGTTGAGGTGGAAGAGAGGATAAGGTCGCAGTCTGGCTATGGAGAAGTATCATTTAAACGCGAGATCGCAGATTCCATGATAATCAAGTATGTTGCTGAGGCAGCCGCTCGAGCTGACATCAAGGAGATCGAGCAGTTGGACGCCAAGCCGGATACCAGCAGAAGTAAGCAAGCCGTGGCAAGAAGCGATCAGACTGTTCTGGGGGCAATAGCAGATCAAGTGTATCTGGCACAGGTCATGGATGAAAAAAACGCTGGCGAGGGTGGTGCCGAAGGCGGGCCTCCTGAACCGAATCCTGATTCGACTCCGCCAGATGAACCCGGGAATGATGATGCCGATCCTGGCAATTCACCTTCTGATAACCCCGAGCCACCGGAGGAAAGAAAAAGCGAAGAATCTGAGGAGAACTCCGAGCTTCAGGAGGAGCCTGAAGAAGAAGCCGATCAAAAGGAAGAGCCAGATAAGCTCGAAACCGATGATACAGAACAGGTAGAATCGAGAAAGTTGATGTTCCCGCCTCTTCCCCGGAATATACCCGTCGAAGCCAGAGAATCGCTGGCGAAAACGATAGAGGCACATAAGGGGAAAACAATCGGAGCGGCAAATATAAAAGGTATATTGGATGATGCCGGGATAGAGGATGAAGAGGAAAGGGAGCGCGTGACTAAATCCCTGCAAATCTATAAAGATCGCGTAGCCGAAAGGAAAAAAGATGTTCGAGCGTGGCTGGGTAAACTCGACATAACCAAAAATGCCAAAATGGGTCAGCAGGTAGGAACGTTCTCCGTAAGAATGGTTTTCAAAGGCCCGATGGACCAACTGGTCAAGTTCCTATACAATCTCCAGACTTCCGCTAAATGGCTCAAAGTTGAGAGTATGAGAATATCCATATCAGATCAGAAGCAGAATATTCTGTCAGTTGATCTTTCCATGACAGCTAAGACCTTGTATGAATAATTACTGAAAGGGTCAACTACCCCCGCATAAAATGCGGGAGTTTGTGTAAGACTGAGTCGCAGCTCTGGTTGACTAGCCTGAGCACTTCGAGTGCTACGTTACGGGCGAATACATAGGCACCGTGGGGTGCTTCTCCAGCCCCACGCTCTGCGGTAGGTAGTTAAAAGCTCTGAGGGTAGGGGCGGTGCTGCCTGCAAACAAACCGTCCGCTAACATTGGCGAGGAGGACTTAACCGACATAACCGTCGAGAAATTCGCTGGTGTCCGCCTTACAAGCTGGACACCAGACAACCAAGAAAGAAAGGAGGACGGCATTCCTCCCCCGGATAAATCCGGGGGGTTTTCTGCCATATTTTCCTATGAAGAATCCAGAGTTCGTTATATACTGTGTCTTATGTCTTGCATTCTGCTCTTATTATATGCTTGCCCCCGCTCAAGAGATCGAAGTAGAAGTCATTGTAGAGGATAAAGATTCATCCGAGAAGGCAGTGGATGTTATTGTTACATCAGAAGATCCCTCTGACCCTGGTGACTCTGAACAGATGGAAACGGATGCTGATGAATCGGAGAGACGCGACGTTGATGTGAATAGGCGGGAGCGCAACGTCAGAAGGAGACAAGCTCAACGCACCCAGCAAGGTGAACGTGCCGGGCAGCGTCCTGGTGAGATGTTTCCGCCGGAAGTTCGTAAGATCATGGAGGAAGAGAACATATCGCCGCAGGATCTGCAGGATCCCGAAATCAGAAGAAAACTGCGGGAAAAAGTGGAGAGTCTACGTAAAGAGAGTGAAGGGGATTCTTCAGCAGAAAGGACTCCCGGAGAGGAACCACAAGTAAGGCCCGAAAGGCAAGAGAGATCGGAGAGACCCAGACAGGGCGGCAGGCCTGCCGATGAAGGTCTGAGTCGTTACATGGATACTGTTGTTAAGAATAGCCTCTTTCTTCCATTGGGTTCAGGTGGAGAGGAGAGGAGAAGCTCGTATGCGCTTACAGCAGTAATATCTAATGCTTCTGATGAATCGGAGGACAAAGCCATTATAGAGGAAAGGGGCGGGGGGAAAAGCTATTATGTATCTGAAGGCGATACTTTCGCGAATGAGATAAAGGTTGAGGAAATTGACGAAGAAATAGTCAAACTGGATCGCTCTGGAGAGAAAGAGGAAATCAGGCTTGGTGAAGGCACCGGCGGAGGCGGACGGCGAGGAGGAGGAGGCCGGCGTCCGGGTGGAGCACCCGAAGGAGAACGTGGTCCCGGGGAATCTAACAGACCGGAAGGTGGCACCAATCCTGGTGGTCAGGGCAATTTCGATCCCAGCCAGATTCCTCCGTTTGCCCGGAGAATACTGGAAGAGCGCGGTATCTCCATCGACGAGCTTCGCAATAATCCCGAGCTTCGAGAAAGTCTCCAGAGAGAGTTTCAGCAGAGGTTTAGAGAGCGCGGAGAGCGCCGGCAGAACCGCAGATCGGAAAGGGTCTCACCGAACAGGGTTAGACGAAGATAAATTGAGGAATGTGCTATTCCTTATTGCTGGAGGTAAAGAAGTATGAACTTTGGATTTGGACATCTGGGGCATAGAGCAAAGAGCATGACCCATAGTGCGTCACTCGCAACCCTTGGGAAGTCTAAGTTCCTGATCTTATGCTCTATGGTCTGGGCTTTATGCTTTATGCTTTTTGCTGTAGAGTTGGCATCGGCTCAACGGCGGGAAGGTGGACTGGGTGACGGAGAGGCAAAGGTTACGGAGCGAGATGAGGAAGGAAAGGCCAGAGAGCTGTCCTTCTTCAATGTAATAAACGCCAATATTCACGATATACTCAAATTTATGAGCGATGAGACGAACCTGACCATTATCGCCAGCGATAAAGTGCAGGGAAAGGTATCTCTCGTGAACCTGACGGATATCACTGTGGAAGAAGCCCTGGAAGCCCTGAAGACAGCGTTAAATACCCTGGGATTCACCACTGTCCGTGTCAACAAAACCATAGTGATAATTCCTCTGGATGAAGCAAAAACAAGGCCAGTAAGAGTGCAGGTAGGTTCAGATCCAGAGCAGATTGAGTCTATAGATGAGATGATTACTCAGATAATGCCCCTCAACTATGCAGATGCCGCCGAAATGGTGCAGAATCTGAAAAACCTGATTCCCAAAAGCGGCGATATGTTCGCTGATACAACCAACAACGCCCTCATTATCACTGATTCTTCGTCCAATATCCGCCGTATAGCGTTGATCCTCAAGGAACTGGATGCGGCGCCCGGGGAGTTTCTGAAAACAAGGGTGTTCCAGTTGAAGTATGCTGATGC
>Ga0114922_10001820_pt1 | contig 20213 bp, 15 predicted proteins | sample AartaG_FD_100975 | JGI IMG/M metagenome (GOLD analysis project Ga0114922, IMG submission 100975) | Deep subsurface microbial communities from Aarhus Bay to uncover new lineages of life (NeLLi) - Aarhus_00045 metaG | ecosystem: Environmental > Aquatic > Marine > Oceanic > Sediment | place...
GATCGTCCGCGACTATCCCAACACCTACGCGGAGCTGACCAGCATCCCCGGCCGGCGAGGCGTCGTTGAGCTGCTCTGCGAAGAGGCCGGAAGCGACAGGATGGTGTTCGGCACGGACATCCCCTGGTTCGACGAGCACCAGGGGGTCGGCTCCCTGCTCTCAGCGGACATCACCGAGGACGACATCCACAACATCCTGCACCGCAACGCCGAGAAGCTGCTGGGGCTCTGACGCGGCTCCGCCGAATCGCACTGCACAGCCGCGTGGCAGCATTCCCCAGCAACGCGCTTACTGCCCGCCGTCAGGCGCAGCGCCGGGACGTTGCGTCGCCCTTGGCGGGGCCTGGACGGCCACGGGCCCGGACGGTTGAACCCCCAGGAGCGCGATCACCCTCGTCGTCGTTCGCGTTCTCGTCCTCGTCCTCGTCCTCGCCTTGTTCGCCGTTCTTGGGGCCGCTGGCGCAACGGCAAAGCGGCGGCAAGCCGCCGCACCCTATGTTCGCTTCTCGTCATTGCGGTGGCTGGCCACTGGCAATTGACTACTGGCAACTGCCGTTACGTCCTGCTCCCGGCCGGGCATCTCAAGCCGCGACGTTCCACTCTCGCCGGCAGAAGCGGGCGTGGCCCCGGGCGTCACAGCCGGGCAGTTGCGGCTGGCCCTGGCCGCCCGGACCGGGTAACACCGACGGAAACCGTCTCAGGGCAACCAGTTATGCCAAGCGCGGTTGACAGGACTCGCCGCGAATGCGATACTGCGGGTTCAACTGCACGTTCACCAGGAGAGAGAAAGCATGGCGGAACACGGAAGGGATCAACGCGCCAAAGGCACGTGGCTGACCTACAGGCCCGACATCAAGATACTGGATTGCACGGTTCGCGACGGCGGCCTGATCAACGATCACAGGTTCGATGACGATTTCGTCAGGGCCGTCTACGAGGCGGACGTGGCCGCAGGCGTCGACTACATGGAGATCGGTTACAAAGCCTCCAAGAGGCTCTACCCGCCCAGCGACTTCGGACCGTGGAAGCACTGCGACGAGGAGGACATCCGCCGCGTCTTTGGCGACAATCCCACCAACCTGAAGCTCTCCGCGATGGCCGACGCGGAACGGACGGACTACCAGAAAGATATCCTGCCCAAGGAGGACAGCGTCCTCGATGCCATCCGGGTCGCCACCTATATTCATCAGATCCCAACGGCCATCGACATGATCCACGACGCCAACGAGAAGGGCTACGAGGTTATCATGCAACTGATGGCCGTCTCCATCATCCAGGAGAAGGAGCTGGAGGAGGCCCTCAAGGTGCTCGCCGCCAGCCCCGTCAGCGCCATCTATCTGGTGGATAGTTTCGGCGCGCTCTACTCCGAGCAGGTGAGGGACCTGACGCTGACCTACCTGGCGGCCGTCGCGGACACCGGCAAGGAGGTGGGCATCCACGCGCACAACGCCCAGCAGCTTGCTTACGCCAATACGCTCGAGGCCCTCATCGTGGGCGCCAGCCGCCTGGACGCCACCATCAACGGCATGGGCCGCGGGCCGGGCAACTGCCCCATGGAACTGCTCATCGGCTTCCTGAAGAACCCCAAGTTCCACCTGCGCCCCATCCTGAGTTGCATCCAGGAGCACTTCCTCCCGCTCGACGGCAAGATGGAATGGGGGCCGAAGATCCCCTACATGATCACCGGGCAGCTCAACCGCCACCCCCGCCCTGCCATCGAGTTGCGCAAGGGCGAGACGCCGGACGACTACGTCGGCTTCTACGACAGGATGATCGAGGAGGAGTAGCCGCCGGCGGCCGACGCGCTACTCGATTACCACGGCAGCGTGGATGTGCACCCGGGGGACCGTGGCGACCACCGTGCCGCCGCGCGACGCGTACTTCTGGGCGGAACGCCCGTCTGCAAGCGGCCGAGGCACTCTCAGATCTCTACCGCCCGCCCCTCAGCGTCGGACTGGAAGCAGGCGTCGAGGGCCTTCTGGATCGCTGCTCCGCGGGCGAAGTCGGGCTGGTCGTTGACGCCCGCCCTGATGCTCTTGATGAACCGCTGGTAGACCGTTGGCGTGCGACGGCACTTGAGAACTGACCACTGCTGCGTGTCGATATTCTTGCCTCGGCAGATCCGCAGCTCGCTGTAGGAGCTGTCCAGGTCAACGACGACCGCGCCCTCATCGCCGTACACTCGCAGCAGAAGGGAGTTCTTATGTCCCGTCGCCCAGCGCGTGGTATGGATCGTCCCGATGGCGCGGTTGGCAAACTCGACGGTCATCACCGCTGAGTCGTTGGCATCCAGCTTGTACTGACCGATCCGATTGCCTTTCGCCTTCGGGAACGTCTTCAACCGACAGCTGACAGATCGGATGTCGCCTGCCGCATACGAAGCGAAGTCCAGGATGTGCACACCCACGTCTCCGAGCACGCCCATGCTGCCGTGCGCTGTCGATAGGCGCCAGAGCAGACCGGGTGACTTGCGCCACTCGCCCCAGTACGGAGACGCGAGCCAGCTCTGCAGATAGCTCGCCTCCACGTGCATGACGCGGCCTATGTCACCCCTTTCTATGAGGTCGTGTGCCCGCTGGATGGCGGAGGCGTTCCGGTACGACAGGTTGACCATGTTGATGACGTGCGCGCGGGCGGCCGCCGCGGCCATCTTCCTTGCGTCCGGGTAGTTCGTGGCCAGGGGCTTCTCGCAGAGGACGTGCTTGCCCATCCCGATGGCCTTCAGCGACACGGGCGCGTGGGCAGAGTCGGACGTAACGTTGCTGACCGCGTCGCACTCCTCGTCAGCCAGCAACTCGTCCACGTCGCTGTAGACGTGTGGGATGCCGTGTCGCTCAGCGAAGGCGTTGGCTCGCTCTGCGATCAGATCGCAAGCCGCCACGACCTTGCAGCCTCTGATCTGTGCGAATGCCGTCGCATGACCGTTTGCCATCCCGCCTGTACCGACGATCGCAATCCTGATCATCATCGACTCCCTGCATCTAGAACGGAGGACCGAGGAACGTTACAGTGAAGCGAAGTGCCTCCCACGTGCAGGTGCCCACTACGTGCTCCTGGTCGTCGTGCGAGACGGCGTGCACGCTGGTCCCTGCGCTGACGCCTGACCAGATGCTGAGCCAGTCCCGCGTACCGGGTGAGCTCCCGCGGATGTCGCGGCGCTGAGCCAGCGCTATCCGAACACAATGGCCGCATGGATGTGTACCTTGTCTACAGCGGCAACCGCCTCGCCTCTGCGCGCCACGTATTCCCAATCGAAACCGCACTTCTCGAACGCCAGGCGGACGGCGGACGGCTTCTGGGGCAGCCTCACCTCCACCTTGACGGGACCGACGGGCGGTATCTCGTCGACGGATCCGTCGTTCGGACGGTTCGGAATGCCGGACGCCCGGTTGATGAGGTGGACGATCGTCCTGCCGCCTTTCCAACGGAGCACGACGTCCACGCACGTGGGGGCATGCACGCGGATGTCGAGCTCGCCTGCCAGCGCCTGCACCAACTCCCCCACGAACTGCCGCACCATGGGGTGACGACGCGCCGCAAAGAACCGGAACACGTCGAACGGGACACAGGCCACCGCGCCCTTCCCGACGGCATTGATGGTGGCGGCGGGGGCGGCCAGCAGCCGCTCGTCCAGCAAAGGCGTCGTACCCAGGCGTCCGAACGCCTTTGACTTCGTCGGCCTCACAAGACGCCACGCGGCGCTGTAGACGGGCACCGAGCCGTTCCCAGCGGCCACGTGGTAGATGACGTCCTGCGCCATCTTGCCGCCCCCGACCCCGAGGAATCGGGCGCCGAACCGCTCGAACGCCGCCGCGCCGGACACCAGGAGCTTGCCCCCGCCCTCGACGTAGTCCTTCAGGGCCTTCACCATCGCGTCTGACATGCGGTCCTGTTCGGGGCCGACCACGACCGGGAAGTCAGCCAATCGCGGCAGGAGCGCCCACTCGTCCATGACGTCCACGCCATAGTGGTTCTCCAGCAGGCCGTACGTGGCGCCCTCGACGGGTGAAGTGTCCACGTTCCACATCAGGTTCCGTGCGGGCTGGCTATGGACGTGGCATTCGGAGTGCAGCACGGCGACCTGCGGGATGGTCTGCGAGCCCTGGCAGAGCGTCCGGCGCGCCTTGACGAAGCGGCCGACTTCGCGCAGGCGCTTCATGCGCCACGGCACGAGCTGCCCGTTGCGTAGGCCGTGGGGCGTCTCGTACACCTGCACGTTGCCGCCTAGCGCGGCGATCACGCCCGCCTCCTGCTGGATCATCTGGACGGGTTTGAACGCCCAGGGGTTCTTGCGGTCTTGCATCTCGCCCGACTTCGTGAACGCCCAGATCATCACGTCCCAGGGCTTGCCGCGGGTCGAGATGAAGCGAGACTCGCAACGGCACGAGTCGAGCCCGAACACCCACGCGTTGTCGCCGCTGATCCAGTCGGTCGGCACTGAGGGCCCGCCTGGGTCTTTGAAGGTCTGAATCCAATTCGAGCAGACCAGCACGCCCGGCTTGTACGCGTGGAGGGCGTCGCAGTAGCGGGTAACGTACTGCTCGAAGCTCTCGCGCGTGAAGTTGATCCATGCGATCCAGTTCGGATCGGTCGTCTCCGTGGGGGGTTCCTCGATGCCGGTCGCCTGCCGGAACGCCTTGCGGCAGCGCTTGCAGTAGCACGGCTCGACCGCCCAGAGCTCTCCGTCCACCCAGAAGCCGTCGACGCCGTAGCGATCGATCAGCTCGATCATCTGAGGGATCATCAGCTTGTCCAGGTACGGTCCGCGCGGGCACATCCTCTCGTTCGTGGGCCGGCCGGCGGACTCGCCGAAGGCTCCGCCCCTTGGCTGCCCTTCCTTGCCCACGATGCACCATTCCGGATGCTTCCGCCCCGCGGCGGCGTCCCAGATGCCCGAGTAGTGGCAGTGCAGGGGCAGTCCGAGCCGCTTCGTGGCGGCGCGCCATCCCTTCAGGGCGTCCCTCTTCACACCCGGGCTCACGGACGCACCGGGCGTCTTGCTGCGCCAGCTCGTGTAACCCGCGTGGCCCTTGCAGTCGGTCTGTACGAACTGGCAGCCCATGAGCTTCAGCATCGGCACCAGGTCCCTGGGCGTTGCGCGAGTGCCAAGGTCCGTATCCCTTCTGCCGGCGTGCAGGTCGTAGTGCAGGCCGAAGTAGCGCCTCTTGCCGTGCCATCGTCCCCTGTAAGTCGCCATCCTCCGTCCTCCTCTCCTCGGGCGTTGGCCACGCGGCCCGGCTGTGGATTATGCCAGAGGACCGCTGGAGGTCAAGCGACGGCCCGCCCTGTTGAGCAGTTGACCTCTATACCGTAGAATGCCGCCCGCACAGAAGCGGTCCTGGCAATGGCCCCCGCTCGGGTGGTCAGAGAGGCATGCGATGCGCGGGAGGACCGGCTGCCGGGGCACGCGCCGACTCTGCGCGATGGACGTCGATGGCCACAGGACACAGTCTGAGGAGAAGCACATGGACCTGAACGTGGGTTTCGGGCTGTACAGCATCACCCCGCCGCTCGGCGTCCGCATGGCGGGCTACAGGCAGCGGGAAGGCGTGGCGGAAGAAGTGCACGACGAGCTGACGGCCCGCGCGGTCGCGTTCGAGCTGGGGGGCGAGTCGGCCGCCATCGTGGTCGCCGACATCTGTTCGCTGCCCGCAGAGCTGGGCGAGCGGACGCGGGTACGACTCGGCGAGCGGACCGGCATCCCGGAGGACCACGTCATCGTGGTGTCCAACCACACGCACTCCGGCCCGGCCCTGCACGATGAAAGCGCCTACCGGGAGCTCCTGCCCGACCTGGTGGCAAGCGCCGGGGAGCTGGCCTGGAAGCGGCGCCGCCCGGCCCGTATCTCCTTCGGCACTGGCAAGGCTGCCGGCCTGTGCATCAACCGTCGCGACCTGCGCGGGCCCGTGGACGAGGAGTTCGCCTATCTGGAAGCCCGGGACTCGGGCGGGAGTCCCTTCGGCATCCTGTTCGCCTATGCCTTGCACGGCGTGGTGATGGGCCACGTCAACCTGAGCATCTCGGCCGACTACTTCGGCGCCGCGCGGCGCGTGGTCGAAGCCGGCCTGCCGGGCGCCCAGACCGTCTTCGTCGCGCCCCCGTCCGGCGACATCAACCCGCTCACACCTTCCGTCAAGAAGCTGATCAAGGAGCACGGCGACTCCTGGTACACGGACGATCCGCTGACGGGAATCTACGACAGGAGCACGGGCACGTTCGAGGAGGTCGAGAAGCTGGGCGGCAGTCTCGGCAAGGCCGTTCTGAAAGCGCTGTCCGATGCGGAGCCGCTCGAGCCGCAGAAGCTGAACGCCCGGACGTGGACCGTCGACCTGGGCAGCGAGGACGAAGTCCCGATGTCCCTTTCCGCCATCGAGATGGACGACCTCGTGATCCTGGCCCTCCAGGGGGAGCACTTCGTCGAGACCGGCTCTGCGCTCAAGCGGATGGCCGATGAAGCCGGCAAGCGGGTCATTCTGCTGAGTCACATGGGGCAGATATGCTACGTGCCCACCCCCGACGCGTTCGAGCACGGAGGCTACGAGGTGGAGATCGCGCGGCGGAAGGGGCTGGCCGAGGACGCCCAGCAGCGGGTCCTCGGAAGCGTGAGACGCGAGCTCTTCCCCGCGTAGACAGGTCGGAGCATGCGATGAGCGAGCGGTTGTCTGGCGGACGCGTGCGCATCCGGCGCTATCGCGCGGCCGACGTGGATGCCCTGTTCGAGGCCGCGAGCGAGTCGATCCCGGAGGTCTCGAAGTGGCTGCCCTGGTGCCACCCCGGCTACGTTCGCGAAGAGAGCGCCGAGTGGATCGGCTCGCGTCCCGAAGCATGGGACAGAGGCCTGGCCTACAGCTATGCGATCGAGGACGCGGCCACGGGCGGTTTCCTTGGCGGCTGCGGCCTGAACCAGATCGACCCGCTCAATAGGTCGGCGAATCTGGGGTACTGGGTCAGGACGAGCCGCACGGGCGAGGGCGTGGCAACGGCCGCCGCCCGGCTGGCGGCGACGCTCGGTTTCGAGGACCTGAGCCTCCAGCGGATCGAGATCCTGGCCGCTTTCAACAACGTGGCCAGCCGGCGTGTGGCGGAGAAGCTGGGCGCCGTGAAAGAAGGGATACTGAGAAGGCGCTTTCTGCTCCGGGGAGAGCCGCAGGACGGCGTGCTCTACTCGCTGGTCCGAGAAGACCTGTCCTGACGAGCGCGTGCGCACCCGGCGGTATCGCGCAGCCGACGTGGATGCCCTGTTCGAGGCCGCGAAGGACTCGATCCCGGAGGTCTCGAAGTGGCTGCCCTGGTACCATCCCCCGTTGTCTCCCGGTTCCCCTTCCGTCGTCCGACTTCCCACTACTGGCCCGGATGGGTGTAGGTGGCGGAGAAGTTCTTCGTGGGCTGTCGTGATGCAAACCGGCTGTATGCTGTTGCGGTAAGGTGATACTCGACTCCCCGCTTGGCCGAGGTCCAGTCAACAATGAATGGCTCGGTCGCATCCGTGCCCACGGGCACGTTGTCAACGTAGAATGTGACGAACCGGACGTTCTCCGGACTTGCCACCGCTGCCGTGAGGCGCAGTCTTCCGGGAGCTGTGACTGCGAGCGGCTCCAGTGCCACGTCATAGGAGTAGTCGTCGCTGAACTCGAATGCCCCGATATCCGGCCTGGCATCCTGGTAGGCCAGGACTACCGGGTCGCCCTGCCTCCAGGAGATGGGCGAGCTGACGGTCAGCGTGTTCGTGTCATGGTCGACTTTGACCACGCGTGTCACGGCATCCGCCCCGACCCGGATCAGGTCGCCCAGGACCAGCGTATGCCCGTCGATGAAGAAACCGGCTTCCTCGACCGTGAAGGACGCCCCCTGACCCGCCGGCGAACTGACGACGCTCAAAGGCCTCCCCGCATCGATGGCCCGTGAGCCCTCTGCGAGGCAGAGGACGTCCCGCTCGTAGTCGGCGAAGTTGATGTCCGAGGTAACGACGCAGCTCGCGTGGCCGCCGGACTTCTCGCAGGCGTTGTGGCTCAGCTCGGCCTGGCATCCCTCGCCGACGTAGATGATCCGGCCGCCCTTGGCTCGGCACACCGCGTAGAAGATCGTGTTAAGCACGTAGCTGCCGACGCTGGGGTTGTCGCCCTCCGCGTTGAAGCCAAACGCGTTCCAGTTCTCCTTGCCCTCCGGCCTGGACACGAACAGGTCCACCAGCGTGTTGTTGTAGAAATGGACCTTGTCGATGGCGCCGAACTGGCCGGCGCCGCTGCCCATGCGCAGGGCGACGTTGCCGCGGATGATGAACTCCTTCTCCCCTGAGCGCGGCCTGGTTTCGTCGCGGATCTGGACGAAGTGCGAGTTGGCTTCCAGATTGTCCTGCGCCCAGTTATACTCGAACACGTTGTGGTCGGACGGCTTCCCGGGCACGCCGAACGGCTGCCATATGTCAACGTGCGCCCGGTCCCCCCATCCGTCGGGAAAGTCGGAGTTCTTGAAGTCGTGGAAGTAGTTGTTGCGGATGATGTTGAACCCGCCGTTGGTGTCCACGAAGTCGAGCACATGGGAGATGTCGTTGTACTCGATCAAGGTGTGGTTGCACAGGAGGTTAATCGCATTGTGGCCCTTGGCTTCTCCGGGCAGCCCCTGCGGATACCCGGTCCATGCAATCACATTCCCGCGGATGACATTGTAGTCAGAGGTGCCGTAGTAGGCGTTGTTGCGGATGGCCTGGCCGAGCGTGTGATGGATGTAGTTGTTCAGGAACTCACAATGATGCGAAGCGTATACCTCGATCCCGTGACGATACTCCTTGCTGTTCTGCGTGATCTCAAATCCAATGACCCTGATGTGGTCCTTCCTGAGGAGTATGACGTGCCGGACGACTGGCTTCTCGTCGCCGCCTCTGGCAACATAGGTAATCGGAGCCCCGTCGGCCCCACTGTTCTTCGGGGCGATCTCTTCCTCATACGTTCCCGCGCCAATGACAACGGTCTGCCCGGCTGTCAGCGTCTCATTGGCCTTCCCGATCGTCTCCCACGGCAGATCAGGCGAAGTCCCGGGGTCCTCGTCGCTGCTCTGCGGATGGCCTTGATCGACATAGAACACATCCGGTTCTCCAACGACGGCAGCACCCACCGCTTCGTGAACCCGGGCGCCCCGGGCCGCTTCAACGGCCTCAGCCCGAGCCGCCTCATCCTCGGCAGCGCACGCGCCGGCCGTGGCCAGCCATAGCGTGAGCACAGCCGCTGCCAAGCGTGCTTTGAACCGTGTCTGCAGAAATCCTGTCTTCATTTCCAGCGCTCCTGACATTCCAGCACTCCCCTTTCCGTCGGGTTACTCTCACCACTCACGCAGGTGTTGGCGTGGGCACCGGGACCGTGGCCCGGTAACCGTCCGGGGAGTTGTCCTTGCCGTCCGGCGGCAGCGCGAAGATTCTGATGCCCTGCGTCCCAGCAGGCAGGTGCACGGTCTGCGCGTCGGTGTAGAGGTGGCGTTCCTGCCCACCCGCAGCGGCCACGACGATCTGCCGCCAGTAGCGTTCCCTGAAGTCCACGGCACGCAGCGGCACGCCTTCCGCCCGCAGCTCCAGCCCCTCCGCGTCCTCGGGGCTCCGCCAGACGAGGTCGACGCGCTCGGCGCCCTCCCCCACCCCATCCACGACGGCGCAGGCGTGCCGGAACTCGTCCCAACCCATGATGTCCCTGTAGACGTCGAGCAGGACCGTCGTGGTCACGTCCTCAACGTCCCCGTACTCCTTCTGGCGGAACAGGCCGAGGCCGGCCCTGTCGGTCAGCTCATAGAAGGTCACGCTGCCGACGATCTCGGGATGGCGGCGTATCCACGAGTAGACTTCGTGCACCAGGTGTGCCTGAATGTCCGGCCCGTGGATGTCCGCGTCGAAGTTCAGCTCGCCCAGGTCGATCCGGACTTCTTCTCCCCGCACGGCCGAAACGGTCCGGCAGAAGAGCGTGATGACGTCCTCGCACAACTCGCGCGGGGTGAGCGCGAAAGCCCGGTGCCTGACGTCGTCCACCTCCCCGATGACGGGTGGGGCCTCGATCTTGTGCGCCGGCCAGCCGTAGTGCAGGGATCCGTACTGGTCGAGCGAGACGATGGTGTCCGGAAGCAGGTACATCAGGCCCAGTTCGTCCTCGCCCATGTGGGGCAGCTCACCCTTGCCGATCTCTCCCCGCTGGGCGCGCTCGCCCGGACCGTTGTAGCACGCCACAAAAGTGACGTTGGGGGCGATCTCCGTAATGAGGTCGTGCGCGCGGATGAAGAACTGGCTGATCTGGTAGTAGAGCTTCCGGGCCTCTTCGCCCTGGAGGTTGCCCACGTTCCTGGCGAAGCGGAACCACGTGCAGCCGTTGGCCTCGTGATTGAGCCTGAGCTGCATGTGGCCGAAGTCCCTGACTATCTCGCCGATGCGCGCCAGGTCCTCGTCCGGCGTGTCGACGTCGGCCGTCACCGTGAGCCGCGGCTCCTGTCCATACCGCCGAACGTCGGCGAGCTGCTTGACGACGTCGTTGTCCGGGTCCTCGATGTCGAAGGAGTAGTAACCGTCCGTCCAATCGTTGAGGTCCTTCAGGGGCGTCGTCTCCGTCGCGTCGGCCACGGAATGGCGGTAGTGCGGCACCTGGGCGCTGAACAGCCGCCGCTCCGGCCAGAACGTCTGCTTCGGGTAGTAGCAGGACATCAGGTTCACGCCGCTGTGCGGCGCACCGAGCAGCTCTATCGCCCTGGCCTGCGGCATGTAGGTGGACCGCTCGCTGCCGTCGCTCATGAACAGCCTGATCGCCGGACCGCCCTGCCGGATCTTGCTCACTTGCACCTGGGCCATGCGGCTCGCCTTTCGTTGCCCGCCGGGAGGGCGCCAGTATAGGTCACTGATCGGGTCTCAGCAACGGAAGGTCGCCCGAGGCCGTGCCAGCGTCTTGACAGGAACGCCCGGCGGCCCAACAATAGAGGCCGTCCCCGGACGCGCGCAGCCGCATGAGGAGGTGGTGGAGATGAACCGGAAATGGATTCTCTTGGCCCTCGTGGTGATCGCAGTCCTCGTAGCCCTGGTCATGGTCGTCAGGGCTGTGGCCAGGCGCAAGCAGGCGGAGGTCCCCGTCCAGGTCGAGGGTGCCCTGACGCTGAGCAGCCCCAACTTCGAGAATGGCGGGACGATCCCGGCCGTATACACCTGCGACGGCGAGGACATTTCGCCTGCGCTTGTGTGGGACAACGTGCCCGACGGCACCAGAACGTTCGCCCTCATCATGGACGACCCGGACGCGCCAATCGGTACGTTCACGCACTGGCTCATCTGCGAGATGCCCGGCACCGCTAGGTCACTGCCGGAGCAGGTGCCCACAGGCGGGGAGATCAGCACGCCGACCCGGGCCGTGCAGGGCAGGAACGGCTTCGACAAGACGGGCTACGGCGGCCCATGCCCGCCAAGAGGAAAGGCCCATCGCTACTACTTCACGCTGTACGCCCTGGATGAGACGCTGGACATGCCGCCCGGCTTCTCGAAGCATCAGCTTCGGGCCGCCGTGAAGGGCCACATCCTGGCCGAGGTCCAGCTCATGGGCAGGTACGCCCGGCAGCAGTGACGCGCTGCCATGAACCGCGCGCCCGCTCACACCGCAACCGCAATCCAATGGGAGCCTGCCGCATGACGGAACTGACCGGCGTCGAGCGCATCGGCCGCATACTGCGAAGGGAGCCGGCGGATCGCATCGGCCTGTTCGAGCACTTCTGGGGCGACACACACAGGAAGTGGCAGGCCGAAGGCCACCTCAAAGACGGCGAGGACCTGGCCGCCCATTTCGGGTTCGACATGAGCCTGTGCTGGTGCTTCAGCATGGTGGCCGACCTGGACTTCGTGCCCGAGGTCATCGAGGAGACAGAGGAGACCATCCTGACCCGCGACGGCAACGGGGCGGCGCTGCGCCGTCATAAGCTTCACGACGCCACGCCCGAGCACGTGGACTTCCTGGTGAAGGACCGCCCCACCTGGGAGCAGCACGCCAAGCCGCTGCTGAAGCCGGAGCGGCGGCGGATCAACTTCGAGCCCTACCGGGCGACCCGGGCGGCCGCCGCCCAGGCCGAACGCTTCTTCTGCTGGTCGGGCGTCAACGTCTTCGAGCTCATGCATCCCGTCTGCGGCCACGAGCACATGCTGATCGGCATGGCACTCGACCCGGACTGGGTGCGCGACATGGTAAACACCTATGCGGACCTCACGATCGCCCTCATGGAAACGCTGTTCGACGAGGCAGGCAGGCCGGACGGCATCTGGTTCTACGAGGACATGGGCTTCAAGCAGCGGCCGTTCATGTCACCCCGGATGTACCGCGAGATCGTGATGCCGGGGCACCGGAAGACGTTCGACTACGCGCACTCGCTCGGCCTGCCGGTGATCGTGCATTCGTGCGGCTACGTCGAGCCGCTCATCCCGGGCCTGGTCGAGGCCGGGATGGACTGCCTCCAAGTCATCGAGGTCAAGGCCGGCATGGACCCGCTGAGGATCAAACGGGAGTTCGGCGACCGGCTCTCCCTGTTCGGGGGCATGGACGCGCGCAACCTGGTCGCCAACGACAGGCGGGCAATCAAGCACGAGCTGGAGCAGAAGATCCCCGCCCTCATGGAAGGCAGCGGGTACATCCTGCACTCCGACCACTCCATACCGGACACGTGCGATTACGAGACCTACCGCTTTTTCGTCGACGAAGGCCTTCGGCTGGGGACGTACAGTTAGCCGAGCTGGATCTTGGAACACCAGGGGGCAGGACTATGAAAAAGCCATCCGCCGACTCCCGGGCCGTCTTGATCGGCGATCCGACACAGGCCTTCGCCTTGCTCTCGTACCCTCTGTGCCAAGAATGCAATTACGTGCTTTGTGGCGAAGGGTGGGGCATTGTCGCGACAGAGTGCACGAACTGCGGGCAACCCGGTACTCGCATGTTTTGGCCGCCCGTTCACGCTCTGGATATCCTGCGTTCGGCTTTCTACCTCGCCAAGCTTGGGGATAACCGGGAGAGACGGACCGTCTCCGAAGCCATCGAGGCGTCTGGCCTACCTGCCGGGATTCGGAAGCAGCAAGTTGACGATGTGGTGCAAGAACTTCGCAAACTGGCAGAAACGGGAGAATTCAGCGCTCAGCGTAGGGAAAAGGAACTGGCGCTGCTCAGGGACGAACTGGGGCTTGATCTGAAGGAAGACTACGGCACCTTCACTGGCGTTCTGGAAGTCACCCAGTGCGCTTTCGAAGAATACAAAGCCGTCGTTGTTTTCGTATGTACCTGGGTCGAGGCCCTGTCCGACGAGTTGCTCATCGAGGTGATGGCGAAGGTCAAGGGCAGCTACCACGGGGTGCGGGACCGCGTGCAGCGCTTGAGGACCCAAACGGAGCGGGACCGCGTTTTCCACAACATGACAGGAGTCAGGCTCTGGGCGGCGCTCAAGAACGAATCAGCCGCGTGGTGCGACCGATGGGATGACGTCAGGAAGAAGCGCAACGATATAGTACACGCAAACCTGTTTGGCGGCAGCAAGGCGGATGCCATGGAGGCCCTCGATGTCGCGATCCAGGCGTTGCCGGTATTCGCGGAGCTCCACAATGCCCACGCGGCGTCGAGACCACAGCCGGATCGACCTGCCGACACGTAGGCCGTATCGCGTTGGGCAGGCAGGTAGCCTCCCCTGAAGCGGGATGCTCGGGAGCTCCGTGCCGACGACGGCGCCGCGGGTCCCCATGTGCGCGGGCGCTGCCTCGCCGTAGCGCTGGCTTCCAGCCGGCAGGTGTCCTGCAGGTGGCCGCCAGGGATGGCGGCGCTACGGGATGCGGGCCGTTAGCTGGATCGAAGCGGCCGTCCGGCTGACGCTTCCACTCGCCCACCGGGCACGGCACGCCGTGCCCCTACCGCCGTGTGCCCCCGGCTCGTGCTCCTGCTCCGTTATCGTTCGCCGTGCACTTCATCCTTCGCACTTCACAGTCGCCAAAGGCGACCAAGCTTCCACCTTCTCCGTTCACCCTCTGTTCAACCACAGGTCCACCCGCCGGCCCGGATCGTAGGGCTTGCCCACGATGGACGGCAGCGCCGACGCGCCGATGGCGCCCGCCTTCGCATCGTGCGTGGGATGGCGGTCGTCGATCAGGACTTCTTCGAACGTCCCGTCGCCCTTGTTCAGGTAGACCATGAGCTTCGGGTCGGGGTTCTTGCCCAGACCCATCTCGCCGACGAATATGTCGAGCAGCCCGTCGCCGTCGAAGTCGGCCACGCCGAGGCTGTGCGGATGGAACAGGTCGTCGCGGAGCAAGTGCATCCGCCAGTCCGGGAAGCCCGAGAACCAGGCCAGCCGCGCGGGATCGCTCTCGCCCTCGGAGAGCAGCACCTCCGGCCGCCCGTCGCCGTCCAGGTCCGCGACGGCCACGCAGGTGAGCCGGAAGTCCGGGGCGATCGGCCCGCGCTGCCACGCGTCGCCTCGCCGCTTGAACCAATACGGCCCCGCCACGATCTCCATCTTGCCATCCCCGTCCAAGTCCGCAACGGCTACGCCCTCGACCTCAAGGTCTTCGCAGACCGTGTGACGGCAGTGCCGGGGCCAGGGGCTGACGCTCGGATCCTCGGGGATGTCGTAGTAGACGATCATGCGGCTCTGTTGGGAGAGCACGACGATCTCGTCTCCTCCGTCGCCATCCACGTCGCCGACGGCCTGATTGTGGAACTTGTAGAGGCCGCTCTCGATCAGCCGCTTAGGCCATTGCCGATCGGGCGAACCGGGATTCTCGAACCAGTAGAGCTCGTCGCCGCCCCAGTCGTTGCCGGCCACGACGTCCAGCCTGCCGTCGCCGCTGACGTCGACCATCACGCCCCCGGCCTCGAGGCGCGCCGTCCCTATGGTGTGCCTCGTCCAGTCGGGGTACTCGTACCAGACAACGTTCCCCTCGCCCAGCTTGCCGCCGATGACGACGTCGTTATGGCCGTCCCCGTTCACGTCGGCTATCAGGCACACGTCGTTCTGCGTGCCGGGCGTCTCTGCGTCGATGACGATGTGTTTGAAATCCACGGATGGCCTCCGCGCGTTCGGCTCCGGGCAAGGGACTGCCAGAGCAAAGCAGCAGGACAAAGCAAGAACGATGGCGCACATCACTGGGAACATTGAGATGGCCGTGCCTTCCGGCACGGACGTGCCTCACGAGGAAGGCACCTCCGGCTCGGGCAGCGGCCGACCGTAGAGCTCACGCGAAACCTCGCTGAAGGCGCTGTACATGACGGCTTTGGCCTCCGGGTCGGCGCCTATGGCGGTGCCGTCGCCGTAGTCACTGAACACGAACCCGCCGCTGCTGGACATCCAGTGCTCGGCAAGCGCCCGTGCGTCCGCGCGGATGCGGGCCGCGTCGTGGGTCGGCAGGGACGCCTGGATGTCAGAGAGGGACTCGAACGTGATCTTGCCCCGGTACCGCTGCCCGATCTCTTCGATGCCGAGCGCACGGGGCTGCTGGAGGTTGACCGCGTCGACGCCCGCCTCGATGAAGCCCTGGATCACCTCGTTGATCTTGCCGCAGGAGTGCACCCACACGTCTTGCCCGCCCCCGTGCATGGCGTCGAACAGGCGCCTGTATCGCGGCAGGAAGAAGTCCCGCCACAGGTCCATCGAGATGAAGGCCGCCCCCTGCGTGCCCCAGTCGTCCGTCATGCCGAAGGCGTGCAGCCGTCCGCCGAAGCGCTCCTGGCAGTTCCGCACAAAGCACAGGTGGGTCTCGAGGATCATGTCCGCAAGCGCCGCCACGTTCTCGCGGTCGGCCATGAGGCCCATCAGGACGTTCTCGAAGCCGGCCAGCGCGTGCATGCGCTCGAAAAGCACCATAAAGATTCCGACCCGCGTGTAACGGTCCTCACGCTCGGCTGCCCGGAACGCCTCCTCGCAGTCCTCATAGCGCCAGTCCTCCCCGTAGTCCGGGGGGGAAACCTTCCAGTACTCCTGAGGTCCGTTGAGGGGATGGCCCTTGGGCTGGCCCATGTTGCTCAGCTCGGTATGCTCCCAGCGGCATCCCCATTCGTCAGCCTTCAGGCCCCGTTCCCACTCGCCGCGGTTCTTGACGGGGATCGAGGCCGTGTCGTCGCACCCGAAGCAGCCCATGCGCACGGGCAGGCGGTCCGGTCCCTGGAAGTGCACCGCCGCCTGCACGACTTCTCTGGGGCTCTGGCTCATCGTGTTACAGCTCCCTCCGCTGCTGGCTCACGCCCCTTCCGCCGAAGCCGCCAGCATCTGGCGGGCGGCCTCGGCAACTCGCGGTGCGTAGAGCTCGGTTGAGTCGCCCTTGCGGCACGCCAGTCCGTGAACGCGTCCGTTCGCCCCGTCCACGAGGACGCTGCACCGGCACTCTCCGGGTTCCTGGGCTTCGTAGGCCTCCAGCATCCGCAGCTCCGCGTGGAGTCCCTGCTCGATGTTGAGCAAGGGCAGTTTCGCCGTCCCTGGCACGACGCACAGGAGCAGGCACGTCCCTGCGTAGCGGGACCGATCGTACGGCTCGACCGCCCACTGGTCGGACGCCCGGTGATAGGCCTCGCCCACGGCCGAACCCTCGTCCCCGCGCACCATCACCCAGCGTGAGCGCGGAACCTGCCCTTCCCCGGCGTCCAGGACGATGCGAAAACCGATCCGGCTGTAGAGCCTCGCAGCGGCCTGGTTGCCCGTCGTCAGCCGTATCCACCGGCCGCCCCAGGCGTCGGATTCCTTCAGGGCGGCTTCGAGCAGCGCTCCCGCCAGCCCGCGCCGCCTGTGCTCCCTGGCCGTAAACACGTGCCCGAGCACGGCGCTCTCGGGACATGCCTGCGAGGAACCGAGCCAGACGTTGGCAACAGGCACGCCCGCCCGGAAGGCAACCGCGAAGACGTCCAGGTCGGCTCCGGCCAGCCGCGCCCGGATGTCCGTCAGCCACGGTTCGCCCTTGTGTCCCAACAGGCCGAGGAGGGACGCGGCGAAGTGCGGCTCTACCGGCGCACGGAACACGCGCGCCTCGTATCCCTGCGGGGCTTCCACTGCAGTCGACCCGTCACTCATGCCTCTTCCACCCTCATCCCGGCGAACGACCGGCTCGCAAAGCCGCATTGTACCCTGCCGCCGCGCTGACGTAAACGCCTGTCCCCAGAGAAGCATCGCCGAAAGCCCGTTGACGACGGGACGGCTGCCCCATACCATCCCCACCAGGAGCCTTGAGGAAACTAGACGGAGGACCTGGGAGGTGGGAAGCAAGAGACCCGACGGGAAGACTCGGCACACGGCGGGTGGCGGGCGCATGGACAGGCGGGATTTCCTGGGACTGGTGGCCGCGGGCGGTGCCGCCATGGTCGGGTCCAGCGGCTACATGTCCGCAGCAACCACAGCCGTGCCGAATCCGGCAGCCCCGGCGCGCCGCCGTCGCCCCAACGTCCTGTTCATCATAACGGACGACCAGCCTCGCTCCTCCTTCGGCTTCCTGGGCGGACAGGCCCTCACGCCGAACATCGACCGGCTCGCGAGTGAGGGCGTCTACTTCGAGAGGGGTTACGTCGCCAGCGCCGTCTGCACGCCGAGCCGGTTCTGCTGCCTGACCGGCAAGTACGCCAGCCGCTGCCGGGACCGGAGCTTCCTCAGGAACGTAACGCCCGAAGGCCAAACGCGCGTTCTCTGGAACACAAACGTCGGTCCGGACCGGCCCAGCCTTCCGCAGGTGCTGCGAGAGGCAGGCTACGTCACCGGCATCGTCGGCAAGTGCCACGGCATCTCTTCCCGCGGCTACCAGCAGGTGCCGGCTGACAGCGATCCCGCCGACCCGGACGTGGCCGAGATCCTCAGGCAGAACCAGGAGCGCCTGGCCGAGGACGTGAAGCAGTGCGGCTTCGACTACGCCGCCAGCCTCTACGTCGGCAACCTGCCGAGCAATCCGTGCGCGGCGCTGCGGCAGCACAACATGGAGTGGATCACCAAGGGCGCCCTGGACTTCGTCGAGCAGAGCAAGGACCGGCCCTTCTACCTCTACTTCTCCACCACGCTCCTGCACGGGCCGAGCCCGCTGAAGTCCCTGCAGTCCGACCCGCGCATCACGGAAGCCGGCCTGCTGGACGCGCCGCTTCAGGTTCAGCCGTCGCGGGAGTCGGTGCTGGAGCGCGCCAAGGCCGCCGGCATCAAGCAGCGGCTCGCCGCCGCCACCTGGCTGGACGACGGCGTCGGGGCCGTGCTGGACAAGCTCGACGAGCTCGGGCTTGCCGAGGACACGCTCGTCTTCTACTTCAACGATCACGGCGTTGAAGGCGGCAAGGGCTCGTGCTACGAGCACGGCGTCCGCACGCCCACCATCATCCGATGGAGGGGAAGCATCGAGCCCGGCCACTGCGACCAGACGGTCCAGAACATCGACTTCGCGCCCACGATTCTGGATGCCTGCGGGATCGGGCCTCCGGCCGACATGCATATCGACGGCCGAAGCCTGTTGCCCCTGCTGACCGGACGGAGCGTGAAGTGGCGCGACTCGCTCTACTTCGAGCTGGGCTACACGCGCGCCGTCTCCGACGGCAGATGGAAGTACATCGCGTTCCGCATACCCCCCAGCGGCCACGTGCCGCTGGAAGAACGGCTTCAAGAGCAGAGGCAGTACGTCGAGCGTGCCAGACAGCGCGGCATGCCGGACCGAATCCTGCAAGAGGATCCCGAAGCCCGGATCACACATCTGGGAGGAACGCCCGGGGGCGACGACACTGACCGCTGGCAGGGCCTGCGCGTGCACGCCGAGCACTACTACGACCCCGACCAGCTCTATGACCTCCAGAACGATCCCGACGAACAGAACAACCTAGCCGGTGACCTCGCCCACGCAGCCAAACTGGCCGAGATGAGAGCCCTGCTCGCTAACTACCTGGCGGACCTGCCGGGCACCTTCGGCGAGTTCAAGACGCAGGCCGACTAAGAGGCGCAACGTAGGCCCTCTATCGTTCGCCTCCACTTCTCCCCTACCACAGGGAGGGGGATTCCCTCTCCCTCGGGGAGAGGGATGGGGTGAGGGTTGCGCAAACCTGAGAAGGCTCTCGCGACTCGCCTTAGACGAGCCGCCTGGAAGGCGGCGCTACGGCTTGCGAACACGTTATCCCCACTGGTAGCGCCGGCATCCTTGCCGGCTTCGGACGGGCAAGCGGGCCTCCATGATCGCAGTGCGCGTAGAGGCGCATCCATCATCGCCTTCGTCTTCTCCGACGCGGGCCGGCTAGAGCAGCGGCGAAAGGTGCGCGTAAGCCTGCTCGAGCTTCTCCCGCGTGGTGATGCCGACGGGCTTGCGCGCCCAACCTCCGCGCAGGTCCTCCAGGTCCAGGAAGCCGTCGTAGCCGACGCTGCGCAGCGCGTCGATGACCTGCCTCCAATCGATGACGCCTTCGTCGCACCCGGCGCTCTCGACGGTCCACTTCCCTTCCGCCCCGCGCACCCACACGGCGTCCTTCACGTGCACGTGCTTCAGATAGGGGCCGAGGATCTCGCAGCCCATCTGCCAGTTCTCCATCCCCTCGCGAACCATGTTGCCCGGGTCGTACATGGCGGCCACCCATTCGGGGTCGCGCCCTTCGAGCAACCGCCGCGTGCCGGAGGCGCTGCACGAGATGAGGCCATGGTGCAGTTCGATCAGCGCGCGCACGCCCGACTCTCTGGCCATGTCTTCGATCTCGGCGTAAGCGTCGCGCGCCCGGGAGAACAGCTCGTTGAAGTGGACGGACCCGTCGTAGTGCGGGGCCATCACGCGAACGGCCGGCGCGCCAACCAGGTTGGCGACTTTCATGTTCAGGGCGATCCGCTCCTTGTCGAAGCAGTCGCCGCGCGTGCCGAGCCCGACGATGGTCAGACCGTTCCTCTCGGCCGCCTCACGCGCCCGGCGCGTCGTCTCCTCCAGGTCATCGGTGGATATGTGCCACCTGCTGTGGCCGTCCCAGACGGCGTTCTCATAGTCCACCGTCCACTCTATTCCCTCGTAGCCTATCTCAGCGACGAGCTCGGCCGACTCCTCGATCGTGTAATCCGGCGTGATCAGCGAGTAGACGCCCAGTTTCATCGGCAGGCCTCCTTCCAGTGCGATGCCCGATTGAGTAGCTATTCGTTCTGAACTTCCCGGTAGGCGCTGGAGTAAGCGACGACCATGACGGCGTCGCAATCCCCCACGCTGCGCGCGGAGTGCTGCGTGCCGGCCGGCAGCGTAATCGTGTCGCCCGGCTTCAGGTGAA
>Ga0114922_10001821_pt1 | contig 20211 bp, 11 predicted proteins | sample AartaG_FD_100975 | JGI IMG/M metagenome (GOLD analysis project Ga0114922, IMG submission 100975) | Deep subsurface microbial communities from Aarhus Bay to uncover new lineages of life (NeLLi) - Aarhus_00045 metaG | ecosystem: Environmental > Aquatic > Marine > Oceanic > Sediment | place...
TCAGGATGCAGAAGATTCTTTTTCATTTGCGATTCAGTGTCTTGAGTCTTGTGTCTGAATAAGTCTGATTACTCTCATTACTATGTATGGATTGCTGAACCCTTTAACACAAATGTTTTACAGCATTTTCATCAAAAAATCATGATTACTTCCATTACTTATACCATAGCAAATGACTACTATATGCATTACTTAACAGAGAAATCAAAAATCCGAAAACTGAAGACTGACAACCAAAAACTGGATTCAGATGACTACTTTAACTAATGAATTTCACCAAGTAATACCATTTTCACTATTCCATTGTGCATCAACTGTCCACAAACCAGGAGAAGACGGGCATTGAGCGGCATATTGACGCACCGTAATAAAACATAAATGGCACATCAAGTAATGAGAAAAATCACCGAGAACAGATGCACCCATATCCCTATACCCCTATCCCCTTATTCCCCTATCCCCATAGACGCGGGCACAAAAACTTTGACCACAGTTCAGTGGACATGGTATAATACGGTAAAGATTTTGCGGGAGAAATGGACTGCGCCGCCAGATTGTAACGTTTTCCCTGAAACGTTGACTGAACGGAGGCCGGGAATTATGTTATCTACTGCTGAGAGAATAGCATTCTTGAAAGAAACAAAGCTATTCTCTGATGTGCCAGAAGATGATCTGAGAGCTGTTGCTGAAGTCGCTCAAGAGAAGCATTTCACCGATGGTGAGATTGTTGTGCGTGAAGGCGAAAAGGGCGATGCTGTATATTTTATTATTCGCGGCCAGGTAAGTATACACAAATCAGGCGTGGAAATTATCACACGAGGAGAGAAAGAATTCATCGGTGAAGTGGCAGTCATAGACGACGGGCCGAGAAGTAGCTCTATGTCGTCTATAAGGGATTCTCTACTCCTGAAGATCAGCCGTGATGACTTCTACCGCGCTATAGAGGGCAATGCGAAACTGCTCAAAAACGTCCTCAACATTGTGCTGGCAAAATTCAGGAAGGATATTGATCGAGAGGTGGAGGCGGTACGTGCGAGAGAGCGTATGGCGCAGGATTTGCTTCGGGCAAGTGAACTGCAAACTGCTATGTTGCCGACGCAGGATCTAAGCTTCACAACGCCTGAAGGTATATCTGTTGTCGTATCCGGGAGCTGCTATCCAGCAGATACAGTCGGAGGAGATTATTACGATTACTTCGCCTTGCCAGACGGCAAGCTGTGCCTTGTTATAGGCGATGTAATGGGACATGGGTTTCACACCGGCCTTATGGTTTCCACCGCCATAAGTTGCCTGCACACGCAGATAAGGTCTGATTACTCCATAGGAAGTGTCATGTCCGCCATGGACGATATGGTGTATGAATTTGTGCACGGCAGCCTTTATATGAGTTTCTGCTATATTCTGGTCGATCTGAAAGATCATACTGTCTCCTTCTGCAACGCGGGGCACCCTTACCCCTGCCATTACAGCGCGGGCACGGGACAACTGGAAATGTTTGAGTCAGATAGCCTTCCGTTGGGAATAAGAATTTTTGGGGACAGGAAATTTGAGGCAAGAATAACAGATTGGAAGGAAGACGATATATTCGTTTTATACACTGATGGATTAACTGAAGCGGAAAACCTCGGAAAAGAATATTTTGGCGAGGAAAGACTAAAGCGATTGATAATAGAAAACGCCCTTCTCTCTCCTGCTGAATTGAAGGAATCCATTCTTCACGAGCTTGATAAGTTCTGCCAGAGCGTAACCAGAGAGGACGACGTAACCCTGGTGACCGTCAAGCTTTTCGGACAAAAAGCTTGAGCAAAATTTCGCTCAAGCCTTTTCCAAAGGCTTGTCAAGATTGGGGGATAACTGCCTGCTGGCGGCAGTCGATAGTAATGCGCTGGCCTGGCTGAATGTCAGGCACTGTGAAGTTCCCGTGTCTGAAAGGTAGCCGAACCACAAGATCATATTTCTTACTGCCGCTCAATCCGCCGAAGTGGAGTATCTTAGTAGGAGATACGTGGTACATATATCCCGAACCGGATTCCCGCATGCCTCTGAAGTGGGACATATCACCTGCATGACACGCGTCGAAGACTGACACTCGCACGCCATAGCCGCCGGCGTCGCCATAGGGACCTATCAGCTTGACCTGAAGCCAATTGTTCCCATCGGGCATCTCATTGCGGATAAACTGTAACTTGCCGGGAAAGAACGAGCCGTAGAGTATGTCTATCTTTCCATCGTTATTCACATCTCCGAAACACGCCTGCCTGCTGGGCTCAGTCCGGGCCACGGGCACAAACCACGCTTTTGTGAACTTGAAGTCTCCCTCGTTGCGATAGATATACTGCGTTCCCGCCACCCATATATCCAGATACCCGTCGTTGTCGAAATCAGCCACCATCGCCGCTTCTCCCGCCCAGTTGTGAGGATCGGTCACAAAATCTTTGGCACGGAGGACTGCCCTCCGGGGAAAGCTCTTGCCGTTATCAACGTTCTCATGAATCCAGGCGGCGCCGTTCTTAACTGCTATCAGATCCAGGCTGCCGCTGTTATTCAGATCGGCGAACACCGCACCGTCTGCGCCGTCGCATTCCTCCTTGAATGTTAGGTCGTATTGATCCGTTACGTCGATGAAATGACCCTCTCCATCGTTGCGGTACATATAGCAATGGCTATAGTAATGACCGGTGGTGAATATATCCGGGTAGCCGTCGTTATCGAAGTCAGCGAATACCGGCCCCTGATAGCCAAAAGGCCGGGAGCCGGCGAACCGTTCCAGTGTCTCATCCACCAGCGACTCACCAGCGCGGTTAATGAAGAGTGTACCTCCTTCAACTGCCTGCTCCCCGCTGTCAAAGAGATCTATGAAGCCGTCGCCGTTCACGTCCATAGCCCCGCTCCCTTTTGAGCCTCGCGGGAATCTGAAGCCGCTATTCACAAAGTGTCCAGTCCCATCGTTCAAGAAGAGGCGTATATCGCTGGGGCCGTGATCCGGATGTCCGATGTAGAGGTCATAATGCCCGTGATTGCGGAGATCGAACGCGGTGCAATGGTGAATGTTCTTCCGCGCTCCCCAATCGCCGCCCAGACCTCGCTCCTCTGTCTCATCGATAAACTCTTTGCCGCCGTAGTTCATAAACAGCCGGATGGTCCATTTATCCGTCGTCCAGACGAGGATATCCTCAAATCCGTCTCCATCCACGTCCACCAACATAGGACGGCGCAGGATCTCGCTTCCTTCTTTGGGTTTAAATCCACCAAACTCGTCCGTAGCGTCAACAAACTCTGGTTCTGCGGCCATAGCTTCACGCTCCTCAGTGCTCTAATCGCCGGATAGATATAACCAAAAAGAATGTAAACGACTATACCTCTTTCTTACCAAATTGTCAAACAAGAATTCTGCCCGAAAGACCCATTGACGCTCACATGATATTATGTTATGCTTAGCTTGACAATGTTAAATTAGGAGTTGGGTTAAGGGATTCAGCGATCCTTATGTAATCTGGTAGACTAACCAGATTTGTGATGATCAACTGGTATCTTGCTGATCTAACCCAACCTACAAGGAAATTTAACATTGTCAAGTTAGTAAGCGATCAAGAATTCCGTCGAGCAATCACTGTTGGACTCCGGGAGGTGATCCTAATCATGGAACGAATGACTCTAAGGATCAAATCAAACAGGCTTGGTTCTCTGAAGAGGTTCGCATCCATTCAGAGAGCCACTGTAAGTTGTGCTCTGATCTTAATGTGCTTTTTGCTGACGTGTTGTACTGAACCTCCACCACCACCACCACCGATCTTTCCCACGGGTCAGATAATCACCGACACGATAACCAGCGAAGCTTTGAAGAATAACAAGCTGGGCGATTCTCATATCCGGAATATGACTATCTACCTTCCTCCGAGCTATGCTTCCTCCAATAAGGTGTATCCCGTCATCTACCTCCTGCACGGCTATGGCGGCAATGAGCGATCCTACGTGGACGAAGTTGGAGAACCAGTTGCGATCCTTATTGTCGACGGTCTCATAAAAACCGGCGCGCTCAAGGAAGTCATAATAGTGATGCCTGATGGCAAGAATAAATATGGTGGCAGCTACTATGCGAACTCCGAGTTGACGGGAAATTATGAAGACTATATAGCCGAAGAGATTGTAAATCACATAGACGACAGTTATCGGACCATCCGGGACCGAAATAGCCGCGCCATTTTGGGAGCCTCCATGGGCGGATATGGAGCCATAGCTTTGGCTATGAAACATCCGGAGACTTACAGTTCCGCCGCCTGTATGAGTCCGCCTCTGGGGTTTGATCCAATATCGGAAGCCATGATTCCAGAGGTAATCAAAGAGAACCCCGATGGCATGGACGGTCCCATTCCGGATTCAAAACGGCAATACACCAGCTATGTTTATTCATTGAGCGCGGCTCTATCGCCTAATCTGGACAACCCGCCTTTTTTCGTGGATCTGCCGTTTGAATACCCAAGCGGTAAAATAATCGAGTCAGTGAGACAACGCTGGTTGAAAGGTGATCCGCTGGCTATGCTCTCTACCCACGGTTCGGCTTTGGAGAAGATGAAAGGCATCTATATCGACATGGGAAATCGAGACCTGCCGGGGTTCTTTGAAGCCGCCAATGCCTTTCATCAGAGATTGGCAGACATGGGTATTGAGCATAAGTACGTTGTTTATCCTGGTGGCCATAGCGATCTCGCTGTCGCGCGGGCAATCAGTTCGCTGAAGTTTGTGTCGGCTTTACTACCCGATCCGAAAGCTCCGTAAATGGCACAGGTAATACTAAAACCAGACCGGGAAAAGCCGGTTATACAGAACCACCCCTGGATCTTCTCCGGAGCTATCGAAAGGATAACAGGAGAGCCACAGAACGGTGATATTGTGGATGTGCTGGACAGCAGCGGCAGCTTTCTGGCCAGAGGATACATAAACCAGAAATCCCAGATCACAGTCCGAATACTGACCAGGGATGTGGATGAGGAAATAAACGAACCTCTGTTTCGACGACGCATTGCAGATGCGATCAATTACCGGCATAACACCCTCGGCCTATTCAGGGGCCCCCGTGAAAATCGTCCAGCTTATGACGCCTACAGGTTGATCCACGATGCCGCTGATCTCCTGCCCGGCCTCATCGTGGACAAGTATTCGGATTACCTGGTCGTCCAGATCCTGACCCTGGGAATGGATCGGCGAAAAGAGATAATAACCAGAATACTGGAAGAGCTTCTCGCTCCAAAAGGTATCTATGAGAGAAGCGATAGCCGCATCAGGGAGAAGGAAGGCTTGCCGCTCCGAACCGGGCTTCTCCGCGGCGAGGAGCCGCCAGATCTGGTGGAGATCCAGCAAAACGCGGCCAGGTTACTGGTGAACTTCAAAAGGGGACAGAAGACGGGAACTTTTCTGGACCAAAGGGAGAACGTGGAGATCGCTGCTTCGTTTGCAGAAGGTAGAGAAGTCCTGGATTGCTTCTGCTACACAGGCGGCTTTTCTGTCTGGACAGCCCTTCGCGGCGCCCGGAAAGTCGTCGGAGTGGACATGTCAAATAGGGCGCTGGAGACTGCGCAGCAGAACGTAGAGCTTAACAGCGTGCAGAACGTATGCCAGTTTATACAGGGAGACGTTTTTCAGGTTCTCGACGGCTGCAAGCGCGCATTTGACCTTATTATCCTGGATCCGCCCGGCTTCGCGAGGAGTAAGCGCGCTGTTGAAAATGCGGCCAGAGCATACAAACACATTAACATGGTTGCGATGAAGCTGCTGAACCCGGGCGGCATACTTGCGACCTTTTCGTGTTCGCATCACATTAATCCAGACCTGTTTCGCAAGATCATATTCGCCGCCAGTGTGGACGCCGGACGCAACGTGCGGATCATCCGTACCCTCCACGCTTCCCCGGATCATCCAATAAACGTTTCCTATCCCGAAGGGGAATATCTGAAGGGACTTATATGTCAGAATATGGAACATTAGCATTCGGAGGTTGAAAGATATGGCCGATAGCATGACTTCTTATGAAAGATTCAAGTGTGTATATAACCACGAAGAGGCTGATCGCATTCCCATGCGCGACAGTCCCTGGGGTACCACTATGGCCCGCTGGTATAAAGAGGGACTGCCGAGAGATACGGGAGTTGGGGCTTTCTTTGGCTTCGATCATATAGCTGGCATAGGTGGCGATAACAGCCCCAGGTATCCCTCGCGTGTGGTGGAAGATACTGAGGAGTACGTAATCAGCACCACCGCCTGGGGCGCTACCATGAAGAATTGGAAGCACTCGGCATCCGTGCCGGAATTCATGGATTTCAGGATCAAGGACTGGGAAACCTGGGCTGACGCCAGAGAGCGGATGAAACCCACCAAAGACCGCATCAACTGGAAGCATCTAGAGGAGAACTATCACAAGTGGCGAGAGCGAGGGATGTGGATCACCGCCGGCGCGTGGTTTGGGTACGACGTCTTCGCCAGTTGGCACGTGGGTACAGAGCGTATGCTCATGGCTATGGTAGCCGACCCGGAGTGGTGCATGGATATGTTCAATCACGCTCTATCTGTGAACCTGGAGCTTCTGGAGATGGCCTGGGACGCGGGATACACGTTCGACTGCCTGAGCTACCCTGACGATCTGGGCTATCGAAACGGCATCTTCTTCGATCTGGACACCTACCGGAAGGTGCTGAAGCCCGCGCACAAGCGATCATGCGATTGGGCGCACGAACGCGGCGCAAAGGTGATGCTGCACTCCTGCGGCAATGTAATGGAGCTGATCCCCGACCTGATCGATGCTGGATTTGATGGGCTGAATCCTCTGGAGACGAAAGCCGGTATGGATGTGATAGAGATTAAGAAAAAGTATGGCTCAAAGCTGGTTCTGGAAGGCGGGATCGATGTCCGGAAGATGATTCAGCCGGATCAGATAGAGGAGGAAGTGCGCACCAAGGTTACTATGGCAAAAGCCGGGGGCGGATACATCTATCACTCAGATCACTCAGTTCCCGACAGCGTGAGCTTTGCTGACTATTGCCGTGTCATTGCGCTGGTGAGGTATTACGGGAAATACTGATGCTGGCTATACCGAAAAAAAGTTGGCGAATCAAGTAGAACATGCTGCCAGCTTGTTTAAGTGCTTTGATCGCCAAATAGCGTATGTGACGTAGGGACACGACATGTCGTATCCAATGTCGCGCCCAATGTCGTGTCCGTAGGCGGCTTTGTAGGGGTGGGTTTCGTTTACCGTGCTCAAAGCCTTTAGTAACAAAGATAACAGGTCTTCTTCCCTCAAAATGCCCGATCAGTTGAGAAAACCCACCCTCTTTGTTTCCTGGTGATTCAGCGGATCACCGCGAAGATCCCCCCAATCCGCGTCATCCGCGTTCTATTATCTCTTCAAACGAATTCGCCAACAGTATCAGGAATGTCCCGCCTATCGGGTTAACTGCTTATTTCCTGTTAGTAAAAGCTTAAAGCCTTTTCTAAAACTTGCTCAAATCTCCTGGCCGCAGATTGGACAAGCTTCTCCAGAGGATGTGAGACCAACAAATTTACTGAGTTCTCTCAGGTCTATTTCGGCTCTACAATCCTTGTGAGGGCATCTTACGAAGTATTCTCCACTGCTTCGAGGAATAATCTTGTAGGAACCGTTCTTGGTCATATACTTCTTGGGCAAACCGGTATTTGAGTCAGATAGAATTCTAGCCATAATCCTCGCGACTAAGGTGCCGCCTCTCCTTTCTTAGTGAAATCTATGGTATTTATTGATCACATTACTCATAGCTCTCCGGATTCCTCAACGAACTGATGCTGAGATCCTTTTCCTCGGCGCTTATATCTTGCCAGGGAAATTATGGAGATACAGAGGAGCATAGATACAAAAGTCGCTAAAATAGCTATCTTAGCCCTGGTAATATTTACGTACCGCTTGACGACTGCCAGCCCTACCCTGGCGTCATGGGAATCCGGATCTATCTCGAGAGTTGTCTGAAACTGTGCCAGTGCTTCTTTACACAAACCTTTGTCGTATAGCGCAAAGCCGAGATTGCTGGAGGCGTCAACGTTTTCTGGATTTATTCCCATTACAGACCTGTAATATACTATAGCCTCGTCCACCAGTCCTGCTTTGTGTTTTTCTCTGCCTAATTCGAGCGTAGCGGATTCCAGGTTTTTGCGCGCTTCCCAGAATTCAGGATCCCACTCCAGGGCGTCTTTACAGAGTTCGATAGATTTCTCCCAGTTCTTGCTCTGCATCCGTTCAGCGCCCAGGCTGTTCATGCAGCCTGCGATATTGCTTTTTGCAGCCACAAAAGACGGTTCGATTTCCAGTGTTTTCTTGTATTGATCTATAGCCTTTTCATATTGGCCGCTGGTATCATACGCGGTACCCATATCGTAATGAATCACCCGGGATGAAGGGAAGACTTCTACAGCACGGGCCAGGATCGATAAGGCTTCATCTATTCTATTGTCTTTAATAAGCTGCGACGCCCATAAGTGGTAAGCTGCCATCATATCCGTTTCAGCCGCGAGGAAATCCCTATCCATTCTGAGAGCCTTCTCAAAGTATTCGATAGCCTCATTATATTTCTCCTGGCGAAGGTGAAGCATGCCAATAATGCCATATAGGCCAGGCGATGGTTCCAGATCCACTTCCCTGGAGTAGTACGCTATGGCTTTCCCATACATGCCCTCCTTCTGAAATATTCTACCAAGTCTGTGCGCCGCCTTCATAAGATTCGGAGATAACTTCAGGGCAGTCAGAAGCTCCTCTATAGCCAGATCTTCTTCACCACTATCCGCGTATACTGTACCCAGCCAGAAATGCAGGTAGGCTGCATCTGGATTTGTGGATATATCCGATTCTAGTTCTGATATAGCGGTCTCGTGGATTGACAAACCCGGCCGGGATTTCAGGAGTTTGAGCAGTGTATTCTTATCTCTTCGCGTGGGCTGAATGGTGGTGGATGTTGGGTACATAATATCATAGTGATCCTGGCTATGTCCCCACAACCCTATAGCATGTCCCAGCTCATGCAGGAGAACAGCTTTAAGTCGCTTGTGCATTGGTCTCGCCACTGATGGCCTCTCCTGCATCATCACGTACACTTCTACATAAAACTTACCTGAATCGAATCGTACCAGACTTGCTTCCCCCAACGGGTCCGCTTCTCCACTCAGCGGCTCCTTTGTCCAGTATACCCTTACATCCGCATCTTCTGAGTCAACAATTTTGAATTTCAGCAGACCTTCAGAACATCCAGCCCACTGATCCAGCGCGTATTCCACATCCCCCACGTAGGCATGCTGCATTATATCCGGGACAGGCGGAGCCTCAATATATACGGAGATAGGTATATTGGAAAATCTGGTGATCCGGCCATCGGATACCATTGCTATTCTGTTAAAATAATCATTACCGAATGATGCCGAACACAAGACCAAAGCCAGGATCACCGAGACTAAATATGTCAATATCCGCATTTACTGTTTCCCTACAACGTCCGAAACTACTCAACCCTCATGTCATAAATACATAGAACGATATATAGATATTTTACAACATTTCTGTTGATACGGCAAGGAAAGTTTCAGAAATCTATATACATTCTTGCGATCCCGGTGTATACTTCGATCCGCGCATCTTGATGATAAAATAAACTGTCTCCTTTGGGATATGGTAGGTTGGGTCATGTTTTATCGCTTTACCTGATTAAGGCATGAAGATTCCCTTCATTAGCAGAAAGCAGGTTGTTCTTAATGACTTGACCCAACTACTGAAGAGAAAAGGTGGTGGTAGGAAATGAGGGCAGTAGGAATAATTGGCTATAAGAAAAGCGGTAAAACCACTCTACTGGTGAGCCTGGCCCGCGAACTGACGAATCGAGGCTACACTATATCCACTGTGAAGCACGTTTCGTGCGATCTGGACCTTCCTGAGACGGATACAACTCTGCACAGGGAACACGCGCATCAGGTGGCTGCCATATCTCCGCAGGAATCAGCCATCTTCTTTCGGGAAAGCCTGAACCTGGAGGAAATGCTCAATTATTTGAGAGCAGATTTTATCCTCATAGAGGGATTTAAGAAAGAGAAGACTTTCCCGAAGATCGTGTGTCTGAGGCCTGGCGATGACCTTGAAACACTTCTGGACGGTCTGGAGATATGCGTAGTTGGCTCGCGCCCGGATAGCCAGTTGGATGTCCCGTTTCTGGACGCGGACGGGGATATAGGCGGAATTGCCGACCTGGTGGAAAAGAAGGCGTTTAAGCTGCCAAACCTGGATTGCGAAGCGTGCGGATATAAAACCTGCTATGAAATGGCACTGCAAATTGTCATGGGCAGCAAAACCACCGAAGACTGTAAGTCTCTATACGCCGACGTGCAGATAAAGATAGACGATCGGATCATGCCGGCAAAACCGTTTGTGGCGGATATGATAAGAAATACCGTTACAGGTATGCTGTCTTCCCTGAAGGGCTATCGGAAGGGCCGGATTGAGATCGTAATAGATTAGAAGTGAGCTAAAGTGAACTTAAGTTAACCTGCAGACTTTATGGTTTGATCGCCAATAACCCAACTCCTGATTCAACATTGTCAAGCTAAACCTAATCCCCATAAGCTTTCCGCGCCGATTCGTAAGCTATGGCTGATAGCTCATATCCGTGCTTATCCGTGTTTCATCCGTGGCTAATTCTCTATTATGGTACTCTAATGCCCCGAATGCCCAATTTGATCCTGTATAGAGAAGTGGATGCTGTGATGTAGAGTGTCTTCCAGTCGTCATCGCCCCAGGCCATGTTTGCGGCTACTTCCGGGATGTCGATCCTGCCCAGCTTGTTTCCGGATGGATCGAAGATCCAGATACCTCCCGGCCCTGTGACGTAGACGTTGCCTTCTGAATCCACCTTCATGCCGTCCACACCGCCATCTTCTTCGCCTTCCACTTCGACGAATACGCGGCCGTTGGATATGCTGCCGTCGGCGTTGACGTCGAACACCCGGATGTGTGCTCGATCCGTATCGTCGATGTATAAAAGCGATTCATCCGGCGAAAAGGCCAGGCCGTTGGGCTTTTCGAAATCATCCACCAGCACCTCCAGCGCCTTGCTGTCTGGCGAGAGGCGATAGACTCCCTGAAAAGATAGCTCCTGCTCACCCAGAACTCCGAATTCGGCTGTCAGGCCATAGGGCGGATCGGAGAAGTAGATGCTGCTGTCCGACTTTACGACAACGTCGTTAGGGCTGTTCAGGCGTTTGCCTTCGTATTTGCCGGCTATGGTGGCGATAGTCCCGTCTTTTTCGGTGCGTGACACCCGCCGGTTAACGTGTTCGCAGGCGATGAGTCTGCCCTGTTTGTCCAGCGTCAGGCCGTTGGATTTCCCGCTTGGGTCTCTGACGACCTCTATACCTTTGTCGCTGGTCCATTTTCGCATCTTGTCTCCGGGTATATCGCTGAAGAACAAACATGCTTTTGCGGCATCCCAAACGGGCCCCTCAGTGAACATGAAACCAGTGGCGAGTCTTTCGAGTTTTGCTCCTTCTGTGACTATATCAGAAAATTTGCTTCCCATCTTTTTCTCCTTTCCGGGCCGGATTTTGCCATATTATCTCTTATCGTTGAAGAATAACCATATTCTACAATGTCTTCCACGTTTTGTCTATAGTTTTTGGGAAACTTCTTGAATAAGGGCTGAAGCTCTGGTAAAATGTGTCAGCCTCGGGTTTTCTGAGGGACTCAGGTTGACATTACTGGACTCCACACCGGGTTTCCTGTGCTGCGCACCCAGCTTGCGGCAAGCTGGGCTACCCGCTGAAGCTCTGGTAAAATGTGTCAGCCTCAGGTTTTTTGAGGGGCTCAGGTTGACATTACTGGATTCCACACCGGGTTTCCTGTGCTGCGCACCCAGCTTGCAGCAAGCTGGGCTACCCGCTGGTAGTGTAGGCAAACGCTTGTGTTAAATTGATTCGGCTGTTCGAGGTTGACATGAAAACTGATATAAACATCAAACAACTGATTCAAAAGGCTAAGGACGTTATCAACCGTGAGGCTGATGCTGTAAGGCAACTGGCTGACCAGATGGACGAGTCTATCGGGAACGTCATTGATCTGCTGCTAAACTGCAAAGGCCACGTGATAGTAACCGGTGTTGGAACGTCGAACGCTATGGCCCGTCGCCTGGCTCATCTGCTGTCCTGCTCCGGGACGCCCTCGCTGTTTTTGCACGCGGCTGACAGCCTTCACGGCAGCGCGGGAGCTGTAACATCTAACGATCTGATCATAGCCATATCCAAAGGCGGACACAGCGCTGAAGTAAATAAGTTCGCCAGCATCGCCCGGGAGCGCGGGGCGAAGATCGTCGCTTTGACTGAGAACCCCGACTCTCCGCTGGCCCAAATGAGCGACACCGTTTACAAAGCCGTGGCTCCGCCGGACGTTGATCCCTACGGGATGATCGCCACCGGGAGTTCGCTGGTGAACGGCGCGGCTGGTGACGTGCTATGCGTTCTGCTGCTGGAATTGCGAGGGTATAGCAAAGAGGAATTCGGCAGGACGCACCCGGGCGGAGCCGTGGGGAAGAAATTACGGGGATCGGAGATCGCGGATCAACTGTAGGTTGGGTTAAGTCATTGAGAAGAACTCACTTTTCTTATGAAGCGATCTTCGGCCCTTGATAGATCCAGGCGAGAAAACTTAACCCAACTTACTATAGAAACTGCTGACCGCTGAATGCTGAAAGCTGAATGCTACAGAAAGTCTGTAAATGGAGGAAAACCATGCACTTTTTACTTTCTATTTTCACATGCTCAGATAATTCCAAACAGCCATCCGACGAAGGTGAGGCTATCAAAACAATCACTGAGAAAACTGCGGATATGGAGAAACTCCCCGGCTACTTTACGTTCTACTGGGACGCCGGGGAGGGCAAAGTCTGGCTTGAGATCGACAAATGGGATACTGAGTTTCTTTACGTGAATAGTCTGCCGGCTGGCGTCGGGTCAAACGACATCGGCCTGGACCGCGGGCAATTGGGCGGAAGATGCGTCGTCTTTTTTAAGCGAGTGGGTCCCAGGGTGCTCATGATCCAGCCTAACTATTCGTTTCGGGCCACCAGCGATAGCCCGGATGAACGGCGCTCAGTGGAGGAGGCGTTTGCGCAATCTATACTCTGGGGATTCAAGGTCGCTGCGGAAGAAGACGGCCGCGTACTGGTAGATGCCACCGAGTTCTACCTGCGCGATGGCCACGGCGTGGCTGGCGTGCTGAAGCAAAGGAAACAAGGGAGCTACAAGCTCGATGCCACCCGTTCCGCGTTCCATCTCCCGCGGACGAAGAACTTCCCGCAGAACACCGAGATCGAAGTTACACTGACGTTTACTACTAAGGATTCCCCAGGCTCTTATGCCAGACAGGTGGTGCCAAGCCCGGAGGCCATTACAGTACGACAGCACTACTCCTTTATACAGCTTCCGGATGACGAATATAAACCCCGCGCGTTTGACCCCCGGGCAGGTTTCGGCTGGGTCAGCTACATGGATTTCGCCGCGCCCATCGGTGAGCCTGTTGAGAAGCGGCTAATCTGTCGGGCGCGGCTCAAGAAGAAAGACCCGGGGGCGGAAATGAGCGCGCCGGTGAACCCTATCATCTATTACGTGGATCGCGGCGCGCCGGAGCCTGTACGCTCAGCACTCGTGGAAGGAGCGCAATGGTGGAATCAGGCCTTCGAGGCTGCGGGATATAAGGACGCGTTCCAGGTGAAGCTGCTCCCGGAAGGCGCAGATCCCCTGGACATAAGGTATAATATGATCCAGTGGGTGCATCGGGCCACCCGCGGCTGGTCCTATGGGAACACGGTCACAGACCCGCGCACTGGCGAGATCATCAAGGGACACGTCACCATCGGTTCGCTGCGCGTCCGGCAGGATTATCTCATCGCAGAAGGTTTGCTTGCTCCTTACGAAGCTGGCAAGCCTGTCCCTCCAGAAATGCAGGAGATGGCCCTGGCCCGCATCCGCCAGTTGTCCGTCCACGAAGTTGGACACAGCCTGGGCCTGGCCCACAGCTTTGTGGCAAGCGCGTTTGAGAACGCCTCAGTGATGGACTACCCGCATCCGCTGGTGAAGATCAACGACGACGGCACTCTGGATCTATCCGACGCATACCCGACTGGCGTCGGAGACTGGGACAAGGTGGTTATCGAATATGGCTATCAGGATTTCCCGGAAGGCGCGGACGAAGCGAAGGCGCTAAACGATATTCTGAGCCGGGCTATAGCGCAGGGATTCGTCCTCATCTCGGATCAGGACGCCAGACCGGAAGGCGGCGCGCACCCGCTGGCGCATCTGTGGGACAACGGGCCAGACCCGGTGGATGAGCTTGCACGGGTGATGGAGATACGGGAACGCGCCCTCAGTCACTTTTCCCAGAAGAACATCCGGGAAGGCTTGCCAATGGCGACGCTGGAAGAGGTGCTCGTACCAGTTTATATGTTTCATCGCTATCAGGTAGAAGCGGCATCCAAGGTGCTGGGCGGGACGTATTATACTTACGCTGTCCGGGGCGACGGACAGAAGATAATAGAAGCGGTTGCGCCTCGTGAGCAGAGGAACGCTCTGGACGCTCTTCTCCGCACCATCCGGCCGGAGTCGCTGGCCCTGCCGGAGCGCATATTGCAGCTTATCCCGCCGCGGCCTCTGGGCTACAATCGCACCCGCGAGACTTTCAAAGTCCGCACGGGTGTTACCTTCGACCCGCTTGCTCCGGCCGAAACGGCCGCGGATCTGACCGTAAGGCTCATCCTCAACCCGGAGCGTGGGGCGCGGCTGGTGGAGTATCACTCCAAGGATAAGGGCTTTCCCGGTCTGGCTGAGGTGATGGACAGGCTTATGGAATCCACCTGGAAAGCTTCTGTCGGAATGGGCTATCACGCCGAGATTCAACGTACTGTAGACAACGTTGTGCTCTATCGCCTGATGTCTCTGGCTGCCAACCAGGGCGCATCAGGGCAGGTACGGGCTGTCGCTTTCATGAAGCTGGACGAACTGAAAAACTGGCTCAAAGAGCAGTTGGGAAAGACAGAAGACGAAAATCAGAAGGCACATTACTTTTTCGCTATTTCACAGATCCAGCAGTTCCAGAAGAACCCGAAGGAGATAAACACCACCAAACCCGCGTCACCGCCTGCCGGAGCGCCGATTGGGATACTTGATTCTTGATATTGTCAGACAGGAAGTGGGAAAACCACGGAGACACAGAGGCACGGAGGAAGAATAGGCGGGCGAGAAAACGAGTCGGTAGAATCGGTAGAGAATGTTGTTGAATATGCAATTTATACCTCTTATACGGTTTGTAGTTCCAAATGAGACGGTTTCAAAATCCCCCCGGCCCCTTTACAAGGGGGAGAAATGGGCTTCGCCCATGAGTCCAGATTACCGAGAATAGTCTCATCCAAAACTGCAATTCATATTACAGTCTGAGATGATACTTACCAGATCAACCATCAGAGCGCCTTCCCCCTTGATGGGGGAAGGATGGGATGGGGGTGATCTGTGGATGGAGTAAGTTTCATTCTAGCCAAAACAGGTATTACGGAGAACCCGGAGGAATTGGGATAAGGGTTGCTGATATTCTGCTTACCTCTGTGATCTCCGTGGCTCCGTGGTTAAATATCTGAAATTTCTTCGAGGGAGGTAACATTATGAGCAAATTAGCCATCAACGGCGGGCCCAAAGCCGTCAAAATGGATCCTGAAGACATATTCACCTGGCCAATTATCACGGAGGAGGACGAGGAAGCGGTTCTGGAAGTTCTGAGGGCGCGAAAGATGTCCCAGACAGACATCACCAAGAAGTTCGAGGAGGAGTTTGCCCAGTGGCATGGGATGAAGTACGCTCTGGGGCATAACACCGGGACGGCGTCGCTTCACGGGGCGTTATACGGCTGCGGCGTTGGAGTGGGGGACGAGATAATTTGCCAGAGCATGACCTACTGGGCATCCGCGCTGCCAGTTTTCTCGCTGGGCGCGACTGTCGTATTCGCGGAGATGGATCCGGACACGCTGACCCTGGACCCCAACGACATAGAGCACCGGATAACCGAAAGGACAAAAGCCATCATGGTCGTCCACTACTGCGGCTACCCCACCGACATGGACCCCATCATGGAGATAGCTGAGAGACGTGGTATCAAAGTCATCGAGGACGTGTCCCACGCCCACGGCGGGCTGTATAAAGGCAGGATCGTGGGGACTATAGGGCACGTGGGCGCCATGTCAGTTATGTCCGGCAAGTCCCTGGCCTGCGGCGAAGGCGGGATACTGGTCACAAACGACCGGGAGATATATGAGAAGGCAGTCGCTCTGGGACACTACGGGCGCACAGGGAGCGAGCTTACCATCCCGGAGCTGAAGCGATTCGCCGGGCTGCCTGTAGGCGGCTACAAATACCGGATGCACCAGATGTCATCAGCCGTCGCCAGGGTGCAGCTCAGGCATTACAAAGAGCGCATGGAGGAGATACAGGCGGCTATGAACTACTTCTGGGACCTGCTGGAGGATGTGCCCGGCGTGAAGGCGCATCGCCCGCCTCTGGGATCTAACAGCACCATGGGCGGCTGGTATGCGGCTCATGGCATCTACGTCCCTGAGGAGCTTGACGGCCTGGACATCGGGAAATTCTGCGCAGCAGTCAGGGCAGAAGGAGCCGGAGCAAGCCCGGGAGCGAACCTGCTGCTGCACCTCCATCCGGTATTCAACGAGGCGGACATATACGGCCACGGCAAGCCGACGCGCATAGCCTACTCAGATCGCGACGTCCGCCAGCCCAGAGGAAGCCTGCCAGTGACCGAGTCCATACCAGCCAGGACGTACAGCATCGCGTGGTTCAAACACTATAGACCGCGGGTGATCGAGGAATACGCACTGGCTTTTCGGAAGGTTGCAGAAAATGCGGAGGAGCTTAAAGATGAATAGGATATGGCCCGCAGATTGACGCTGACTTCGTAGCGCAGATGAGAAAAAAGGCTTATGGCATTCAGCCGATATGGCCGCGGATCTTTCATTACTTGATTACTTGTGAAATTGACTAGTTAAGTAATCATCTGGATTTCAGTTTTCAGATAGCCTCGACTCTTTTCTCAAGATCAATACGATCCTGTATATTGGCTAAAATCAAGCATGTATATGCTATGGTTCTTGATTTGGATACTGTATCTTCTGTGCCAGTGCACCCGATCTCATTCAGTGCCTCAAGTAATGTTACTTGAATATCTTTGGTCAATAGTCTCCATAGGAATTCGGTTAATACAGCAAACGTTATGCGTCATAGGTCATGCGTCAGATTGATATGAAACAGTTTATTTTCTTTTGATATGCTCCTTATATATACATCGAGGTGGGAAGGGAGGAATGAGAAAGGGAAGAGGGACGCGGGGATGGGGAGACGCGGTGACGCGGGGATAGGAAAGGGAGGAGGGAAAAGGGAATAGTCGGCAGTGAGATACTGATGGATACTGGGAGAGTTGATTGGTTGATGTCAAATCTCTTTTGGCAGATACTCGATTTTTCTGTTTGTGAAATGGTCAAGAAGAGGTATACTAACCTCTCTGTTTCACTGCAGGACAAGCTGGCGACAATGTGGGGAAGTGTCAAACGCGGCATATGAAATCCCAAGCAAAATCCTGGTGGCACACTAGACAAACATCCAAACAGTCTTAAACTCTCTATTTATAAGCCTCTATGCGGTGTTTATGCCATCAGCAACTGTCAAAGTCGGGTAGAGATAGTGTTCGAACCGTCACTCGTCACTGTATCTTTACAATATCAATTCTGTAAAATGATTGTGCATTAGTATATGGTTATTGGCGGGACAGGAATGATACTGTTGGCGAGAGTGTCACTTTCCCCCTTTTCATGAACATTAAGAAATTAATCGGGTAATCCCAAATTTAGCAGGAAGCGAAGTCATTTCCCCCTTTCCCAAAGGGGGATTAAGGGGGATTTTTGGGTATGAGAGATCGAAGATGCTGTTGGCGAATTAAGTAGAACATGCTGCCAGCTTGTTCAAGGTGGCAGCAATACTGGATTAATACTAGACAAGCTAGCAGCATGTCCTACTGAAAGCTGTCCAAACTGAATTCGCCAACAGCATCGATCGAGACTGTTACCCTAATTGTGAGTTATGCCAATCTCTCTATACAGCAAGGAGGGGTAGAGATTATGAGAAACGGAACAGTTCTGCGGCTGACGCAAACCGCGCTGGGTGAGGACAGATACCGCGTGGAGATCATTATCGAGGAAGGCGGCCAGAAGCGCCGGGCCACCAGCGAGTTCTCCTTCAGCCTTACTCGCCAAGATCAGGAGGACATACGCTGGTATCTGGAGGACTATCCGGAGACCTCCAGAGACCCGGGTAAAGAAATTGCTGAACGCGTCGAAGCCCGGATGAAGGAAACAGGGGAGAAGCTTTTCACTGAAGTTTTTGAGAATAACAGGGATGCGCAGCGTCTCTGGAACTCCGTCATCGACAGACTGAACGAGACCCGGGTGGAGATCGTCACCGGAGTCCAGGAAGCCACGGCTATCCCCTGGGAGTTGATGAGAGATCCCACGGCAGACGCGCCTCTGCTTACCCGGGTTCGGTCGTTCGTCCGGGCGTCGGAGGAGTCTGCGGAAACGCCGGAGATTCCCCGCTCTGACTCAGGCACTATCCGCATCCTGCTGGCTATCTGCCGACCCAAGGGGAGAACGGACGTGCCGTTCCGCTCAGTGGCCAGCCGGCTGATCCGGGGATTAAGCGGGGCTAACCGGGAAGTGTACCAACTGGATGTCCTCCGGCCGCCCACGTTTGAGGAGCTTGGCAGGAGGCTCCGGGATGCAAAAGACAGAGGCGAACCGTATCACGTGGTGCACTTCGACGGTCATGGAGCGTTCCTGGACATGGAGGACCTGTTTGAGCGGTTCAAGAGTGACTCCAAGGCGGCTGTCGAAGCTCTGCTGGCTGATCTCCTCCGGCTCGACTCCCGCCGGTTCTCGCCTGAAGTCATCTATCCCGGCCAGCGACGCAAAGGGAGGCATGGCTATCTGGTCTTCGATAACCCGAAGAGCGAATATAAAATCCGGCTGGTGGACGGCCCGGAACTGGGCAGGCTGCTCAGAGACGCTGACGTATCGGTTCTTGTCCTCAACGCCTGCCGGTCAGCTCACGCGGAAGCGCCGGAAAGGCCGGAGACAGCGACGCAGGAAGAAAGCCCGGGAGACGTTCATGCGGAGGTGCGGGTCTATGGGTCGCTGGCTCAGGAGGTTATGGACGCGGGCATGGCCGGGACGGTGGCCATGAGATATAACGTATACGTGGACACAGCGGCCCGGTTCGTGGCTGACCTGTATTCCGCTCTGGCCCGGGGGCAAAGCCTAGGGCAGGCCGTCACACTGGGACGCAAGCAACTGAGCGATAATCCTGTACGGGAGACAGTCTACGGCCCGACATCCTTGCAGGACTGGTGCGTGCCGGTGGTCTACGAGGCAGCGCCGGTGGCCCTTTTTCCGGAGCCGAAAGCCGGAGAAGGCCTGGATATCCAGCTTGACCTCGAGGAGGGCGAGGCCCGGCGGGAAGGCATGGATCCCTCACTGCCCGGGCGCCCGGACGTGGGCTTCTTCGGCCGGGACGAGACGCTCCTGGCCCTGGACAGGGCTTTTGACACGCAGTCCATAGTCTTGCTTCACGCCCTGGCCGGGAGCGGGAAGACCACGGCCGCGGCTGAGTTCGCCCGATGGTATCTCACCACAAGCGGTGTTCCCATAGTGCTCTTCAGCTCCTTCGAGCATTACAAGCCCTTGGATCAGGTTTTGGGAGACTTTGGTCAGATGTTTGATCCCATCCTCCAGATGTCCGGCGTCCAGTGGTCGGCTATAACGGAGGTGGAAGAGCGCCTTAACGTGGCCATGCAGGTGCTGGAGCAGATCCCTGTCCTGTGGATCTGGGACAACGTGGAGCCGGTGACCGGCTTCCCGGCGGGGACTGAGTCGGCATGGAGGGAAGAGGAGCAGGAGGAGCTGGCTGACTTCCTCCGGGAGGCGCGGGAGACTAAAGCCAGGTTTCTCCTCACGTCGCGCCGGGGCGAGAAGCCCTGGCTGGGCGACCTGCCAGCGCGGATCGGCGTCCCTCCCATGCCCATGCATGAGAGGTTACAACTGACCCGGGCCCTGGCGGAGA
>Ga0114922_10001822_pt1 | contig 20202 bp, 20 predicted proteins | sample AartaG_FD_100975 | JGI IMG/M metagenome (GOLD analysis project Ga0114922, IMG submission 100975) | Deep subsurface microbial communities from Aarhus Bay to uncover new lineages of life (NeLLi) - Aarhus_00045 metaG | ecosystem: Environmental > Aquatic > Marine > Oceanic > Sediment | place...
CAAGGTTGGGCGCTGTCCTCGCGGCTGCGTTGATGCTGAATTTCCTCATCGCCGCTGCGGCCGGTACCCTTGTTCCGCTCATGTTGACCAAACTGAAGGTGGACCCTGCGGTTGCCTCCGGTTTATTTGTGACGTTTCTGACTGACTTGCTTGGCTTTGTGTTCGTGCTCGGACTTGCCTCAGCCATGATGAACTGACTCGTACCCGGGCCGACTATGCTGGCGCAGGCTTGCAGCAGCACGGACACGCTAACAGTGGAAAGACTGCGATAGCGGGAAGCGAAAGACGCCGCCGTGCGTCGCGTCTTACTGGAGGTTTTGAGGTGAAGCTAGCGCTGATTTCGGATATTCATGCCAACTCTGAGGCTCTTGACAGGGTGCTGCTCGAGATCGCGGAGCGAACGGTGGACGCCATAATATGTCTTGGCGACATTGTGGGGTACAACGCTGACCCTAACGCGTGTGTGGATGTCGTAAAACAGTCAAGCATACCGTCGTTGCTGGGCAACCACGATGCCGTGGCATGCGGGCTCGAGGAGGCGTTGGGATTCAACGTACTGGCGCGTGAGGTGGCTGACTGGACGAGCAATCAGTTGACGGACGATAATAGAATCTTCCTTCGCGATCTCTGTCCCGAGCAAGTCGTGGACGCGGAGTTTCTTGCCGTGCACGGCGCGCCGTCCAATAGAGATAGGTACTTGTTCTCCATCGAGGATATCCGGCCGGAGTTCGACTATTTGAGACAGCAAGGGGTGTCCCTGTGTTTCTTCGGCCACACTCATTGTCAGGGCATCTTCTCGGAGGACGGACCTTGTGTGCCGGATGACGACGGCCATTTCAGACTGGAAGAAGGCAGACTTTTCTTCGTGAACCCGGGCTCGGTGGGGCAGCCGCGCGACGGCGACGCACGGGCCGCGTTTGCCATCTACGATGGAGAGAGTCGTGACGTCGAGCTGCTCAGGGTCGAGTACGACTGGAAAAGGACGGCGGACAAGGTCAGGCAAGCCGGCTTGCCGCGGTTTTTGGCGGAACGGTTGATGGAAGGACGGTGACGGTTACCACGGAAGAGGGTGGCTCCATGACACAAGCAAGAAGCGCGTCCACGACTCGCAAGACGAAGGAGACGCAAATCTCGGTCGAGTTGCGCATTGACGGCGAGGGAAACGCCGATGTTGACACCTCGGTGCCTTTTCTCGATCACATGCTCCAGCTCGCGGCAAAACACGGATTCTTCGACCTGAAAGCGCATGCGCGCGGGGACACTCAGGTCGACGCTCACCACACTGTGGAGGATGTCGGCATTACCTTGGGCGAATCGTTGAACAAAGCGCTCGGCGAGAAGAAGAACGTTGCGCGGTACGGAACCGGTCTGGTGCCGATGAACGAGTCGCTCGCTGAGGTGTGCATCGATCTTTGCGGACGAGCTCACCTCGTTTACAGCGTTGACCTGCCGCGCGACAAGGTCGGCGAGTTCGACGTGGAACTCGTACAGGAGTTTTTCAGGGCGTTCGCGACGTCGAGCGCCGCTACCTTGCACATAACGCTTCGCTACGGCACCAACGTCCATCACAGCATAGAGGCGATCTTTAAGGCGTTCGGAAGAGCACTGGACGCCGCTGCGTCTCTTGATGAGCGCGTAAAGGGAGTGCTCTCCACCAAAGGGACTTTGAAATAGCTAGACAATGATCGCGATAGTCGATTACGGCGCCGGCAACCTTCGCAGCGCCCAGAAAGCCTTCGAACGAAACGGCGTTGAAGCACTTGTCACGGACGACCCCGAAACCATAAGACAGGCGGCCGGTGTGGTGCTGCCCGGCGTTGGAGCGTTTCGAGATTGCTACGACGGCATCGCTTCGCGGGGGCTCACCGACGTCGTTCGCGAGACTATACATACGGACAAACCGTTTCTCGGAATCTGCGTCGGCCTGCAACTCCTGTTCACGGAAAGCGAGGAGGGAGGCCTGCACCCGGGGTTCAACATAATAAAGGGCTCAGTACGGCGTTTTTCGGCCAGCGAGGAGAGAAAAGTTCCCCACATGGGGTGGAATCAGATCGAGATCCTGCGCCGGGATTGCCCCTTGTTCGAAGGCGTGGAATCGGGCGATTTCGTTTACTTCGTCCACTCATACTACGTCATACCGTCTGAAGAAGACGTCATCGCTGCCGTTACGGATTATGGGGTCAAGTTCTGTTCCGCCGTTTGGAGAAGAAACCTGTTCGGGGTTCAGTTCCATCCTGAAAAAAGCCAACACCTTGGACTGAGAATACTGGCTAATTTTGCCCGAATCGTCCGTAACGCAACGCACAGCTCGGCATAATAGGAGGCACCATGGCGAAGCGCAAGAAACGGATCACGACGCGTCATCCCGAGCAGTTCGAACAGCTGGACGAGGAGTTGTCTAAAGCGCTCGACAACCTTGCTCAACGCAACAAGGAAACGGAAGCGTCGCTGGGCGAGTTCGGCTTGGACGAGCCGGATCCGGACCCTGCGGACGACGCACACGAGGCCCAAGGGGAAAACAAGGAGGACGAGACTGTACAATGATGGTCCCCGCCTGAGCCGGAGTGCGGCTCAGGCCTCTGGTCTGCCTGTCCTCTGTACCGCGCGACTCCCTCGTAGAACGATCTTGTCAGTAAAACCTCTTTCGAATGTGGTCGGTGTGGTGCAGATTGCATCCGAACGGTGACCGGTTGGCTCATCAGGAACCTCAACGGGTGGGTTTGGTTGCCAGGCCGTAACTGGTTATCCCGGCGCCGTGCGCTGCGTCCAGGACCCGGATAACCCGACCGTATTCCACGACCTTGTCGCCCTTGATCAGCAGGAGTTCGTCCTTACCGACCTCCTTGACCTTGTTCGCGAGAACGGTGGGAAGCTCCTCGAAGGTTACCGGAAGTTCATTCACAAACAACGAGTTGTCTGCCGCTATGGTGACGGTCAGCTTGTGCTTCTCCTGCTCTCTTGTCGTTTTCGAGTCCGGAAGTTCCACCCTGATCCCGGGCTGCACTATGAAGGTGGAAGAAAGCATGAAGAATATGATGAGCTGAAGCACGACGTCCACGAGCGGCGTCAGCTCGAGACTGCCTCTGAACTTTGTACGACCGGAAGCGCGCCGTTCAAACTTCATAGTTCTTCTCGCCCTCCGTCAGCAGTTCCACGAGCTCAGACGAGCTGATCTCCATGTCAAGTATCATATTGTCGACTTTGGCCACAAAGTAGTTGTAAAGCACCAGCGTGGGGATCGCTACGACCAGACCGGTAGCGGTCGTCACAAGAGCGTTTCCTATTCCTTCCGCGAGGTCCGACGGGTTGACGATGCCCATCTTCGCCTGAATCTGGTTGAACGCTTTGATCATCCCGGCCACCGTGCCAAGAAGGCCGAGCAATGGCGAGACGCTCGCGACCGTCGCAAGTACGCCGAGATACCGCTCCAAGCGCGGAATCTCCAGCTGACCGGCGTCCTCTATCGCCTCGCGGATGTCCCGTCTTCTGCGTCCGTGTTTCAGCATACCGGCCTTGAGTATTCGAGCGATGGGACCCGGCGTTTTCTCGCACAGCTTTATCGCCTCCGCAATGTTGTTTTGCCGCAGTACGGTCCTGATCGTCCCCATGAACTCCCGTGTATTTATCCTGGCTCTACGCAGCGTAAGAAACCGCTCCACCGCCACCGCAAATGCGATAATCGAGCACGCGATGATGGGCCACATGACCCACCCGCCTTGAACCACAATTCGCACTAAGAAATGTTCGCCCATATCCTTGTATCCCGTGTTTGCGCGGCACTACAATGTCACCTGTGTGCCGACTCCCGTATCAGTAAAAAACTCCAGCAACAGAGCGTGAGGCACACGCCCGTCTACGATGTGAGTCTTGCGCACGCCGGCGCGCAAGGCCGAACAGCAAGCTTTGACTTTGGGTATCATGCCGCCACTCACCGCGCCGCGCGAGATGAGCCTCTCAACCTCATCCAGAGTTATCGCGGAGATCAACGATTCCTCGTCCGCCATGTCGCCGAGTATGCCAGGCGTATCAGTGAGGAAAACAAGCTTTTCGGCCTCAAGTGCTCCCGCGACCTCGCCCGCCGCTACGTCAGCGTTAACGTTCCACGTTTCTCCGTCCCTGTCAGTGGCTACCGGCGCTACCACCGAAATGTAACCGGCTTTCTCCAGATTGTTAAGCACGGTGGGATCAACGCGCGTTATGCTGCCGACATAGCCTATGTCAACCATCTCGTCGCCTGTATCACCGGGCACCATCATCTTCTCGGCGAATATCATATCGGAATCCTTGCCGGACACGCCGACAGAACAACCGCCCGCTCGGTTGATCGACGCCACAAGTTCCTTGTTCTCACTTCCGACAAGCACCATCTCCACGATCTTAACCATGCGTTCGTCCGTGACCCGCATCCCATGTCGAAACTCGGACTTGATCCCCATACTGTCGAGAGCCTCGCTGATCGCGCGACCCCCGCCATGAACCAATACGGGGTTCATCCCCACATATTTCATGAGTACTATGTCTTTCGCGGTTCTCTGGCGAACCGCCGGGTCGTACAGGACGCTCCCACCGAACTTTATCACGACGGTCTTCTCGAAGAACTCCCTGATATATGGCAGCGATTCAACGAGCGTCCGCGCCTTTTCAATTATTCGTTCCATTGGGCGTTCCCTTGTGACAGCGGTTTACGTGTGGTACTCCGCGTTTATCTTCACGTACTCGTAGCTGAGATCGGTAGTCCAGAACCTCGTTTCCGCCTCGCCAACGCCGAGTTCCACGGTGATCACGATGTCCTTCTGTGCAAGCAACTCCCGCGCTCGCTCCTCAGAGAAGTCGATCCCCACTCCTTTTGTAACCAGCCGGAGGCTTCCAAGAGATATTCTTATGCGGGCCGGTTCGATTTCCACGCCCGACTTGCCTATTGCCATCATCATTCGTCCCCAGTTCGGGTCCTCGCCAAACAGAGCCGTCTTGACCAGGAGCGACGTGCCGACAGTCCGCGCCACGCGGTCCGCTTCCTGATCGTTTCGCGCTCCTTTGACCCTGATCTCAACGAACTTGGTCGCCCCTTCGCCATCCGCGACGATCATGTGGGCCAGCCTGCGGCACACTTCCGTAAGCGCCGCGCCGAAAGGCTTGAAATCGGTGCTGCGCTGCGTTATCACGTGCGAGCCCGGACCGCCGTTTGCCAACAGGATGACCATGTCGTTCGTGCTCGTGTCTCCGTCGACGGAAATGCGGTTGAACGTCCGATCCACTGCCTCCTTCAATACGATCCGCATCGCCTTTTTTCGAATTGAGGCATCGGTAGTTATGAACGCAAGCATCGTAGCCATGTTCGGCATGATCATGCCCGCGCCTTTTGCCATGCCTCCTATCGTAACGGGCCCGCTGCTCGATTTGAAGCGCACCGCGACCTGCTTGGCTCGCGTGTCGGTAGTCAGTATTGCCTCCGCGGCGTCCGCGGCACCTTCCCTGCAGAGTTTCTCGGCGAGCGTCTCAATTCCCTCGCACACCTTAACGATGGGCAACCGCGCACCGATGACACCAGTGGAGGCAACCACGACCTCCTCGGGCGATATTTCGAGTTGCTCCGCAGTAAACCTGGCCATCTCCTCGGCATCACGCAACCCCTTCGCTCCGGTACAGGTGTTCGCAAAACCGCTGTTGACTATGATGGCTCGCGCAGTTCCCTTCTCAGCGACCCTTCTGGAAACTGTCACGCACGCGGAAGCCATCGCGTTCGCCGTGAACACGCCTGCCATAACCGCCGGGCGTTCGGAAACGATCAGCGCGAGATCCTTCGCTTTGGGATTGCTCCTGATGCCGCAGTGACAGCCTGCCGCAACGTACCCTTTCGGTGCTGTCACTCCTCCTTCGACTAACTTCATCCTGTTCACCCATCCCCCGCCGACCACCTACGCACGCGGGTAGAATGCTCGTCGCACCATACGCTACGGGCTCAAGGGAGGACACCACAACCCGCATGTCTCGTCGAGCCCGAACAGTATGTTCATGTCCTGCACAGCCTGACCGGCCGTACCTTTCGTCAGGTTGTCGATCGCGGATAGCGCTATCGCTAGGTTCGTCCGCTCGTCGTACGTCACCCCCACGTCACAGAAGTTCGAACCCCGCACGTTCTTTGCCTCGGGGCACTGGCCCCGGGCGAGGACTCGCACGAAGGGTTCGTCCGAGTAGTAATCCCGATACAACGCGTCCAGAGCCTCCGTGTCCGCCGCCTTCTCCATAGGAACGACTGCCGTGGTGACTATACCGCGGGTCATCGGGACAGTGTGCGGGACAAACATAACCTGTACGTCGTGCCCGGCGATGCGCTCAAGCTCCTGTTCCATCTCCGGGACGTGCTGGTGAGTCCCAACCCTGTATGCCCGGGCGTTCTCGCCGGCCTCCGGGAAGTGATAATCTTCGCGGAGCGTTCTTCCGGCACCCGAAATCCCGGAAAGCGAGTTAACGATCAGCGGCGAACCAGCCAAACCGGTCTCTTGCAGCAGCGGGGCAACGGCGAGTATCAGCCCGATAGGGTAGCATCCGGGCACCGCGACTATCTTCGCTGTCTTGATGGCATCCCTGTTGATCTCCGCAAGACCGTAAACGCTGTCCGCCAACAGTTCCGTTGCCGGATGTTCCGCTCCGTAATGCTCTGCGAATGTACGCGCATCTTTCAACCTGAAATCCGGACCGGTGTCGAGTATGAACTTCGTCCCCGCCTCATGCAGTGCTTTTACGAGACGACCGGACTCGGTCGCGGGCACGGCAACGAATACCGCGTCGCACCTCTCGGCAAGCGAACCCGCGTCGAACTTCTCGCACACCTTATCCGCCACGGCGCTGAACGCCCGCACGACTGACGAAAGAGGTTCACCGGCAATGCTGTGCGACACCAGCGCCTCTATCTCAACTTCGGGATGACCGGACAGAATGCGCACGAGTTCCCGGCCGCCATATCCGGTCGGCCCCACTATACCAGCCTTGATCACCTGCCTACTTCTCCTTATGAGATTGATGTTTCGCCCCAGTAGAACCGGCCACAATTATAGTCGCAGCCCCTCATGTTTGTCAACATAAGGGGCGTTTGGACCGCGATCCGAACGTGCGCGATAGCAACATCCGCCCAGAAAACACTTGACAAAATGCAGGGGTTTATGTCATAATATGCCGGAGAGGTTTCGGTAGAATTGGGGCAACTGAGGTGGTTGTTCGTGCCACAGTAGCCATCTATTCCCGCTGCCGGGGAGGACAGGGGGATAGACAACGGCCAGCGTCAGCAGGACGATTTGCAGGGGACTGACGCGCCATGGTGCGACCCGGAAAGGGCATGTTTGCGCCCGGGGGGAGGCTGACCCATGACAAGGCGGCAGGCAATTCGATATGGTAAGTTGATCCTTGAGCTCAAGGACGAAGACAGTAGCAAGAGGTTTGACTCTCTAGCTCTGTTCAGGAAACCTCAGGATGAGCGAGGAACCCGCTACGCCATCGGCGTCCGGGACGTCAAGACTGGGCAAATGCTGCGCCTTTCGTCGAGACATGAAGTGAGCCGGTTCCTCAAGGAGCACAAGCGAAAATAGGACGGATACGTCCTGCGCTCGCACACCGCCACATCAGTTCTCCGAATGCGTCGACGACCGCGTTGGACCGCACTGCCTGTTTGTATTCTGACCCTCCCAATACTGAGCATGGCGTGTACCGCGCAAGAAAAACGGCATCACCAAGAAACCGGCGATTTGCAGGTACGTGTGGCGCCTCGTTTGACAACGGTACCCGCCATTCTGTATAATTTTGCCTGATTTGGAAGGGCTCTGTCGGGGTGGTGGGGCGTCGTCAAATGGCAAGACACAGGACTTTGGATCCTGCACTGGAGGTTCGAGTCCTCCCGCCCCAGCCAATCGTCCCTGTCAATGGAAAACTTGGGAGACGGTTCCTTTGAAAGTCATGGCAGCTTTGGTTTTAGCGGCGGGTGAGGGTACGCGAATGCGATCGTCGCGTCCCAAGGTCCTCCATAAGATACTTGGGAAAACGCTGATCGAACGCGTTGCTGATACTGTCGAACAGCTGAAACTGGACAAAATTGAAGTGGTAGTGAGCGCCCTGGACGACGGCGTGCGCGACATTCTAGGCTCGCGAGTCGGTTATGTCGTGCAGAGCGAACGGTTGGGCACGGGACACGCACTGATGCAGGCGAAGGATTCGTTTGCGGGGTATAAAGGCGGCATGTTGGTTCTGTCCGGCGATTCACCGCTCCTGACTGTTGGGACACTGCGTAATCTGATCGAGCGGCACACGACGTCAGGGGCTTCAGCCACGATTCTGACCACGTGTCCGGCTGACGCGATGGCGCGCGGCAGGATCTTGCGGGACGACGAGGGCAGTATTACGCGCATAGTCGAGGAAAGCGACGCAAGCGATAACCAGAAAGGGGTCGCTGAGATCAATGTGGGAACGTACTGCTTCGACGCAGGGTCACTCTTCGATGCGCTCGAAAGCGTCAGCCGTGACAACGATCAAAACGAATACTACTTGACGGACGTCATTGAAGTACTCGCTCGTGAGGGCAACAAGGTGGAATCTGTTCAAACCGACAATCCTGATGAGACGATCGGAATCAACTCGCGCATGCACCTCGCTGAGGCAACAAGACTGTGCCGCGACAGGAACCTCGCTCGGTTGATGCGTGACGGCGTGACGATAGTCGATCCGGACTCGTGTTACGTCGCGGACGACGTGAAGATAGGTAAGGATACCGCCGTTTACCCCGGGTGTTGGATTGAGGGGAAGACCGTGATCGGTGAGAGGTGCACAATCGGCCCCCACTCGGTCATCGTTGACTGCACTATCGGCGACGGCACCAGCGTGGTGCTCAGCCATTGCGTGGGCGCCGTCATAGGAAACGATACAAGAGTGGGACCGTTCTCAAGGATCCGACCGGAAACGCGAGTGGGCGACAGAGACCGTATCGGCAACTTCGTCGAGCTCAAGAAGACGGAGGTGGGCGCGGATACATCGGTGTCTCATCTCACCTATCTGGGCGACGCCGTGGTCGGCTCCCATGTCAATGTCGGTGCCGGGACAATAACGGCGAACTACGACGGCGTGCGCAAGCATAAGACGGTTATTGAGGACGGTGCGAGCATAGGCAGCGATACGGTGCTTGTGGCGCCGGTCAGGGTCGGTAAGGACGCCAAGACCGGAGCAGGAGCCATTGTTGCGAGCGGCAAGGATGTGGCGCCGGGCGATGTCGTCGTGGGCGTACCGGCGCGGTCGATGGGTAAGAGGAAACGAAAGGAGTAAAGGGGAAACCATGCCTGGAGAGAAGACCAAGATATTCTGCGGAAATGCTGTGCCGGAGCTGAGCAAGGAGATCTGCGATTATCTTGAGGTACCGCCTGGCAACGCGACCGTTTCGACGTTTAGCGACGACGAGATCAAGATCCAGCTGAACGAGAACGTGCGCGGAGCGGACGTGTTCTTGATAAATTCCACCGCGCCGCCGGTGAACCGTAACTTGATGGAGCTCCTGATATTGATAGACGCGGCGCGACGAGCCTCGGCACAACGCATAACGGCTGTTATCCCGTACTACGGTTACGCTCGCCAGGACATGAAAGATAGACCTCGAGTCCCTGTGACGGCGAAGCTTGTGGCGAACCTTATCACGGCAGCCGGTGCTGACAGGATCCTTGCGGTGGATCTACATGCTGGACAGCTCCAGGCCTTTTTTGATATACCTGTTGACCACCTTTTCGCAGCGCCGGTGCTCGTGGACTACTTCGGGAAACAGCATTTGGACAACCTGACGGTTGTGGCGCCGGACACGGGCGGCGTGACGCGTGCACGCGCATTCGCCAAAAGGCTCAACGCCGATCTGGCGATACTTGACAAGAGGCGGCCATCGCCAAACGAGGCGGAGATAATGAACGTGATCGGCGATGTGAACGGGCGGTACACGTTGATCGTTGACGACATTGTAGATACCGGCGGAACGCTTGCTAAGGCTGCCGAGGCGCTCCTGGCCCAAGGCGCAAGTGCGGTCAGCGCCTCGTGCACGCACCCTGTGTTGTCCGGGTCAGGGCCGCAGGAAGTGGAAGCGTCGCGGCTGGAGGAACTGGTCGTGTGCAACACGATCCCGCTCGACGACACCAAGAAAAGGAAGAAGATCAAGGTGCTTTCTGTAGCTCCCCTGTTGGGAGAGGCTATTCGGCGGATACATAACGAGGACTCAGTCAGCTCACTCTTCGTATGACCGGCTGAGACTGGAGCAGGAATATCGTACGGACAGATGGGTAACATGCCTGTAGAGGCCTGTCGCGGCAGACCGCCGCAGTTGTGTGTAGTATGGAGGAAGAGAGGAACTCGCTGCTATGGAACACCATGTACTTGAAGCCAAGATTAGAGAGCAAAAGGGTAGATCTGCAGTCCGAAAGGCAAGGCGCGACGGCAAGATCCCCGGTATTGTTTACGGGCGAGGCGATGAGCCTTTCACGGTCGAAGTGGACGCCAAGGAGTTTGAACGAATGCTGCATCACGGGCTCGGCGAACACGGAATGCTCGATCTCAAAGTGAAGCGCGGCCAAAGTAATAAAAAGCAGACCGTGCTGCTCAGAGAGGTCCAACATCACGCGGTTACGGGAGATATTCTGCACGTTGACTTCTACAATATCGACATGGACCAGAAGATAGTGACCAGCGTGCCGGTAGTTCTCGTCGGACATGCAGAAGGCGTGAAGAAAGGCGGTATACTCGAGCATCTCCTTCGTGAGGTGGAACTCGAGTGCGTGGCCAAGAAGATGCCCGCCGCCCTCGAGTTGGATGTGACCACCCTGGAAATGGGACACTCCTACCACGTGCGCGATTTCCAGCTGGACGAAGAAATCATCATTCACACGGACCCGAACAGGGGGGTCGTGACGATCGTGCCGCCTAAGCTGCACGAAGAGGTTGAAGCGGAAGAAGAGGCCGCTCTGGCAGAAGAAGGGGCCGAACCGGAGGTCGTCGGCAAGGAAGGAGAAGAAGAGCAGACGAAGGAGGAAGAGGAAGGAACACAGCGTAAGCGGCGAGAGCCTTGAATTGAAGATAATAGTCGGTCTCGGAAATCCGGGCAAACGGTACAGACATACGCGCCACAATATGGGTTTCGCCGTCGTTGACGCGCTCGCCCGGGCGCGCAAGTGCCGGTTCTCGAGGAGACGGTGTAGATCTCTGATAGCCAGAACCGACATGGCCGGATGCAGGGTGATATTGGCGAAACCGACTACGTTCGTCAACCTCTCCGGCGAGGCGGTCGCATGTATCCTTCGTCGGACCGGAGCGGAACCGCGCGAGCTTCTCGTGATAGCCGACGACGTTAATCTGTCTTTCGGAAAGCTGCGCATCAGAGCCCGAGGAGGGTACGGAGGCCATAAAGGGCTCCGGTCGATAATCTCGAACGTCGGCACTGAGGAGTTCCCGAGACTTCGCGTGGGCGTAGGCTCGGGAGATATGCCGGAGGACCTGGCGGACCATGTCCTGGGCGGGTTCTCCTCACATGAGAAGAACGAACTGCCGGATTTGCTCGAAAGGTGTTGCCGGGCGGTGGATACCGTCGTGCTCAAAGGTATCGAGCGGGCAATGAACGAGTTCAACTGAAGTGAAGTCCGGCAATACTGATAGCCGCAGAAGTACAGGAGGTGACAATTGATAAGCGACACGGTTACCAAAGGCGCTGAAAGGGCTCCCCATAGGTCGCTTTTCAAAGCGATGGGGTACACGGATCGTGAGCTCACACAGCCCTTGATAGGCGTTGCCGATTCCTCCAACAAGGTGATCCCCGGTCACGTTCATCTTGACCGGGTTGCCGACGCGGTTGAGGCGGGCGTGCGATACGCCGGCGGAACGCCGATCAGGTTCGGAGTGATAGGCGTGTGCGACGGTATCGCGATGAACCACGAAGGAATGAAATACTCCCTCATCAGCCGGGAGGTCGTCGCGGATTCCGTCGAAATCATGGCGAAAGCGCACGCGTTTGACGGGCTTGCACTAGTAACCAACTGCGATAAGATTGTACCCGGTATGCTCATGGCGGCCGCACGCCTGAACATTCCCGCGATAATGGTCAGCGGCGGACCTATGCTGACAGGGATGCGGAAGGGACGACAGCTGGACCTCCTGAGCCTGTTCGGCGCTGTGCCGAAAGCCGTTTCCGGCGAGATCACGCCGCAGGAGTGCGCGGCGTTGGAGGATGCCGCATGTCCGGGGCCCGGCTCGTGTGCGGGACTCTTTACCGCCAACTCCATGAACTGCTTGAGCGAAGCTCTGGGGATGGCACTGCCCGGCAACGGAACGATACCGGCAGTGCATGCAGGCAGGATCAGGCTCGCCAAAGAGGGCGGCTACCGCATCGTGGAACTGGTCAAGGAGCAGCTCCTGCCGCGTTCGATAATGACGTCGGAGGCGTTTGAGAACGCCTTGATGCTGGATATGGCGTTCGGCGGTTCCACGAACACCGTGCTGCACCTCGCGGCGATAGCGCACGATGCGGGAGTCAAGTTTGACCTAGCAGGACTTAACGATTTAGCCGAACGAGTGCCGCACATCTGCAGCCTGTCGCCGGCGGGCGAGCACAGGATGCAGGACCTCTACGCGGCCGGAGGTGTGCAGGCGATACTCAAGCGGCTGGCTGATGCCGGGTTGCTACACGGTGAAGCGAAGACTGTCGCCGGGGCTACAATAGCGGAAAACTGTGCCGACGCCGAGGTCGAAGATGCCACGGTGATCCGGTCTTTGTCCGATCCGTACCACCCCACGGGCGGTCTTGCGATACTTTTCGGGAATCTCGCGCCGGACGGTGCGGTGGTGAAGGAGTCGGCGGTCGCTCCGGAAATGCTCAAGCACGAAGGACCGGCCCGCATATTTGACTCCGAACCGGAAGCGAACGAGGCTATTCTCAATCGCAGTATCGAGAAAGGCGATGTTATAGTGATCCGGTACGAGGGACCTAAGGGCGGACCCGGAATGCAGGAGATGCTGAGTCCCACCGCCGCCATAAAAGGTATCGGAATGGACAAGGAGGTCGCGCTCATAACCGACGGAAGATTTTCCGGCGCGACAAGCGGCGCCTCCATAGGTCACGTTTCCCCCGAAGCGATGGAGGGTGGCCCCATTGGGCTGCTCGAAAACGAAGACACGATACGGATAGATATTCCAGCAAGAACGCTCGACGTGTTGTTGCCTGAAGAGACGTTGCGCAAACGCCGCGATTCGTGGCAACCGCCTGCGCCGAAAATCGCCACCGGTTGTCTGGCACGTTATGCGCAGCGCGTTTCCTCGGCGAGCGCGGGCGCGATACTGAGTTGAGGAGGTAATTACAGTGAAGCGGATGTCGGGAGCAGAAATCCTGGTTGAGTCGCTGTGTAAGGAAGGTGTTGACACGATCTTCGGTATACCCGGCGGTGTGGTGCTGGGGATTTTCGACGCGCTGTTTGATTCCCCGATCAGGGTCGTACTCACGCGCCACGAACAGGCCGCCGCCCATGCCGCCGACGGCTACGCGCGAGCTTCCGGCAGAGTCGGCGTATGCATGAGTACGTCCGGACCCGGTGCGACCAACCTCGTGACCGGCATAGCGACCGCATACATGGACAGCATCCCGATCGTCGCCTTGACGGGACAGGTCGGCACCCCTGCGATCGGCAGCGACGCATTTCAGGAAGCCGACATTACGGGAATTACGCGCCCGATCACCAAGCACAACTACCTGGTGAAAGATGTGCGCAACCTCGCCCGCGTCATAAAGGAGGCGTTCCACATTGCCTCCACGGGAAGGCCGGGACCGGTCGTCGTGGACTTGCCGAAGGACGTGACCGTGGAGGAGACCGAGTTCAAGTACCCGAGAACGGTCGAGCTGCGCGGGTACAAGCCGAAGTACGAGGGTCATCCAGGGCAGATCAAGCGCGCCGCTGAGCGGATCGCAAAAGCTGAGCGCCCCGTGATATATGCGGGTGGCGGCGTGATCAGCTCGGATGCGGCCCGCGAGCTGCGTGAGTTCGCCCGCAAGACGCAAGTACCGGTCACGCTGACGCTGCTGGGTCTTGGCGGTTTCCCGGCCAGCGACCCGCTTTTCATGGGAATGCTGGGGATGCACGGCACCAAGTGTGCCAACTCGGCCGTTTCAGATTGCGATCTGCTTATCGCGATCGGTGCAAGGTTCGACGATAGGATCACGGGAAAAGTGGATAAGTTTGCCCCGGGCGCCGGCATAATCCATATCGATATCGACCCGTCAGCGATAAGCAAGAACGTTGCCGTGGACATACCGATCGTCGGCGACGTGAAAAACATTCTCTCGAAGCTTACGCCGCTCGTGAAAAAGTGTAAGACGAGCAAGTGGCTGAAACAGATCGACGCGTGGAAGAAGGAGTTTCCCACATCGTACGATAAGAAGGCCAAGACGATCAAACCGCAGTACGTCATCGAGCAGATTCACGATGCGAGCAAGGGGAAGGCGATAATCGCCACAGAGGTCGGTCAAAACCAGATGTGGGCTGCACAGTTCTACAAGCTCGACGATCCGAGAAGGTTCCTCTCCTCCGGCGGGCTCGGAACCATGGGGTACGGATTCCCGGCGGCCATAGGTGCCCAGGTTGCCTGTCCGGACAAGCTCGTCTTCGACATCGCCGGGGACGGCAGCATCCAGATGAATATTCAGGAGCTGGCCACCGTCGTCAGGCTCAATCTGCCGGTCAAAATCGCCATCCTCAACAACCGGTTCCTCGGAATGGTGAGACAGTGGCAGAAAATGTTCTACAACGGACGGTATTCAAGCTCGTGCCTGGCCGACAATCCGGACTTCGCGAAGGTGGCTGAGGCGTTCGGCGCCAAGGGTATCAAGGTCACGAAAAAGCGCGATGTGAGACCGGCCATTGACGAGGCGATAAAGACACCCGGACCGGTCGTCCTTGACTTTATGGTTGACCGTGAGGAAAATGTTATGCCAATGGTGCCTGCAGGCGCTGCGATAAACCAGATGATTATGGAGGCATGATGAAACGTCACACGATCTCAGTTCTTGTGGAGAACCACCCCGGTGTGTTGGCACGTATTGCCGGACTGTTCAGCGGCCGCGGATTCAATATCGAGAGTCTGTCCGTCGGTGAGACGGAGGATCCGACCGCCTCGAGAATGACCGTGGTCGTGCGAGGCGACGATGTCATCCTGGAACAGATTACCAAACAGCTGAACAAGATTGTTGACGTCATCAAGGTGAGCGACATCACCAAAGAAAAGTTCATCGAGCGGGAACTCGTCCTCATCAAGGTCCACACGGAGGGTAAATCGCGCTCGGAGATACTGCAGATCGTCGACATCTTTCGCGCAAGGATCGTTGACGTCGCTCCCAAAACCGTCACGATCGAGGCGACCGGTACGGAGGACAAGGTCCAGGCGCTTGTCAACATGCTTAGACCGTTCGGCATACGCGAAATGGCCCGGACCGGCTGCGTCGCCCTGACACGCGCTACGAAGTAAGGTCGGGACGACATTTTGCTCAGTGCAGTTCCAATACTCTGTAGTGGTGTAGAATAGCATCCGAAGTCGGGACAACAAGTGAGGATCAGAACACAATGGCATCTTTGAAAGAGCAGTTGGGTGAGGAAAACTACCAGAAACTTACGAGAATAGATAACGGCGACGTTCACGAGTTTATCGCCAGGTACGTTGAGATCTGCAATCCGGACAGCGTGTTCGTCTGCACCGATTCGCCCGAAGATATCAGTTACATCAGGGAGTCCGCGATAAGAAACGGCGAGGAGAGCAAGCTCGCTATCGAAGGTCACACCATCCACTTTGACAACTATGGCGACCAGGCCCGGGACAAGCAGAATACCGTCATACTCCTTCCCGAACGTGTCGCGCTCGGTTCAACCATTAACACCAAGGACAGGGATGAGGGGCTGGCCGAAATCCACGAGATTCTCAAGGACATTATGAAAGGCAGGGAACTGTACGTTCGGTTCTTCTGTCTGGGCCCGCTGGGCTCCGAGTTTTCCGTACCCTGTGTCCAGCTTACCGACTCAAGCTACGTTGCCCACAGCGAGGATCTGCTCTACCGGACGGGGTATGAGGAATTCGTGAGGCTTGGCGGTTCGGCGCGCTTCTTCAAGTTCGTCCATTCACAGGGCGAACTCGACGAGAGGAACACGTCCAAGAATCTCGACAAGCGGAAAGTATATATCGATATCGCCGACGGAACCGTGTACAGCACCAACACACAGTACGGCGGTAATACCCTCGGGCTCAAAAAGTTGGCTATGCGTCTGGCGATAAAGAGGGCTTCGGGGGAAGGCTGGCTCGTCGAGCATATGTTTGTCCTGTGCGTGCACGGACCGAAGGGTAGACAGACGTATTTCACGGGAGCGTTTCCATCGCTGTGCGGGAAGACTTCCACCGCGATGTTGCGCGGAGAAACGATCGTCGGAGATGACATATGCTACATCAGAAACATCGATGGCGAAATAAGAGCCGTCAACGTCGAGAAGGGCATATTCGGGATAATTCGGGACGTGAATCCCGAGGATGAGCCGATACTCGGGAAGGTGCTCGGGAGCCCCGGCGAGTTGATATTCTCCAACGTGCTGGTCACTGAGGACGGACACCTGCACTGGCTTGGCAAGGGTGGAGAAACGCCGCCCAAGGGGTACAACCATTCGGGCGAGTGGTTCATCGGGAAGAAGGACGCTAACGGTAACGGGATAACCTGCTCGCATCCGAACGCGCGGTTCACGCTCAGCCTGTACGCGTTGGACAATAAGGATGACAAACTCGATGACCCCGCCGGCGTCCCCGTGGGCGCTATAGTCTACGGAGGCAGAGACTCAGATACGTGCGTGCCGGTGGAGGAATCGTTCGACTGGGAACACGGCATCGTGGCTAAAGGAGCTTCGCTCGAATCCGAGACCACCGCGGCCACGCTGGGCAAAGAGGGTGTTCGCGTGTTCAACCCTATGTCCAATATAGACTTCCTGCCCATACCGATAGGGCAGTATATCCAGAACAACCTCGATTTCGGCAAGAATCTGAAAAAGCCGCCGCTGATCTTCTCGGTGAATTACTTCCTGAGAGACAGCGACGGCAGCTTTCTGAACAATAAAGCCGATAAGAGGGTCTGGTACAAGTGGATGGAGCTTCGCGTCCACGGCGAGGTCGAGAGCATAACCACGCCGACCGGCCGGATGCCAAAGTACGAGGACCTCGCGAGGCTCTTCAAAGAAGTGCTGGAACGAGACTACTCGCTCGATGACTACAATTGCCAATTCAGCATAAGGGTACCCGAAAACCTGGCAAAGATCGACCGGATAAAGAATATCTACGAGAATGAAGTGGCTGACACACCCAAGACGGTGTTCCGGGTGATCGAGGAACAAAGAAAGCGCCTGCTCAAGGCAAGAGAAGAACACGGGGACTATATAACGCCGGATAAGCTTTCGTAGGTCAGCTTGGCAGGATTAGCCATGGGCATGACGATTACCGAAAAAATCCTCGCGGCGCACGCGGCGAGCGGTGAGGTAGCGCCGGGCCAGTTCATATTGGCCCGTGTGGACTTTGCGCTCGGAAACGACATCACTGCGCCGATAGCTATCGAACAGTTCGAGGCAACAGGCGCTCAGAGCGTGTTCGACACCGAGAAGGTCTGTCTCGTCGCGGACCATTTCGTGCCTAACAAGGACGTGAAGTCGGCCGAACAGGCGAAGCGGCTCAGGACGTTCTCCCAGGAACACGGCATAACACATTTCTACGACGCGGGACAGATGGGGATAGAACACGCGCTGCTGCCCGAGCAAGGGCTGGTCGTGCCCGGGAACCTCGTCATAGGTGCTGATTCCCATACATGCACGTACGGCGCGCTCGGCGCGTTCGCCACGGGCGTGGGCAGCACCGATCTCGCCGCGGCCATGGTGACCGGCACGGTCTGGTTGAAAGTGCCGGAGAGTATGAAGTTTGTGTTCAACGGTCCGCTGAAAAAGTGGGTCGGCGGAAAAGATATTGTACTCTATACTATCGGTCAAATAGGCGTGGACGGCGCTTTGTACCGCGCGATGGAGTTCACCGGCGACACCATCGCGGCGCTCCCCATGGCCGACAGGCTCACGATATGCAACATGGCTATTGAGGCGGGCGGCAAAAGTGGTATAATAGCTCCCGACGACGAAACGAAGCGATACGTTGACGGGCGCGCGAAAACGGAGTACACTCTCTACCGGAGTGATCCCGAAGCCGAGTACGCGGAGGTACTGGAGTTCGATTCGTCGACGATTGAGCTGCAGGTAGCGGTTCCGGATTTGCCCGGAAACGCCGTCGCCGTCGATGAGGTCGGAGACGTACCGGTAGACCAGGCCTTCATCGGCTCGTGCACAAACGGCCGACTCGAGGATATGCGGGTCGCCGCAGGCATACTCAAAGGGAGGAAGGTCGCGCGTAACGTGCGGCTCATAGTAATTCCGGCGACACAGCAGGTCTACCTTGACTGTGTCAGGGAAGGTCTGGCGGAGGTCTTTGTCGAGGCGGGCGGCGTTTTCAGCACGCCGACATGCGGACCGTGTCTCGGAGGGCACATGGGTGTGCTTGCCGCCGGTGAGGTTGCTGTAGCGACGACCAATCGCAATTTCAAGGGACGTATGGGACATCTGGAGAGCAAGGTGTATCTTGCGGGCCCCGCTGTCGCTGCGGCCAGCGCTGTCGCGGGTCGCATAGTATCGCCTCAAGAGGTCGTGGGAGAATAGGCTTCCAGGCCGTGGTTTGAGATATGAATATGCAACTTCTTGTCAGGATTCAGGAGTCCGACCTCCAGGTGGATGACCTGAAGGCGCGTGCGGACTCCATACCGCGCGAGTCCGCGGCACTCGATGCTGAGCTCGCCGAGGCTAAGGACTTTCTTGACGGGGCCAAGGCACGTCACAAGGAACTCGACAAACAGCAGCGCCACGAAGAGCTGATTCTCGAAGACAAGAACAACCTCCTCAAAAAGTACGACACGCAACTGTTTGCGGTGAAAACTAACAAGGAATATAAAGCGATGCTGGCGGAGATGGACGCTGTTAAGGCGGACATTTCCTCAATCGAGGAAAGGATCCTCGAGATTCTCACCGACATTGACTACGCTACGGAGGAGATCGCCTCCGCTGAGAAGACTGTCCGGGAAGAAGAGGATGCGGTTCGCGATAATAAGATCCGGCTCGAAAAGGAGCTGCAAGAAGTCAAGCAAGAACTGGACAAACGCCGGCAGATGAGACTAGAGCTGATACCGGGCGTGGACGAGGATCTGTACCAACTGTACGAGAAGATCCGCATGGCCAAAAAGGACGGTCCCGGAGCTGTACCGGTCGTGAACGATTCGTGCGGAGGGTGTTTCATGCAAATTCCGGCGCAGGTCGTTAACGAGCTGATAGCCGGCGACCGCATCATCACCTGTCAGAGCTGTTCCCGAATTCTGTATTGGCAGGAAAACGTCCGGGAGGCGTAGGGGCGAGGCATGCCTCGCCCTTGGCAAGCCGCATGGAGAGGCGTAGATAGAGGAACCACTTCTCCTTAATATCAAAGCGAGACAGTCACCATGCCGTGGTTCAAGAAACAGAGATACGCGTCGGTCAAACCCGCCACCCGCAAAGACATGCCTGCCGTATGGGATAAGTGTCCGAAGTGCAACGAGATCGTATACCGCGAGGACATTGAGAAGAACCTGCACGTCTGTCCTAAGTGCCAGCACCACTTCAGAATCAGCGCACTGCGGAGGTTAGAGATCCTTGTGGATGAAGGAACATTCGAAGAGCATGACGCCTCTCTGGAATCAGTCAACCCGCTGGACTTCTCCGTTGACGGCAAATCGTACAAGGATAAGATCGCCGAAAACCAGCAAGCGACCGGTCTCAAAGCTGCCGCGATTTGGGGTACCGGAACGATAGACGGTGCCGACGTCGCGGTGCTGGTTATGGATCCCTTCTTCATGATGGGCAGTATGGGCTCCGTGGTTGGTGAGAAGACCACTCGCGCCATCGAGCTGTCCACCGAGATGGGCATCCCCTTCATAAGCGTTTCAGCCTCGGGCGGAGCCCGCATGCACGAGGGAATGATCTCCCTGATGCAGATGGCTAAGGCAAACGCCGCGCTAGCAAGATTGGACGAAGCGCGCGTCCCGTTCATATCAATACTTACCGACCCGAC
>Ga0114922_10001823_pt1 | contig 20202 bp, 16 predicted proteins | sample AartaG_FD_100975 | JGI IMG/M metagenome (GOLD analysis project Ga0114922, IMG submission 100975) | Deep subsurface microbial communities from Aarhus Bay to uncover new lineages of life (NeLLi) - Aarhus_00045 metaG | ecosystem: Environmental > Aquatic > Marine > Oceanic > Sediment | place...
GAGTCGAACCACAGCCCCCGGCAGTCGGCGCAGTAGTCAAGCTCAATCTGGCTGTGCTCGACGACTATCATATCGCTCTTGCAGGCAGGACATATCATGACGACACCTCACGACGGCCAAGTTACAGTGTAGATTTCCCGAGACCCCCTGTCAAGGCGGCTCTCCCGCCATCTCCAGAAAGGGCGGGACATCCTGAGATGGCTGCCGCTCAGCCTTGTTCGCCCCAGCGCGAACCTGCTATACTACCAAGATTCTATCATGAAGCTGTGGAGAAGGTCATTCGATGCTGCTCAGGTGGCCACGAAGCCAGCGCAGGTATACATTGACGAGCAGAGATGCAAGGGCTGCGGGTATTGCGCCGAGTACTGTCCCCGGGAAGTGTTAAAGATGAGCACCGAGCTGAGTCCCAGGGGATACTACCTGGCGGTGGTGGACGATGACAGCAAGTGCCTTGCCTGCGGCTTCTGCGAGATCGTTTGCCCCGAGTTTGCCGTAAAGGTCTCCTCAGACAATACGCAATAGCTCCACTTGCCAAGCCGATGGCCGAAAACCAGTCACTCGTAGGAGAGTTCTTCCTTAGCGGAGACGAAGCCTGTGCCGAAGGAGCCATCAGCGCCGGCTGCCGCTTCTTCGCCGGCTACCCCATCACGCCGGCCACCGAGATAGCCGAAAGGATGAGCATCCGGCTACCCCAGGTTGAAGGCATATTTGTCCAGATGGAGGACGAACTCGCCTCTATGGCTGCCGTGCTTGGCGCCTCCTGGGCAGGGACGATGGCTATGACAGCTACCTCCGGGCCGGGATTCAGCCTGATGATGGAGAACCTGGGTCTGGGCATCATGCTGGAGACCCCCTGCGTGCTGGTCAATATCCAGCGAGGCGACCCTTCCACCGGGCTACCCACCATGGTGGGGCAAGGGGATATGATGCAGGCCCGGTGGGGTTCCCACGGGAGCTACGAGATAATCGCTCTGGCACCAAGTTCCCCACAGGATATCTTCGACCTTACCATCCTGGCTTTCAACCTCTCGGAGAAGTACCGCGTTCCCGTGGTCATCATGTCCGACGAGGCTGTGGGCCATATGAGTGAGAAGGTGGTTATCCCGTACGTGGCTCCTGAAAACCTGGTGGGCCGGCGGCATCCCAGGGTAAGCCCGGAGGAATACCTGCCCTACAAGCCGGATGCGGACCTGGTGCCCCCCATGGCGGTGGCAGGCCAGGGGTACCGCTTCCATGTCACCGGCCTGACCCACGATGAAAGGGGCTATCCGGTAATGACCGTTGAGGCTCAGGATAGGTTGGTGCGCCGCCTGGTGGATAAGATACGCGTTAACAGGAGCGACATAATGAGATACCGTGAGGTCCAGGTTGAGGATGCGGATATTATTGTCTGTGCCTATGGGATCACCGCCCGCATCGCTCAGATGGCGGTGAAGATGGCCAGAGATGAGGGAATCCGGGCAGGACTGCTGCAACTGATAACAGTCTGGCCCTTTGCTGAGGAGCGAATCAGGGAGCTTTCGCAGCAAGCCAGGGCGTTTGTAGTCCCAGAGATAAACTACGGCCAGATTGTGCTGGAGGTGGAGAGGTGTGCCGGAGACCGGGCCAGGGCAGTGCTGGTGCCACACATGGGCGGGGAGGTACACTCCCCCGATACCATTCTCCAGGCGATACGGGAGGAATCATGACTGGCGACCTGAATATGGAGAACCAGTCGATCGAGAAATACCTGAGGCAGGACAGGCTGCCTCATATCTGGTGCGCTGGCTGTGGCATCGGGCTGGCCGTGTATTGTTTCCTCACGGCCATTGACCGCGCCGGCATAGACCCCGATGAGATAGCTCTGGTCTCAGGGATAGGCTGCACTGGCAGGGTAGCCGGCTACGTAAGGCTCGACTCGTTCCACACCACGCACGGCCGCGCCATTCCGTTTGCCACCGGCCTGAAGCTGGGAAACCAGAAGTTGAACGTAGTGGTGTTCTCCGGAGACGGAGATCTGGCGGCCATAGGCGGCAACCACCTGATACACGCGGCACGCCGCAACATCGACATGACGGTAATCTGCGTGAACAACTTCAACTACGGGATGACCGGAGGGCAGGTAGGACCCACTACCCCCCTTGAAGCCCGTACCACCACCAGCCGATATGGCTGTTTCGAGCCTCCCTTCAATCTGCCCTACCTGCTGTCTGCCAGCGGCGCGTCCTACGTGGCCCGCTGGACAGCGATACATCTGCGCCAGCTGGAGAGGGCTATTGCCGAAGCCATGATCAAGCCGGGCTTCAGCTTCATAGAGGTGATCTGCCCCTGTCCTCCCATATATGGCCGGATGAACAAGGAGCCTAACGGGCTGGACTCCATGCACTACTACCAGGAAAAGAGCATCATCCGCAACGGCGCCGACCCCAGGGAGACAGCGATAGAGCTAAACGGACCTATCGTGGTCGGCAAGTTCGTGGATAAGAAATGCCCCACCCTCTGGGACCACCTCCGCCAGGTCTCCGACAGGGCGAAGGAGAGGGCCAAAGCCAAGGCATAGCCCCTCCCAGGGGGTGAACCGATTATTCTTTTGAGCTGACGGGACTGGAGCCAGATGAGTAGAAAAGAGATCAGGATAGCTGGATTTGGTGGCCAGGGTATCGTGCTGTCAGGATATATCCTGGGCAAGGCTGCCTCGGTATTCGACCAGGGCTTCTCCACGCTCACACAGAGCTACGGGCCCGAGTCCCGCGGCGGGTCCTGCCGCGCCGAGCTCATAATCAGCGACGCCCCCGTGGACTACCCCTATGTGATGAACCCCCAGGTGCAAATCAGTCTGTCCCAGGAGGCCTATGACAAGTACGGAGAGAACGCGCCTCCGGACACGCTGCTGATCGTGGATTCTGACCTGGTCAAGATCGACTCACCCCGGAACCCTCCACCCCTCTCCATCCCGGCCAGCCGTATGGCACAGGAACTGGGACGTCCGGTTGTGGCCAACATCATCATGCTGGGATTCCTGGCTGCGACGAGCGACATGGTATCGCCTGAAGCCCTCAGGAAAGCCGTCCTGGACTCTATACCACCGGGGACAGAGACCTTGAACATGAAGGCCTTCGAACTGGGCCTCAATTATGGTGTTGAGCATGGCAGTGAAGGCTGATGACGGCACATCCAAAGGCGCTGCTATCATTGGTAGCAGCGTTGCCGCCATACAGGCGGCGCTTACCCTGGCTCAGATGGGGGTCGAGGTCAAGCTCATCACGGACTCAGTTGCGCTTGACTGCGATAGCGCTGCCGGCCCTCCACCGGACGACTCCTCCCGTGATCAGCGTTTCCTCTGGCCGCTTCTGCTGCGGGCATCCAGCCATCCCCTGATATCGCTCCATACCGGCACACGAGTACAATCCATAGAAGGCGACAGGGGTCATTTCAAGATCCAGGCAGCGCAGCACCCGCGCTACATACGCCAGGACCTCTGCACCAGTTGTGGCCGTTGCCAGGCCGAGTGCTCGGCGAAGGTGACCTCGCTGCTGGGGGGAAAGAGGATAACGCATAGCGCCATCCACGCACCTGTTCTCGACGGCCAGGCCGTTCCCTCAGCCTACGTGATAGACAAGAACGGGGTTGCCCCGTGCCACGCAGCATGTCCCCTGGGAATCAACGTGCAGGGGTTCGTCTCGCTGCTGGCCAATGGCAAGCCCGACAGGGCCCTGGAACTGATCAGTGAGGCGGCACCGCTCAGCGGCATACTGGGCCGGGTCTGCCGACACCCCTGTGAGGACAACTGCAAACGTGGCGAGGTGGACAGCCCGGTGTTCATACGGGCGCTTCACCGCTATGCTGCCGATAACGCCTCGGGGGACATCAAGTTCACGGCCAAGCTGCCAGCGAAGTCCAGGGAGGAGAAGATAGGCATAGTGGGGAGCGGCCCGGCAGGACTGACCGCGGCCTGGGAGCTCAGTCGCTGGGGATACTCGCCCAGGGTGTTTGAGTCCCACAGCGTCATCGGGGGCATGCTGGCCACAGGGATCCCCCGCTTCCGGCTTCCCCGGGAGGTGCGCGAGAGGGAGCTGGAAGCCATCAAGAGAATGGACATCGACATAAGAACAGGGATAACCGTTGGGCGCGACGTGACCTTTGCCTACCTCAAGGAGCGCGGCTACCGTGCCTTCTTTCTATCCATAGGCGCGCAGCTAGACAACAAGCTCGGGATACCGGGTGAGGACCTCAGTGGAGTGGTCGACTGCATGTCGCTGCTACTGGCATTGAACCTGAGGGTGGATACCTTCCTGGGCCAGAACGTAGTGGTCATCGGGGACGGGAATAGCGCCGTGGACTCCGCCAGGGCTGCCATCAGGAGAAACGAAGGCACAGTTACGATGCTGAGCTGGACCATCCCGGAGGAAATCACTGCCGGCAGTGACGAGGTGGAGGAAGCACTGCAGGAAGGAGTGTCGACAAGGTACAGTACCATGCCAGTCGAGATCCTGGGAGATGCGGGCAGGGTCACCGGAGTGCGTTGCCAGCGAACAAGGCTGACCGAGGAGATCATGCCGAATGGGCAGCACAGGCCGGAGCCGATTCCCGGCACCGACTTCGTGATAGAGGCCGATCACGTGGTCGTAGCAGTAGGGCAGTCGCCTAACGCGGCACAGTTGAATATGGCAGGTCTGGCCATCGACAAGAGCACCGGCACCGTGCTGGCAAATCCCCTCACCCTCGAGACCAGTATCCCCGGAGTGTTCGCCGGCGGCGACTGCGTCACCGGACCCAACAACGTGGTGGAGGCCATGGCCGCAGGGCTGAGGGCAGCGGATTCCATAGACAGGTATCTGCAGGGACGCGACCTGGAGGCAGGGCGCAGCCTTGAGCCATCACAGGTAGCCGAGATCGATATCGAGGCAATCGAAGCGTCGCCCGACAAGCGGGCGTCCATGCCCACCATCCGGGCGCGGCAGCGGCTGAGCAGCTTCGAAGAAACGACCACCGGCCTGGCAGCGGAGGTAGCGCAGAGGGAGGCGCAGCGCTGCCTCGATTGCGCCCTGTGCAGCCAGTGCATGGAGTGCACCAGAGTGTGTGAACTTGATGCCGTGTTCCATGACGACGCCACCAGGTATCTGGAGATAGCTGCCCAGGCGGTACTCCAATTCCCTCCCGCTGATTCCACAGGCGGCACCGGCGGGGACAACCACCGGGAAGCCATGCCAAAGGGCATTCACCTGGTTGCTCCCGACAGCGACGGGAAACTGGACCGGCAGGTTATGAAAGCTATGGCGGTGGCGCTGCAGACCGCCATCGACCTCGGGCCACCACCGGCTGAGAAGACCCCGGTCCCGGACCCCACAGAGACGGACACGGGGCAGGTTGGCACTCGCCGGATCCCGGAACAGCCTGAGCCCGATAGAAAGCATACGGGCGTGTTCCTGTGCCGCTGCGGCGGTGCCATCAGCTCGGTGATTGATTTCAAGGCGGTGGCCAGGAGGCTGCCGGACCTGCCCGAAGTGAGCTGCGTCCGGGAGCTAGCTCAGGCCTGTACTGAGGCAGGAGCCAGGGAGATAGTAAGCCAGGTGGCTGAATGGCGGCTGGGCCGGGTGGTGCTGGCAGCATGCAGGTGCTGTAACCTGGAGCAGATGTGCTACAGCTGCACCGACAGACGAATCATGTGCCAGGAGCACCTGAACGAGCACCTTGTTCTGCCCCGCAACACGGTGGTGGAGTTCGTGAACATCCGGGAGCATTGTGCCTGGATACACAGAGATGATCCCCAGGGAGCCACACGCAAGGCGGTGCAGCTAATCTCGTCAGGCGTGGCCCGCGCCAGGCTGTCTTCAGCGGCGGCGGTTCACAGCAACGCTATCCTGCCGAGTGCTCTCGTTGTTGGCGGAGAGCCCGCCAGCTTCACGGCAGCAACCGCCCTGGCCTCCCGGGGCTACCGCGTTGACCTTGTGGCCAGGGCGAAATCAAAGCAAGGCCATGGCGAATCCGGCGTGCTCAGGAATGAAAGGGTGACGCTCAAACCCTGGCCTGATGGCCTGGAACTCCACGGCCCGCCGGGCAACTACGAAGCCGTGCTGGAATACGGGTCTCAAGTTGACCGTGTACCCTGCGGTGCTGTGCTGGTGGATGTACAGGACTTGAGCCAGGAACCGTCTCCGCTGGTCAACACAACATCCGCTGGCGGACTTCTGGGCCGCATCGTGTCCCGACGAGCCAATTCCGTCCGCCACAACGGTGTAGCCGACGACTTCCTCAGAGAGCTCACCATCGGGGAGACATCCGGCATCTTCCTGCTGGCACCTGACGGCGCTGAACTGCCGCAGGACCACGTCGCCTGCGGACTGGCAGCGGCAGTCCGGCTCTCGACCTTCCTGGAGCAGGCAAGGCTGAGCCCTCGAGCCACGGCGGTGAACATAGACAGCAAACTCTGCCGCGGCTGCGGTGACTGCGCTGAGATATGTCCCTACATAGAGATGAAACAGCGCGAAGACGGGACAGCCTTTGCCTCCGTTGACAGGGTCCTCTGTCTGGGTTGCGGAGCATGTATCGCCGCTTGCCCTACAGGTGCCATAAGCCAGCCGCTCCAGAGCGATAAGCATATAATCTCTACCGTGCGTTCCATGCTTCGCGCAGGCAGGAGATTGATTGAGGTCTGAAAGCAAAGTGCATCCGGACGTAGTCGTTTTCGCCTGCAACTGGGATGGCTGGAGCTGCGTTGAGACAGCCGCCAACCTGGGACTCAGCTACCCGCCATCGGTAAAGGTGGTCAGGGTAAGCTGTCTCTCCAGGCTGCACGCCGGCCTGATACTCAAGGCTTTCGAGTTTGGCGCGGCCGGAGTCATACTTCTCGGCTGCCAGCGAGACAGGTGCCATTTCGGCACTGACACTGACCATATCGTCAACGAGCATGAGAAAGCGCGGAGTATCCTGCGTATGCTCGGAATACGTGAGGACAGGCTGGTGCTGGCGCAGGTCCCCGCATTTCAAGGCCGCGAATTCGTTACACAGGTGACAAAGCTTATGGCGGAAATTGAGCAAATACGCGCTTCCAGACAGGCCAGGCTGCTCAGTTCCGGGCCCACCCAGGAGAGCGAGGTCGAGCTGTATTCCTAGCTTGATGTTGACAGAGGCATATACTTAAGTGTTCGATTTACGAAGCATCATCACCGACACCCGGATACGTCTCTGCCTCGACTGCGGCAAGTGCACCGTCGTCTGTCCCGTAGCTCGATACGACACGGATTTCAACCCTCGCCTTCTGGTGCAGGGAGTGCTGGGGCAGAATGGAAGCGGGCCTGCCGACGCCGGAATCTGGGCCTGCATAAGCTGCGGCATGTGCATGGAGCGCTGCAACTACCATGTGAATTTCACCGACTTCATCAGGTCCTTGAGATACAAGGCCCTGCTCGAGGGGGCTGAGGTACAGTACAGTCACGGTGGAGCGCCGCAGGCGGTCATGCACATCATGGCCCACAGGGATATCAGGCAGAACAGGCTCAACTGGCTTCCGCCAGATATCGAAGTACAGAGGCAAAGTGACACGGCCTTCTTCGTGGGCTGCGCCCCCTATTTTGACGTCCTGTTCAGCGACCTGGGGGCCAGGACGGCTGAAGGAACCAAGGGGGCGCTCAGATTACTGAACCGCGCCCGGATACCCTTCACCCTCCTGCCCAATGAACGTTGCTGTGGGCGCGACCTGCTCCTGGCGGGTGACATGGACGGATTCCTGGCTCTGGCACAGGCCAACCTTCATGAGTTCAAGCGGAAGGGCATCAGGAAGGTTATCACCAGTTGCCCCGAAGGCTACTACACCCTGAAAGTGGATTACCCCAGGTTCCTGAAGGACTGGGACCTCAGCGTCGTCCACGTTACCGAGCTGATAGCTCCTCTCATCGAGAAGGGCCAGCTAGCTCTGAGCGGGCTCAAGCAGAAGGTCACCTACCACGACCCCTGCACGCTGGGGAGGTACTCCAGGATATTCGACCAGCCGCGCCGCATCCTGGCCTCTACAGACGGCCTGGACCTGGTGGAGATGGCCGACAACCGGGAGAAGGCCCTGTGCTGCGGTGCCAGTCCCTGGGTGAACTGCGGCGCAGTGAACAGACAGATACAGAGAGAACGCCTGGCCCAGGCGGGGGCCACCGGGGCTGACATATTGGTCACCGCCTGTCCCAAGTGCCAGATACATCTCAAGTGTGCCCAGAAGAACTCGGAAGACGACGATACATGCCAGATTGAGATTCGGGACCTGTTCGATCTCGCGTCTCAATCGTTGTTGCCGCAGGAGGTAAGCTAGTTGACGCAAGATGAACTCAGGATCGGTGTTTTTGTCTGCGATTGCGGGCTCAACATAGCCGGGCCCGTCGATTGCGAGGAGGTGACAAAATCGGCGGAGGCCCTCCCCGGGGTCGTGGTCGCAGTCGAGAACAAGTATACCTGTGCGGACCCCGGTCAGGAGGAAATAAAGAGGTACATCCGCGAATACAAGCTCAACCGCGTGGTCGTAGCCTCGTGTACTCCCCGGATGCATGAGCCAACCTTCCGCACCTGCGTCGCCGAGGCCGGGCTGAATCCGTACCTGCTGGAGATGGCCAGCATCAGAGAGCAGTGTAGCTGGGTGCATCTGCACGACAGGGAAGCAGCAACCAGGAAGGCCAAGGACATAGTCCGGATAGCCGTGGCCAAGGCCCGGCTCCTCCGGCCACAGGAAGAGACAGAGATTCCAGTCACCGACGCCGCCGTGGTCATAGGTGGAGGAGTGGCCGGAATCCAGGCGGCCCTGGACCTGGCCGATGCCGGACATCAGGTCTATCTGGTGGAGAAACAGGCTTCGATCGGGGGCACAATGGCCCAGCTTGACAAGACCTTCCCCACCATGGACTGCTCAATATGTGTGCTCGGGCCCAAAATGATGGACGTGGGACGGCATCCCCGCATAAAGCTATTGACCTACAGCGAGATAGAGGAGATATCCGGTCATGTGGGCAACTTCAATGTGCGCGTGCGGAAGAAGGCTCGCTATGTGGATGAGACTCTGTGCAACTCGTGCGGGCGCTGTGCCGAGGTCTGTCCTGTAGTTGCGCCCGACTCGTTTCAGCAGGGTTTCTCCTCACGCAAGGCCGCCTACCTTCCATTCCCCCAGGCGGTGCCGTCTTCCTATCTTATCAACATGGATGAATGCCTGGGCAACAACCCGGTAACCTGCGGCAAGTGCATCGACGTCTGTGAGAAGGACTGCATCGATCTGAATATGCGGGATGAGCTGCTGCAGCTCAACGTGGGCGTGGTCATCGTGGCTACAGGAATGGATGTCTACGACCCCACCGTCCTGGACGAATACGGTTACACGCGTTTCGAGAACGTTATCACTACCCTGGAGTTCGAGAGGCTGATATGTGGCGGCGGACCCAGCGAAGGCAATCTGGTGCGTCCCTCAGACCTCCAGACTCCAAGACGCGTCGGCTTCATACAGTGCGTGGGCTCCCGTACCGAGAACCGGGGTAATCCCTACTGCTCCAACGTCTGTTGTATGAACACCATCAAGGACAGCCTGCTGATTAACGAGCACCACCCGGACACCGAGATCTACGTCTTCTACGTGGATATCCGTGCCTACGGCAAGGGCTTTGAGGACCTGTACCAGCGTTCCAAGGAAGCAGGCGTGCACTATATCAGGGGCCTGCCCGGCGAGGTGCTGGAAGACCCCGCGACCGGAAACCTCAAGGTCAGGGTGGAGAACACCACCACATCCAGGGTGGAGGAATATGAACTGGATATGGTGGTGCTGTCGGTGGGATTGCAGCCAAGCGATGACCTCAAACATCTCACCGGCATCATCAATATCTCGCAGACCGCGGACGGATTCGTAATGGAAGCACATCCCAAGCTCAGGCCTGTGGATGCGCCTACACCCGGCATATTCTTCGCCGGCTCCGTCGAGGCTCCCAAAGACATAAAGGACAGCGTGACCCAGGCTGGCGCCGCAGTGGCCCGCAGCTCGATCCTGTTGAATGCCGGCGCAGTGAAGGGCGACGCCATCAAGGCCGTGGTGGACCTGGAGAAATGCACCTCCTGCGGCCTGTGCGCCCGCGTGTGCCCCTTCGGAGCCATCGAGGTTGACATCAAGGCCAAGACCGGGGCCCGCGTGATTACAGCCGCGTGTGCCGGTTGTGGCGCCTGCGCCGCAGAGTGTCGCTTTGGGGCCATCACGATTCAACACTTCGAGGATGAGCAGATCCTGGCCCAGATAGGCGCTGCCCTGGAAGAAGAGCCTGACAAGAAGATCATAAGCTTCCTGTGTAACTGGTGCAGCTACGCTGCCAGCGACCTGGCGGGCATATCCAGAATACAGTATCCTCCCAACAACCGCTTCATCAGGGTCATGTGCAGTGCCCGGGTGGACGAGAGGTTCATCTGGTACGCCTTCGAGCTCGGCGCTCCCATCGTGCTGCTCTCTGGATGTCACATAGGAGACTGCCACTACATCAGCGCCAACCACTGGACAATGAGGCGTGCCGACAGGCTGTGGAACCGCATGGAGAAGCTGGGCATCAGGCCGGAAAGGCTACAGTTGGAATGGATTAGCGCCGCCGAGGGTCCAAGGTTCGCCCAGATTATGCGCGACCTGGAGGAGATGCGGCAGAAGGTGACTCCAGAGGAGATAGCACACACCCGGAGCATGCTTGCTGCCAAGGACTTGACCCGATACGGCCAGGAGTAGTGGGACGCCCATAGCACAGTCCAACGGGGGTGAACAGGAGTGCAGGAAACGCTTAAGTGTCTTCATTGCGGCCACGAGTACGCTTCGCCGGCAAACCCTAAGCACGAAACCAGGGAAAGGGTATGCCCCAGGTGCAAGTCGAACAGCGTGCGCAAGATATCGTCGCCAAAGTGACCGGAAGCTGAACCCAGGCCCGCATCCCAAATCAGGGCCTACTCCACACCCGTCTCTCTGCTGTACAGCCGCTTCTTCCAGTGCACGCTGAAGCCCAGCAGGCGGCGCGCCGCGGCATAGACACAGACCAGAAGAAGGAAGCAGAAGCCGAGCGGGTGAAGCAACGCTGAGACCGCCGGCTCCTTGAAATGCTTGTGTATCAGCCAGCGCATAAGCAGTATCACGGTCACCTGGAAAGCAGCTAGGCGAACCCACCCGGCGTAGGCGGCCACAACGAAGAGACCCTGCCACAGCGAGTAGAACGGCAGCAGGAAAAAGACAAAGCCGGCTATCATCAGGCCAAGCAGAGCCAGCGAAGACAGCGCTGCTATCGAGTATATCCACTTGGTGAACCCCTCCCACATTGCCCCCCGGCTCTGGTACATGTGACATGAAACCACCGACGACAGGTCGACTGCCACGTGCCGGCCGCCATGGCGGCTGACTTCGATGCTCAGCCAGACATCTTCCAGTATTCGCGACTTGACCGCCCCGTGTCCTCCGATGCGCCAGTATTCCTGTCTGGGAAAGAGAAGGAATTGCCCGATGGCCAGCGAGGGCTTCGGCGTCCTGGAGCGCTGAAGCCACCACAGCGGCAGCCAGCTCAGGATGACGAAGTACAGCACCGGGATAGCTACCTTCTCCAGCAAGGAGGTGGCCAGCTGGCGGGGAAACCCTGAAAGCATGGAGCACCGGCACTCAATGGCTATGGCAAGGACGCTGCGTATCATATTGGGGGCATGCGTGGTGTCAGCATCAACGAAGAGTAGCCAGGAACCCTTCGCCTCTCTGGCAAGCTGATCACAGGCAAAGGACTTGCCCACCCAGCCTTCGGGTAAGGGTTTGCCTCTAATCAGTTGAATCCGGGCATCGCTGGCTGTTACCTGTTCCACGAGGCCGGCAGTCCTGTCCGTCGAGTTATCGTCCAGCACTAGGACCTCCAGATTGGGATAATCCTGTTCCCGAAGAGACTTCAGACAGTTCTCTATGTTGGCTTCCTCATCCCTGGCAGGGATGAGGACGGAGACAAGAGGGGCTTCCTGTGGCATCTGGCTGCCAGGGCGGGGCCTTCTGAGTGCTCTCAAGTTGAGCACCAGGTTAAGCGCGAAGACGCACAAACCGATGGCTATTGCTACCTGATGTGTCATCTGTGCGCCGCCATTGTCGCTGACTCAAGCCTTGTGCTGTCTCGCCCGAAGCCAGTTGACAGGCCTTACTCCAAATCCAGGAACGGTCTTCAGCTCCTCACGGTGTTTGGCTGCCACTACGACCAGCACGCCAAGCATGAACAGCAGCTCCCAGGGACTTCTCCGCGTAGCTGCCAGGTACACCAGTGGACCGGCCACGCCAAAGACGACTAGCCAGGCATGCTGCTCAACGAAAAGGACACCCAACAGCAGAAACACCGCAACCAAAATCGCTATGTCGCGCTGAGGCAGGGCCAGCAGTACTCCCCCGGTAGCCGCCAGTGACTTGCCTCCTCTGAATCGAAGCATCGGCGAGAAGACGCTCCCCAGTATGGCAGCCAGTCCTATTGCCATTACTGTGCCTTCAGGCAGTCCGAACAGGGAGTGCCCCAGGATCACGAAGGGGACTCCTTTCCCCATGTCCGCAGCCAGGGCCAGACAGCCTGACTTCCGACCCCCGGCCCGGAAGACATTCACCGCCCCTGGATTTCCGTCTCCGTACTCCCTGATGTCTTTGCCCAGTAGCCGCCGGCCGATCCATAGCGAGAACGGACAGGCGCCCAGCCAGAAGGCGGACACCGCCAGCAACACCGGATAAAGCTCTTCCATCACTCCTGCACGCAGACCCGCTCGGATGGCCGATACGTCGCAAGACCAGGTGTAGGATAGAGCACGTCCTCAATAAGGTCAAGGGCATTGCACCAGTCCGTGACAGCGCCGGCAGGACCCCCGGGTAGAGAACTCAGCTCCTGTTCTGGCTCAGTCGCGGTTGCCCCACAGCCAGATGGAGCAAACCAGGGTCACAGCCACAACAGCGACGGCCGCCATGGTGAACGCACTATGGAAGCCGAACCGGTCAACGAGGTTGCCCACCACCAGCGTCAGGATTCCACTGCCCTCCATGCTGCTGAAGTAGAGAATGCCCAGTATCATTGAGCGGTGGCGCTCCGGAGCAACGCCGACGATATAGGCCTCTGACACCGGCATGCGTACGTAGATGACTATCCCCAGAGCAACCAGCAGGGCCCCGGTCCCCCATGGATAAGGGGCCACATTCAGCAGGTAGATGACAGGAGCGGCGATGAAGCACACGGCCACTACCACCGTCACCCTCCCCATCCGGTCCGATAGATGTCCGCCGACAGGTCCCGCCCAAAGTCCCGAGGAATAGACCAGCGCTATGAGTGCCGCAGCCTTCTCTTTGGCAACGCCGAAGTGGTCCACCATGTACAGGGGAATCATCGCCACCACGGAAAGGATCACCGCCTGGGTGAAGGTGCTCAGCACCAGAAACGGCACCAGTTTACGCCAGCGGCCTCCGCTCTCGGATGCCTCCCCGTGACCGCTGTCTATGTCGCCATCGGCCTTCCTTTCATCCAGCCAGCGGCCCAGCACCACATAGAACACAACACCAAATGCCATTGCGGGGATAGCCAGGCCGATGAACGGGCTGCGCCAGCCCCATACAGCGGCGATCCCGGCAGCCGCAAGAGGGGCCAGGAAATAGCTGGCGCCCCCGCCAATCGTGTGTAGCCCCAGCGCCCGACCCCGCTTCTCCGGCTCCACCGCTGCCGAAATCAGCGGAGGAGTCGCCGGGTGGTAGCCGCCACCCGCCAGGCCCATGAGCACCAGGCACAGTACCAGCATTACGTAGCTCTGGGACAACCCCACCAACAGGCCGGCCACGGCGACGCCGCTGATTCCTACAGCAATCAGCAGCCGGGGGTCGCTCCGGTCCGCCAGCCACCCCGCCGGTAGCTGGGCAATGCCATAGGGTATGGCGAACGCTGATATCACCAGGGCCGACTGCGTGTAGTCAAGGGCGAAGTCATCGCGAATCAGCGGCAGAAGCGGAACCGGAAGCGCGGTGAGCAGGTGGTGCGCGAAGTGTGCCACCACAAACAGCGGCAGCAGTCCGACAGAAGGCAGCCTAAACCTGGACCCGGTGATGGCGCATACCCCTTACTGGGAAGCCCTCATCAGGGCGAACACGGTATGGCCTTCCTCGGAGCCAATCCACACCACGGCCCCGTCACTTTGCCCGTTCTTGCTATGGTAGGACATGGTCATATCCTCCACCTCCAGCCACATCGTCTCCTGCCAGCCGTTCTTCGGCATCTCGTTCTTGTAGAAGCGACCCACCTCCTCCACGCTGTTCAGCTCATCCGGCATACGGTAGTAGCGCCACTCCACGCTCGACCAGTCCCCCTCAGCGGGAGGTATTGCCCAGCCGCCCTTCTGGGTCTGCTCAGCTGTCGCATACACCGGAATGTCACCCCACTTCAGGTCCACCACCCAGGGCATCGCTTCCTCCTCTTCAGACTCGGCAGGAGCCTCTTCTTCCCCCTGAGCAGGCGGTGCAGCGGCTTTCCCCCCTCCCACACTACCACAGCCAACGAGCCCGACGCAGCTCACCACCACGACTACCACGAACACCAATGCTATCGCTTTGTTCAACGTGCGCCCCCCTTTGCGCCTGTTCGACCAACTTCCCCGGTACCCTCCCGGCAGTCCAGCTCGGGATGCTACTCACGATCCGGATGCAGGCCCAGGAGAAGCCAGAGCAAACATGCCGCCTTTCCTGGCAGGGTCTTTCAGTCCACGGGACATATAGTATAACATTCTGAGAGCTTCCGCCTCAGGAGTAGCAGGGCATTAATAGCCTCCAGAGCATGCGGCATTCTGGCCAAGCCGGTAGCCCTTGGTGGAGCCACAGGACATGAAGACCTCCATAGTCTGCGTTTCGGTACACCACGGCAACACGTGGAGGGTTGCCTCAGCCATGGCGGAACCTCTGGGCATAGAGCCGCTTGAACCGCGCACTGTCGACATCAACAGCCTGCTGACATTGGACCTGATCGGCTTTGGGTCAGGGATCTACTTCGGTAGACACCACAGAAGCCTGCTGGCGTTCGTTGACAGCCTCCCCTTCGTAGCAGGCAAGAAAGCTTTCATCTTCTCCACCAGTGGAGCCAGGAACGGGATCGTCCAGTTGCCCTGGTGCGACTACAACAGGACGCTCAGCAGGAAGCTGCACCAGAAGGGCTTTGAGACTATCGGGGAGTTCTCCTGCCGGGGCTTGGACACGGCAGGCCCGTGGAGGCTGCTGGGAGGGTTCGGCAGAGGCAGGCCTAGCACAGAAGACCTGCAAAACGCCAGGGACTTCGCCATCGGGCTCACCCGGGCCTGTAGCGGACCGACAGCTATCTGAGCCGGAACATGAACCTTCACGCTGCATTCGTCCTTCGCCATTCACCCGTACTAAAGTATGGCCGCCGCATCGGTAGAAAGACCATCCCTGAGTTCAGCCTTCTTTCCCGGCAAAACCAGCCATTCCCCTGATTACAAGCTGAAGCCACGGGTGTACTGTCGGAGCTGCATGGCGGCGAGAGAACAAAATGTCAGAATTCGCCCCGGGAAAGACTTGACTTCGGTAAGTGAAGTAACTATAATAATGAGCAGTATATAAATTTGGAGTACATTCATGAACGGGCTACGACAGAAACAGAAGGAGCGGAGAAGACGGGATATCCTCGACGCCGCCGCCCGACTGCTCGTGGTCCAAGGCTACGAGGGGACAAGCATGGAGGAGATAGCCGAGCGGGCCGAGGTCGGAGTGGGCACCGTCTACAACTACTTCCGCAGCAAGGCTGAGCTGCTGATGGCGCTCTTTGGCCAGGGTACTGACGAGCTACTGGAACAGGGCGAGGCCATACTCCGCAACCCGCCACCTGAGCCGGTGGAAGCGGTATCAACTCTGCTTTGCACCCACTTCGAAGGTCTGGCTGGACGCTATGACAAGGTCCTGTTCCGCGAGTTCCTTGCCAGGACCTTCACCAGGGGCTTCGGCTACGGAGGAGTCATGACCACACTCGCCGGGCGGTTGGCCGCTCAGCTAACGGAACTGCTGGAGCAGCTTCAGAGGCGTGGCCAGCTAGCGCCGGAGGTCAGAACCGACGAAGCTGCTGGAGTGCTCTACTCCCTGTTCATCGGCCACCTCAGGGGCTTCGCCTTCATTCCTGAGCTGACGCTTGATGCGGGGAAGCAGACCCTGGAGCACACGGTGGCTCTTGTCTTCTCCGGTCTGGCATCACCACTGAACCGTACGCTTCCCTCTCGCGAGGGGGGAGAGAACAGAACACATAAAGCATCCTAATATGAGAGAGCTGCACAGGAGGCTGACCAAATGAAGAAGTGGCTAATTCCAACAGTAGTGACGATATTCATTGCCTTACCGGTCCTGACCGGATGTTCACGGGCTGAAACGCCGCCTGCAACCGTTGCCGTCACCCGCGGTGACCTGGCGGTAACGGTGTCCACCGAAGAAGGCCACCTGAGCATCCGCCACGATGTGCGCAAGCAGGAATACCTGTCGTTCAGTACCGCCGGTGAGGTGGTCGAGGTCCTGGTGGAGAAAGGGGACAGGGTGGTGACGGGCCAGGTGCTAGCCAGGCTTGACACTGTCCGCCTGGAGCAGAGCGTGCAGATGGCCCGGACCAGGCTCGAAGCAGCGCGCATAGGCTATGAAATAGCCCGGACCCAGCTAATGGCAACGATCTACCCCATGTACACCGGGGCCTACATCAGCGACCTGCCGGGCACCTGGCTGGCCCTGGAGGAGATTGAAGGCTACCTGGAAGAGGCCCGGAGCCTCCTGGAGCAAGGGAAGACCGGGGAGGCCCGCATACAGCTGGAAGCGGTTGAGTCAGGCGTTGCCAGGGCCAAGGAGAAATTGCACTCCAAGAGATGGCCTCTGCCCCTTTCAGTCAAGCTGATAGAGCTGCAGGCAGACCAGACAAAGACGGCGCTGGACCTGGCCGAGCTCGATCTGGCGAGCGCCATGCTGGACCTGGAGGGCACCACGATCGTTGCTCCCTTCGATGGCGAGGTAGCTGACGTGTACATCTATGCCGGACAGCAGCTCTCAGCCGTATCATTCGCCGGCCCGGCGTTCTACCTGATCGATCCCGGCAAAGTGGAGATGACAGGCGATGTCAATGAACTGGATATCCCCCTGGTGCAGCCAGGCCAGGAAGCTGTAATCAGCGTAGATGCCCTGCCCGACCTGGAGGTCATAGGAAAAGTGACCTACATCTCCCCGATGGGCCAGGTCTGGGAGGACGAGGTATCATACGAGGTCACCATAACGCTCAATAACCCTGAAGAGGACCTCATGGACGGCATGAGCGCCACCGCCCGGATCGTTGTCGACCGCCGCGAGGGTGTGCTGCTGGTCCCCGACGAGGCCGTCCAGGGGCCCCTTGACAGCCCCTGGGTCGAAGTCCCCACCGATGGCGAGGCGGAGCAAAGGAGCATTACCCTCGGCCCCGGCGACGGCAGCCACAGTGAAGTCCTGTCCGGGCTGAGAGAGGGAGAGGAGGTCCTGCTACCGGAGGATTGAGCCGGCCTACCGGGCAACGGGCGGAGCCGGACTATGATTGGCCTGAGATTCAAAGAAGGGACCACATGCCGGCCACCGCTCCAGGACAGAACAAGGACCGAATAGTAGTAGCATGAGCAGCAGGTTCAACATTCTGGAAAGGCTGGTACAGGCCAGCACCGGCCACCCCGTGGTCACCATCCTTGTTGTGCTGGGCATAACCGCGCTGGCCGCCATTCCGGCCTCCGGCTTCGCCGTGGACACCAGCATCGAGGGCTTCTTCGGAGAAGACGACCCTGAATTCCAGGCCGCCAAGCAGATCAGAGAACGGTTCGGAGAGCAGGACAGCGTGCTGGTGGTGATCGACTGCTCCCGCTCGGATACCTACACGGCAAAGGCATACGCCAGGTCCCTGGCAGACAAACTCAAGAAGGATAGCCGATGGAGGGATGTCGAGTACAAACAGGACATCAGCTTCGCCGCGGAAAAGGCCATTCTCTACATGGAGGAGCAGCAGCTGGATGCGCTCACCCGCCCCGGCGCTGCCGCAGCGCTGCCGGGTGCCTCCACCGGTTCAACACCGGGAATGACGGGCGGCCAGGCCTACTTCTCCTCCGACGACAAGAACATCTATCTTGTCACCATGGGCGTCACCATAGAGATGGCGTCGCTGGAGAGGAACTACCTCCTGGATGATCTGGCAGAGCTCATCGAGGAGACCAACAGGGAAGACAGGCGATACCAATCGCTGGATGTGGGGTTTACCGGGAGCCTGCTGGTCCTCGACTATGAGGGTGACAAGCTGGCAACGCAGGAGATGATGCGCACCGGGCTCATCACCTTTATCCTTATCTTCGTCCTCCTTTTTCTCTCCTTCCGCAGCCTCTCACTGCCGGTCCTCTGCGTCGTCCCGCTTGTCATCGGCATTCTGTGGACAACAGGGCTCGTGTTCCTGGTATACGACAGGCTCGGCATCGTCTCCGGAGCGTTCGCCGTGCTGCTGCTGGGGCTCGGTGTTGACTACTCCATACATCTGCTGATGCGCTTCATGGACGAGATGGAAGAGCACGATGACGTCCCCCTTGCCTTCAAGCACACCTTCGTCAACACCGGCCGGGCGGTCATCCTGGGATGTCTCACCACGGCAGCAGCCTTCTTCTCCTACTACTTCGGCGAGACCGAGGGGCTGCACCAGTTGGGAGTGATTGGAGCCGCCGGCATGCTCTGCACCCTGGCGGCCATACTCATACTGCTCCCGGCGCTGGTCACCCTGCGGCTGCGATTCGGTAGTTTCAGGCTCAAGCACAGAAGCTTCGGCATACTGCGGGCCACCGGAGCGGGGATACAGCGCCTGGCCCCGGCACTGGTGATAGTGCTGGTCGGCCTGTTTGTCCTGTTCGGCATGAGGGCGCCCCAGGTCAGGTTGAGCGAGGGTATGTACGACCTGATGCCAACGGAGCTCGAGACATACCGGCAACTCCAGAAGGTCAAGGACAACTTCGACTTCAACCCCGATTACCTCACCTGCGTTGCCGACGACTGGCACGACCTGGAACGCAGCGTGAGGGAGTTCGAGAAAATGGACGAAGTGGCGGAGGTGCAGTCCATCCTGGACTACCTTCCCAAAAACCAGGAGGGCAAAGTGGCCATCCTGGAGCACGCCGTCAAGATCCACCCCGAGCTCGCCGGCGCGCCCGCAATGGCGGTGACGCCTATGAGCTGGAAGGACCTGCCTGACAGGATCTCCCGCTCCTGGGTCTCGGAAGACGGCGAGTTCCTGATAAGAATACTCCCCGAGGGCGACATATATCACAAGACATACCAGCAGAAGATGCTCACCGAGTTGCGGGAAGTCCACCCCAGCGTCACCGCCAACGCCGTGCTGTGGACCAGAATGCTGGATATGATTGGCCAGGACACCATCCGCGTGTCCCTGATGGTCAGCGGGTTCCTGCTGCTCATCGTCTATCTGGGGACCCGGCGGCGAAACCCGCTGTACGCCCTGGCCTGCATGATGCCGGTTACCTTCGGTGTGCTCGGGCTTCTGGCCACCTTTGAATGGTTCGGAGGCGATCTCGACGCCTTTTCCATCACCATGGTGCCGTTGATAATCGGAATAGGGATAGACGACGGCATTCACATCGTTCACCGCTATCTGGAGGAGGGGAAGGGTTCGCTGCCTCAGGTCATACAGCACACCGGCAAGGCCATATTCCTCACCACGGCGACCACCTGTCTAGCCTTCTCCTCGTTCCTCTTCTCCTTCCATCCAGCGCAGCAGTCCCTGGGCCTCGTTCCCGTCGTTGGCATAAGCCTCTGTTTCCTTGCCGCCGTGATCTTCCTGCCTGCCCTGCTCAGGATGCTGATCGACAGACGAGGCCCCAGAAGCATCTGAGCAACTCCACCGCAGAGTATTGCCTCGCCGAGGCCCCGGCGGTACAATGGAAGCCAGGGGCAGGCTGCTCCCGAACAGCGATTATCCGCCCCCTGTGGGAGGAGGCTATTCTCCACCGCAAGAACTTGTGCTAACATAGTAATCGGACTTCGGCCCGGTTGGTTGTTAGGGACATCGGATAGGCTCGACGTGGCTGATGTGGACCTGGCCCGTCCCGGGTGATAGCCGACAGGAGGCATAGCAGCCGATATGCAAACTGAAGAGGAACTGAACAAGCTAAGAGCCATCATCAGGATACACCAGAGTATTGGCCCCATCCTGGAGCTGA